>Ga0334884_1004847_pt1 | contig 13423 bp, 9 predicted proteins | sample GraSluR1_MG_7_FD_207215 | JGI IMG/M metagenome (GOLD analysis project Ga0334884, IMG submission 207215) | Sludge microbial communities from methane-producing bioreactor in Wageningen University, Netherlands - Granular Sludge_12_05 R1 | ecosystem: Engineered > Bioreactor > Anaerobic > Unclassified...
GCGGGCTGAGGCACAGCATCGTCTGCCGTACTCCCCCTCTTCCCGTCTCGCCGGTCGTATCGGCGATTACAGGCGGCTCGAAGAGACGCCGAGAGGCGGGACAGGGGGGTGAGGCGTCGTTGATGTTGCCGCACCCCCCGCCGACCCACAGGAGGCCATCCATGGACTACCCCAGCTTCGATCTGACGGGCAAGAGGGCTCTCGTCACCGGTGCCAGCAAGGGGATCGGCCTTCACGCCGCGCTGTCGCTGGCTCACGCCGGGTGCGACCTGGCCGTCACCGGTCGCGACGAAGAGGGCCTGGCCCAGGTGGCGGCCGGAATCCGCGATCTCGGCCGCCCCGTCCACGTGCTGACGGCCGACCTCGCCGACACCGCGGCCGCCGTCGGCATGGCCCGGGAGGCGGAAAGACTCCTGGACGGTGTGGACATCCTGGTCAACAATGCAGGCCTGTCCTATCCGGAGAGCGCTCTGGAGACCACCGAGACGCACTGGGACACCACTTTGGATGTCAATCTCAAGGCGCCGCTGTTCATCAGTCAGCAGATCGCGCCGGGGATGATCCGGCGGGGCGCCGGCAAGATCATCATGATCTGCTCGAACGCGGGACTGGTGGGGCTCGCCGATCATGCGGCCTACTGCGCCTCTAAGGGCGGGATGATCCAGCTCACCAAGGTGTTGGCCATCGAGTGGGCGCGGCATGGGATCAACGTCAACGCCATCGCCCCCACGGTGATCCTGACGCCCATGGGGCAGCAGGTCTGGGGAGCGCCGGAGAAGCGGGACCCGATGATCGCCAAGATCCCGGCCGGCCGGTTCGGGATGCCTGTGGAGGTCTCGGGGGCCATCCTGTTCCTGGCCTCGGACGCCAGTAGCCTGATGCACGGGGAGACGATGGTGGTGGACGGGGGCTATACCGCGCAGTGAGCGGGCGAGGAGAGAAGAGCGAGACGCCTCACCACGGAGACACGGCTGAAAACGGCAGACGTCTCACCACGGAGACACGGAGAGCACAGAGTCTCACGGAGTACGGCGAGGCGAGTGGCACGGTTGAGAACGGCAAACGTCTCACCACGGAGACACGGCGAAGCGAGTGATGGGAGTCGTCGGGGCCAGGTGGGGCACGGCCGGGAGCGCACTCCGCCGCCGCCGCGAAGTCGTTTCATCCAGACGTGTGCCGTTCTCCGTGGAACTCCGTGCTCTCTGTGTCATGAAGATCGGGCGTGCCCGCCCGATCTGCGTGGTAAGGTGTTGCCGTTCGCCGTCTCTCGTTGCCCGTTCTCGGCCGTTCTCTCACTGCCAGGAGGTCCTCGGGCCCCCTATGTCCTCGGCGACCGCTCCCATGAAGACAACCTCTCCGGGGAGTGTCTGCAAGTATGAGGCCGGGACGAGGGGCGTCACCGGCCCGTGGGTTGCCAGGCGGCCGATGAACCTTTGCCAGCTCATGCCCCCGCCCATGTAGGCATCCAGCCAGAAACTCCGGTAACGGGCACCCAGGATCACGCCCGGGCCCACCGTGTAGGCGCAGGGGAGGACCGAGGACCAGTCCCCGCCGGCGCGGAGCGAGTTGTGCAGCACGCTCATCGGGTGGAGGCGGACGAAAGCCGCATGGGCACCGCGCCACTGCTCCTCGGTGGCGAACTCCTCGGCCAGATGCGGCTCCCAGAAGGCGAAGTGCCCGGACCAGCCGATGCCTCCGTAGACCACATCCGCCCCGCGACCGTCGGAGGCCTCGAGCACCATCTCGTCATAGCGATCGATGTTCCCCGGACCGGGGAAGTGCACGCGCGCCGTGTCAAGGCCGTTTCCCGCGATGCGGTCCAGCAGGGCCGCGCGGGCCGTGGCCTCGAAGCACCACGGCGAGCCCTTGGCGATGGGTGTGCCGTCCTGCTGAGCGTACTCATCCAGGAAGAACAGGCTGCAGTGGTCCAGGCGCGTGCCGGTGGCGACGATCTTCTCCGCCAGCCGCGGGTACTGGCCGACGGGCCCAACGGGAAAGACGCCCGTGAACCTCCGCCCCTGCTCGGCGGCCGTCACGATCCGCTGCAGCATATCCGTTGCCAGGGCGTCGTACAGGTCCGCCGGCTGCTCGATCACGCGGATGGAGAACTGCGGGTGGTGGTGGCTCTCACGCCGCGTCACATCGGCCTTCGCGATGCCGCGTGCCGCGGCGCACGCCGCCTCATCGCGGAAGGGAATCATCGACATCAGGTCCTCGCCCATGGGCTGTGAGGTCATCCTGAATACTCCTTGGCCGGCCTTCTCTCTCCTTGAGCGATTGCCGTTCCCGGTGTTCTTCGTCGCTCTCAGTGTCTCTGTGTTCGGCCGTTCTCCGTGGAACTCCGTGCTCTCTATGTCGCCGTGGTGAGGTGTAGTGGGTCTCAGCCGTTCGCCATGGCCCCCAGCACCCCGGCGATGTCCGTCAGCCACAGGATGAACTCGGCGGTATGGTCCAGACGGATGACCATATTGTCCGCATGGGGATTGCACCACCAGCCCTCGGTGCTCTGCTCGGCGAGCAGGTAGTCGCCGAACTGCAGGGCCGCCTTGGCGGCTCTGCGATCCCCGGTGATCCTGTACAGCACCGCCGCTCCCACGGCTGACTTACCCGAGGCCGGATAGGCGTAACGGTCTTCAGCGCAGCGCATGCTGAACTCCAGCAGGTCCACGGCGGTGGACAGGGCCTGCGCCGAGCCGGTGGCGGTGTGTAGGCGGGCGAGGAACAGCATGGCGATGCCGGGGGAGTAGTAGGCCTGCTGGGTCTTCGTGGCATCCACGAAGGGATCATCGTCTCGGGACAGCAGCCGGCCGTCGGGGGACATATTCACGTAGAACCGCAGCGGGTCCGGCTGCTGCCGGACCATCTCGGAGAAGCACTCCGCAGCGCGCCGGACGGCGGCCGTGTGGCCCGTGTACAGGGCCGCCGTGGCCGCCCAGGCCGAGGACACCGGCTCGATGTGGGTGGTAATCTCCGGAGACTGGAAGAAGCCGCCACAGGGCGCCTGCAGAGACAGGATGAACTGCATCACCGGGAAGGAGACATCAAACCGCCCCAGGCGATGAGCGCCCTGACAGATCCAGCTTGTCTTGTACAGCCCGAGGCCCTCATCGAAGCGGCGGAGCCGCCCTGAGGGCTGCAGGTCGGTGGCCGCGATCCAGTTCACCAGCCGGTTGGCCTCGATCGGATGCCCGGAGACACTCAGCGCGAGCACGGCTTTGTGGTACACGTCGCCCTGCACCTCGGGCGTGATGAACGACCCGTCGGCGTTCTGCTGCCGCAGGAGCCATTCGGCTCCCTTCATGGCCGCCTGCACGTAGGCTTCTGTCTTGCGGAGCATGGAAGCACCTCGAAGTCGAGTGACCGTCGTTTGCCGGTCCGCCGTTCCCGGCCGTCAGCCGCGAAGCCGTTGGTCGTCCCGCCGTACCCCGCCGTCAGCCGCGACGCCGTTCGTCGTCCCGCCGTACCCGGCCGTCGCCGTTCCCCCACCCCCCGCCCCCCAACCCCCATCCCCTCCCGCCCTACCCGTGCGGGGTGAACACGATCTTGCCGCCGATGCCCTCATCGGCGAGCCGCAGGGCCTCCTGAGCCTCCTCGATGGCGAAGCGGTGAGTGACCGCGGGCTCGAAACCGATGCCGCCGGCGGCGAGGAAGGCCGCGAAGTCCCAGCTCCAGCCCAGCGGGAAGACGACCGAGCCAATCAGGGTCACCGCGCGGCCGTGGATATCACTCGGGTTGAGGACCCTCTCGGTGCTTCCCACCCCGACGATTGCCGCCTTCCCCAGACGCCGGAGTGAGGGGATGATGCACTCGCGTGCGGCGGTGCTGCCGGAGGTCTCGATCACATAGTCAATCCCCTCGACCCAGGGCACTCCGGGGATCCTGGCGAATTCGCGCACAGCGGCCACGGGGTCCTGCTCCGCGCTGTCGATCGCCAGATCGGCGCCGCACTTGCAGGCCAGCTCCACGCGCTCGGCGTTGATGTCGCTCCCCACGACCCGCAGGCCCATGGCCTTCGCCACGATGATGCAACTCAGGCCCACCGGGCCCAGGCCGTAGACGGCCAGGCTCTCGTGGGCCCGGGCCTCCAGCCGGCGCAAAGCGCCGTAGGCGGTGGTGCCGACACAGGCCATGAAGGCGCCGTCGATGAAGCTCAGGCCGTCGGGGAGCGGGATGCAGTTGGCCTCATTGGCCGTCATGTACTGGGCAAAGGAGCCGGGACGTCCCACACCGTAGACACGATTGCTCGGACAGGCCACCACCTCGCCCCGGGCGCAGTTTTGGCAGACCCCGCAGCCGCTGTGGTGGTGCACCGATACGCGGTCGCCCACCTTGAGTCTCCTGATCCCCGGCCCCAGCTTCTCGACGACCCCGGCCGGTTCGTGGCCTGCGATCTGCCCCGGTACCGAGGACGACCGGTAGACATGCAGGTCGGAGCCGCAGATGCCGCTGGCCATGATGCGCAGCAAGACCTCGCCGTGCTCGGGCTCAGGGAGCGGGAAGTCGCGGACCTTGAGCCTGCGGTCGCCGAGGAACACAACACCCTTGAAGGTACTCATGCTCGCTCCCTCATCTTTGGCCCTTCGGGAAGAACCGGGCCAACGCCTGGATCGTGGACATGCGGTTGAAACGCCGGCACAGGCCATAGGCCTCGGCGTAGGGCACCCCGCAGACCGCGCCGTGAAGCCCGGCGGTCATGCCGACCAGGCCGATGAAGTCGGTGCCGTGGTGGCCGGCAAGGAAAGGGTGCTGGCTCTCGTGGCAGCGGAGGGCCTGAAGCTTGCGGTCGAAAGTGGCGGAGATGTCGGCATAGATGTCGGGGACAAAGGGAGCAGGCGGCAGGGGCTGATAGTAGATGGTGATCGGCACTCCGGTGGAGGCCGGAAGTGGGCTGATGAGGCTGGGGTTGCCGGCATTGACCGAGGCGTTCAGCGCCACCTCGGAGACGGCGCGGTGGTGATGGTGGTAGTCGTCCGGTGCCGTCAGGATCAGCAGTTGGGGGTCGACCTCGCGGATCAGGTCGCGGAAGCGCCACTCCAGGTCGGCGTAGTAGTTGGTGTACTCCTCCATCAGGCGGCTGTCGCCGATGTCCATCCAGTGCAGGGCGCAGCCGATGATCTCGGCGGCGCGGGTCATCTCCGCATGGCGCACGCCCCCGCGTTCTGAGGGCGTCTTGTCCGGCATGCCGCCCAGGTCGCCGTTGCAGGCCACGGCGAGGTGGACGTCCATCCCGGCGTCGACCTGGGCGGCCAGAAGCCCGGAGCACCAGGATTCGTCATCGGGGTGGGGGACGACGGCCAGGACGCGAAGCCGGCTCACTGCGGCACCTCCGGGGGCGGCGTCGGCGCCCTATTCGCCCCCTGAGTGGCAATACCTCCACCGGCGACGGCGGACGGCCAACGGCCAATGACAGACGACAACGGCCGGCGGGCCTGGACCCCCGCCGGAACGGTGGCTCTCGGTAGTCTGTGCCTGTGGGCCGGATGACGCCCGGCCGACGTCTGCCCGCACGGAGGCGCCGCTGCCCGTCCCGGCGAACCGGCCTTCCACAACCTCCCGGAGGTGCTTGTCATGCGGACCGCTCTTTCCCTGTTGGCCCTGCTGCCTCTCGCTGCGGTGGCCCAGGATCTGTCTCCCAACCTCCTGCTCAATTCCGGCTTCGAGCTCGGGCGCCCCGGTTCGGTCAAACTGCGGCACTGGACGACCCAGATTCCGGGCGTGGGCGCCGAGTGCATCCGCACCGCCGAGCAGGCCCATTCCGGGGAGCACAGTGCCCGGCTCACCGTGGAGCCGGGCACGGAGGTGGGCTTCTACCAGCTCGCCCAGAAGCTCACCGCCTTCAAACGTGGGCAGCCGTATACGCTGAGCGCCTGGGTCAAAACAGAGGACGTAGCCGACGGGGCCGGGGCCTATGTGTCCTTGAACTTCTACAAGACCGGCGGAGAGCGGGTGGCCTACAGCGACAGCACCGAGCATCTGGTGGGTACCGGCGAATGGCACCGCCTGAGCGTGACGGCCACGCCGCCCGCCGAGGCCGTGGACATGCGGGCCCTTCTGCTCCTGCACGGGCACGGCACGGCGCATTTCGATGACGTGCAGCTACAGGCCGGTGAGCAGGCCGGCGACTATCGGCCCTCCCGGGCCGACTCGGCCTCCGCCGCCGCGGACGCCGCGGCCCGCGACGCCGCGGAAAGCTACTTCCGCGATGTAGGCTACCGCCGGCTACCCGGCAAGAACCTGGGCCTCCTGCGAGACGACCTTCCCGCCCTTGGCTGCCCCTCGGACCCGGAGACCCTCGCCGACGTGCTGCGCCGGGCGGGCTACCGGGTGGACTTCCTGGACGGTGAGCAGTTGGCCAATCCGGCCATCCTTGCCCGCGAGCGGTTCGATCTCATCCTTCTGCCCTACGGCCGGGCCTTCCCCGCCGCTGCCCGCGAGACGTTTCAGAGCTATCTGGCCGAGGGTGGGTGCTTTGTTTCCACCGGCGGCTATGCCTTCGACACCCAGCTTGTGAACACGCCGCAGGGCTGGGCGGAGCCGGCCGCGCTCCCCCGCGAAGTGGGGCCCCGGTCGGTCTCGCTGCTTGACTTCGATTCCGGCGACCCCTCGACCTGGCCGGCCGGAGGCGGACCGGGAGGACCGGCGCCGCAGCTCTCCATCGACCGCGAGCAGCCCGCCCAGGGCACCGGCGCTCTGCGCTTCTCCGTCAAGGGCATGCGCCACTGGGCCACCGCCACCACACCTCAGATCCCGTCCGAACGCTTCTTCCAGGGCTGGAGCGAGCTGGTCTTCCGCGCCCGTGGCGACGGCAATACGCCCCGGTTCATCATCGAGTGGCACGAGGCCGACGGCACGCGGTGGAAGACCTCCGTCGACCTCACAACCCGATGGCAACAGTTCGTCCTGGTCCCCTCGGACTTCACCTACTGGCACGACAGCCCCTCGAAGGGGCGCGGGGGGCCGGGAGATGCCCCCGATCTGGACAGCATGTCGCAGATCCTCATCGGGCTCTCCACCGAGTGCGTCCCCAATGACGGCGACTACACGCTCTGGCTGGACGACATCCGTATCGCCGACGATCCTCTGGCCGAGTTCCGCCGCGATACTCGGCACATGAACACCCGGTTCTGCCGGGTGCAGGACGCCATGTGGCCGGAGCCCGAGCAGATCGGGGTCTTCGACCCCTCCCATCCGCTGCGTGACGCCGCCTTTGCCACCGCCGCCCCCTGACTCGGGGAGAGCATGCAGCTTGAGGGCCCCTTCGAGGGCGCCGCGGCGGTGGGAGTGCTGTCCATCCAGGGCCACGGCTTTGGCCCCGACAATTCGCGGCTCGTCCCCCTCCTGGAGGCCTACGACCGCCGCGGTCGGCCCCGCGGGGCGCTGGGGAGTATGATGCTGCACTATGGCGGGAACTTCATGGGCTCGGCCTGGGGCTTCTTCGGTGTGGAGAACCAGGACCTGTTCTCCGCGGACAAACCGCAGATGCTCGGGCTTCTCACCCGGGTGGTGGACCGCCTCCTGGACCGCCGCTTCCTGTACGGCACCGAGGCGCAGTACAACTGCTATCGCCCCGGAGAGCCGGTGGAGCTGCTCACCCATGTGGCCAGCTTCGGCGCCACCTCCTCCGGGATGCACGTTACGCTTACCGTCACCCCGCGCGGGAGCGTCGAGCCGGCCGCCACGTTCGAGCAGGAGGTAACCGTCCGACCCGAGACGGTGGAGGTCTTGCGGTTCGCCTGGGAGGCCCCGCGGGAGGGCCCGGACCTGTATGACCTCCGGGCCACGGCCATCGCGGATGACATCGAGCTAATCGCCGACACCAACTCCGTGGTGGTCTGGCGCGATGAGATTGCCGCCCGCGGCCCCCGCGTGGAGATACAGGACAACTACTTCCGGATTGACGGCACGCCGATGTACATGATCGGGTCCCAGAACTGGTGGGGCACCAAAGGCTCCATCAGTCAGCGGCGCCCCGCGGACTACGAGCGCGACTTCGCCACCATGCAGGACCTGGGGCTCACCATTTCTCGCTGCTTCCTCAACTGGCGCGACGAGACCGACAAGCGCGCCAGCGACGCCTGGGTCTACCTGGCCCAGAAGCACGGGATCGTGATGTTCCACACCCCCAACTTCATGGCCACCGCCGACCCGGAGGTGCTGGCCGGCCAGCTTGCCTCGGCCCGTGAGATTGCCGCACGCTATCGGAACGTGCCGGGCCTGATCGTGGACACCTGCAATGAGACCGGCGTCGTCTCCGACGATTCCCCGGGCCAGCGGGCCGCGTTCAACACCTACCTGCAGGAGCTCTACGGCACCGACGAGGCCCTGCGCGAGGCCTGGGGACAGGACGCTCCGGAGCAGGCCATGCCCGGGGTGCCCTTCGGCTATCCTCGTCAGGCCTGGGACGGCCTGCGCGCCCGGGACGTGCGCCGGTTTGCCATCGAGGCCCTGTGCCGGTGGGCGGTGGCGACGCGCGCAGCCTTCCGCAGCGAGCGGCCGGACCTCGCCGTCACTCCCGGCTGGGGGCAGGGCTTCGGCTGGGCTGAGCGCATGTTCGATCCCCCTTTGGCCGGTCGCGAGCAGGACTTCACCAACCAGCACTACTACGGCGCCCTGTCCGGCTTCCCCGTGACCCTCAAGACCCTCGACCGCCGCTGGGCCGGGCAGCCGTGGTCGGTGGGCGAGTGCGGCGCCCGACAGCACCCGTCCTTCGACGGCGGGGAGACCGAGGAGCAGTACAACCGCCGCTTCTTGTACCTCCACCACCACGCCTTCGGCATGGGCATGGCCTTCACCGCCACCTGGCACTGGCGCGACCCCATGGCCGGGATCTTCCCCTTCGGCAAGGTCCACGCCGACTTCTCCCTGCGACAGGCCGCTTTGGTTGAGCGCAATCAGGCCCTGCTGTTCACCGGCCTGCACCCCACATACACGCCCTCGAGCACCTATCTCCTGCTCCCCGACGACCACCGTCTCGGAGGCGACAACAGCCGGGTGGTGGAAGGGATAGGGCAGGCCGTGGACACGCTCCTGGGGCTCCACGTACCCTTCGAGAGCCTCTGCGAGGCCGATCTGCCGACGCTGCCCGCCAACTGCAGGACGATCGTCTGGCCGCTGCCCTATTGCCCGTCCGAGGAGAGCTGGCGGGCCGCCCTGGCCTTCGTCGAACGCGGCGGACACCTGCTCATCACCGGCGACGTGGGCTACGACCGCGACCGCAGACCCACGCTGGATGACCGCGTCCTGCAGATCACCGGGGCGACCGGGCTGCGCAGACACAGGGTGGGTCTCGACCCGAGCCGCTCTGAGCCCGCGGCCGTCGCCCCTACCGGCGCCTTCTCCCACATCTCCTCCTATCACGGCCGGCCCGCGGTGAGTTTGACCTCCCCGGCCGCCGAGGTGCTGGCGGGCACCGAGCAGGGCGCCATCGCGACCCGGCTGGTGCGGGGCGAAGGCACTATCATGTTCTACGGCGAGCCGCTGGAGATCGAGCGGGACGTGCCCCTGCGCGACGTCTACCGGGCGTTCTTGCAGTCGGCGGCGGCGCCGCGTCTGCCCGTGGAGCCCGATCGCCCCGACATCCACGCCTTCACACTCGCCACGGCGGAAGGCGGAGAGGTCGTGGTGGCCCACAATGCCGGGGAGCGGGCCTCCGTGACGGTGCGGGGCAGTCATGACATGTCGCTGGAGCTGGCCTCCGGCCTTCCCGGCCTGTGCGTGCTGGACGCCGCCGGCCGGGCCCTGCAGGCCGAGGCGCAGGGCGCGGTTGCCGTCGATGGGGCGCGCGTGATGCACTCTGCGGCCCATGCGGCCGCCGTCTCGCTGGACGATGAACCCCTCGCCCGCTCCGAGGCGGTGGCCCTGCTCCCCTTCGAGGCGGGCATGGTGACACTCAGCCGCGACGCTGCGGGGCCCCTGGTGGCACAGGTCGGGCGCATTGAAGGCGGCAGGTGGCTGGTCTACGAGGATGCGGTGGTGGTGCGGGAGGTCGACGGTGGGGTGGCGGTGGATTGCGGCCCGGAGACGTGTCTGGAGCTGGTCTTGCTGGCGCCGGAGGGACGCCTGGCCCGCGCGGCGGAGCGGCTGGCGGCGAGGCTGGTGCATGGAGGCTGAGGCGCCGGGATGGGGGCGCGCTCGGCGGCCGACGCAGGGCATGGCTCCAGAGGCAGGCCGAAAGACGGCGGCGCCCTACAACTCTCTGTCCGGCCAGGTCTCCTCGCGCCACAGGCCAAGCAGGCCGTGGATGCCCAGCGTGGCCACGATGGCGCACAGCAAAGACCAGGTACCGGCGGCGAACACGTTCAGCCGATGGCCGTGCTGGATGGCATTGGCGACGATGACGCTCTCCAGCGTGGGGTCGGCGGCTCTCGCCACCGTCTGGAACCGCTCGTAGGCCCCGATCAGCTCGTGGTAGTCCGTGAAGGCCATTCTCCCAAACAGCCCCATCCCGGCGAGGCCGGGGAGCACGAGCAGGACGCAGAACCCCGCCGCGCGCCACAGCACCGCCGAGGCCGCCCGGTCTCCGGGCGCCTTCCGGCCCAGCAGGCCGTGGGCGCCGATACCCAGGATCATGGCGCACAGCAAGGTCCAGGTGCCGTCGGCGAAGGCATTGACGCGATGGATCGTCTCGAAGGCCGAGGCCGCGTACACAGCGATGGGGCTGCCGTCCGAGCTGACCAGTCGGCCCAGAGCGTCGCGGGCCTCCACCAGCCTGCCGATGTCCAGTCCGGTGAGGTAGCCGAACAACAGCAGCCCCAGGAGGGCAGGCAGGACAACGAGAACGAGGAACAGGACCAGTCTCAGAGCCCTGCCTGCCATGGTACTCACCTCTTGGGGCTATCTGTGGGCCTTGATCTTGCGGATCTGCCACGTATTGGCGGACATCACGTTCTGCATCATGCCCAGCACGTCCGCAAAGCCGATCTGGGTGGTCTGCGCCGGATCGGGGCGCCCGCCGCCCTGCTGTCCCGGCTGCGCAGTGAACTCGGAGAAAGCGACCTCGATCTGCTGCCACTCGTGCCCGCCCTTGAGCTGTTTGAGGACCATGAACCGGCTCTGATCGGCCTGTTGCAGGGCCACCGCGACCATGGCCGGAAGCTCGCTGTTGACTTCAAAGGAGAGCTTCTTGCAGCCGTCCAGCATGCCGGGCGACACGTTGCGCATGATGGCGAAGATCGTCCGGGCGGGATTGACGAACGAGACATCCAGGTACCCCAGGCTGTCCCCGTTCGCGTCGGTCGATAGCAGCGAGACATTGTCGCCACCCAGGGGGAGCCAATGGATCGTCTTGCTGCTGCCTGAGTCGATGGCGAATTCCTCGGCGCCCTCCTCGGGCAGCGGGTCGGCGCCATCGTCGGGCTCCTCGGAGCTGAGGATCACCTCGTCCAGCCAGATCCCGACTTCCGCGGCCTCCGGCACGCGGATGGGGATGCCCTGCTGGGCCAGGGCGCGCCCAAACAAGCTCCCGTCCGCGATGGCGATGTACTGTACCTGATCCGGGTCCAGTTGGTTGTTGTCGTCCTTGGGGCCGTCACCGGACAGCGTGAAGTCGGCAAGGCTGAGCTGCACGGGGTTCCAGTCGCCCACCTCAGACCAGACCGGAGCGATGTACAACGCCTCGGTGCGTTCCCTCAGGGCCACGATGACGGGTACCGAGTAGCCGGTTGCCACGGTGAAGCGGAGGCTCTTGGTCCCCTCCGGCAGCCCCTCCAGCTCCACAATGGCCACGCCGGGGATGTCCTCGGGCTTGGCCGACTTGGGCAGCCGTTGCCGGTACATCAGCTCCAGCGACTGCTTTCCCGCGTAGACGGCATCCTCCTCGGCGGTCACCGCCAGCTTCGCCTGGGGATCCAGGGTCTGCCAGCCCTGCAGGCCGTCCTCGAAGTCCCACTTCTTCAGCACCCCTGCGTCATCCTGAGCGTACGCGCTCAGACCGACCGTCATCACGATGAGGACCACAAGTCCCAGAGCTCTGCGCATCAGTCTGCCTCCTGAGAGCATCAGACCCTTCCGGGTCGGAGATGGTGCGGGGAGTGCCGCCCGCCCGGGCGGTGGTCGCCCGCCTGCTGTCTCGTCCGGGTAGGTGCCCCCTTAGGGCACCATTGGGTTATCCGCCGAATTTCCGGTATCCCAGCGCGCACAGGAAATCACGGCACCTCGCCTTGACGGCACCGAACCAGGGATCGCGGCGCGCGGAGGTGGCCACCGCCGCCAGCTTCGGTCCCAGCCGGGCATCCGCCGGTACCGCCGCGGGGCCCAGCACGCCGCGTGCCACCAATTCGGCGACCTCATCCGGATGGAGGAGGCTCCCCAGGTCCGCGAGCACCTGCCGGGCCACGGCCTGGCCCCCGTGCACGGCCAGGGTCGTGAAGATATTGATCTTCACAAACCCGTCTTCCGGCAGACCGGCCAGGTCCGCGGCCTGCAGAGACGAGGTGCCGTGGATGCACAAGACGCTGCCCACCGCGTCCCGCAGCTCCCGGGCCCGCTGCCGTTGGTAGACGACCTCCCTGCCCGTGGAGCGATGCTCGGTGCCCACATTGGGCACGATCAGGTCGGCCCCGGTCTCCGTCACGAACCGCCGGGCCTGCTCAACCGTGGTGGGCTCGTTTCTCTCCTCGGCACCATCGGCCGAGTAGACCTCATCCACGGCGCCCTCGATGACAACCCTGTCGCCCAGGCGACGCACGTAGTCCGATGTGAGACGGATGTTCTCCTCCAAGGGCTTCTCGCTGGCATCGCACATGATGGAGGCGAAATGATCGGCGAAGCGCTCCATCACATCGCCATCCAGCCAGGGCCAGGCATGGTCCAGGTGGGGCATGACGCGCAGGCGGCCGTAGGGGCTGTCCTCGCTACACAGCACCTGCAGGTCCGAGAGCATCAGCCGCGTGCCGATCACCGGATCCTCGCAGGCGCTAAGCAGCTTCATCTGACTGCGCCCGGGATAGCGGCTGGTCCAGGCCGGGACGATGGGGAGGTCATCCACCCCGATCTCCTGCCCGAGCTCCAGTGCCGAGGCGAGAATGGCCTCCAGCGTCTCGCGGTCCTCGGCGCAGAAGTTGGGCAGCGCAATGCCCAACTCCGCGGCCCGGCGGTAGGTGTCGAGCACTTCCCGGCGGTCGGTAATCAGCGGCATATGGTATCTGGTTCCTTGTGTCGGCGTTACCGGGTCTCCCAGCGCGGTACAGGCCCGCGCCCTACAGAACGGCAGCGCCGCCGCCGTCTGCCTCTGTAGGGCGGCGACCTGTGCGCCGCCGCCGTCTGCCTCTGTAGGGCGGCGACCTGTGCGCCGCCGCCGTCTGCCTCTGTAGGGCGGCGACCTGTGCGCCACCGCCGTCTGCCTCTGTAGGGCGGCGACCCGTGCGCCGCCGCCGCTTGCCGGACCCCCTCGGCGCGGTACAGGCCCGCGCCCTACAGAACGGCA
>Ga0334884_1004850_pt1 | contig 13420 bp, 10 predicted proteins | sample GraSluR1_MG_7_FD_207215 | JGI IMG/M metagenome (GOLD analysis project Ga0334884, IMG submission 207215) | Sludge microbial communities from methane-producing bioreactor in Wageningen University, Netherlands - Granular Sludge_12_05 R1 | ecosystem: Engineered > Bioreactor > Anaerobic >...
CCGCAAGCCCTGCCGCATCATCCGCCGCTGTGCTTATGCGAAGCCCCTCGGAAAGACGACGTACACTTTTTGCCAGGCTCCTCTCCAGAGACTTTGCCGTATTGGTGGCAAAAAGAGCGGGAATGTTAGAAAATATGCGCAATGAATCTTCCCCCTTGCAGGCGTACTATAATGTATGATAAGTAATGCCGAAGAATGCGGAAAAGCGTTTCTTCAGAAAGAGAAACTCCTCAGCTGGTATCGACATTTTTTATGATTATCTTTAATAATTATACCAAAAATCATGCCCTTTTTTAGGTGCTCTTTTCTCATTATTTTGCCGGGCAATACCGATACAGTAAAAGATAGGCTGTACGTAAGATTTTCCCGAAATGCCGGAAAACGTTACTCTCGGCAAGGAATCCTTCTGGAGGCTCCGGGGGCGTTGCATGTAAAAACTAGAGATAGAGGTGAACTCTGTGGCACAAATCGAGACCTCCCGTTTTGGAACACTTACTTACAATGAAGAAGACCTTCTGTTCTTTCCCCGAGGCATTCCGGGGTTTTCTACGCTTCTTCACTGGGTAGTTTCCGGAGAAGAAGAAAACCCCGTAAAATGGCTCCAGAGCGTGGATGATTCCCAGGTGGCTCTGCCCATCACGGCGCCCCATTTGGTTTTTCCCGACTACAATGCGGTGATAACGAAGGATGAGCTGGAAGAACTGGAGAACCCCGCCACGGAACATCTTATCATCCTCGTGGTGCTTACCATTCCCCCGGAAAAACCCTGGGATATGACGGCGAATCTCCGGGCTCCCATCGTGATCAACACCGTAAACCGAAGAGGAAAGCAGATCCTCCTGAACGAAGAGGACTATCCCATTCGGTTTTACTGCTTTTCCGAAGAAAAACGAGCCTTTTTTGCGGAAACTGCGGCGAGAAACCGTGCCGCCGAAGCGGAAGGGGAGGGTATCTCCGCATCGCCGGCTTCTGCGGGCTCCGAAGGGAACGGTTCCTGATGCTGGTGCTCACCCGTAAAAAGGGGGAAATGCTCGCCATAGGAGAGGACATACTTATATCCGTGGTGGATGTCCGGGGCGATTCGGTACGCCTCGGCATTGAGGCTCCCAAGTCCATCCCCGTCTGGCGTAAAGAGGTGCTGGACGAAATCGTGGAGGAAAACCGCAAGGCTCTCCAGGGAACCCCTTCGGAGATAGTCAACAAGCTCTTCTATAAAGAGCCTGGCGGTTCGGACGATACGCGAAAAATTACATAAAAAAGGTGCCTTCATGAAGACAAAGAACGAACTTTTAGAGAAAAACCTGAAAATTCTCCAGATATTCCAGCCCAAACTGGCGGAACGACTCCGTAAGAGGCTCGAAGAAGTGGGGGATCTCTCTTCTCTGGTTTCTGTCAAGGAGACTGACCAGGGCCACTGGATTTCCGGTGCGGCGGGAACGGACATCCCCACGTTTTTCCAGAAAAAGGATGTCCCCCTTCCGGAGCTGGAGGCTCCCAAAAAAAAGAGCGCCGGGGATCTGCAGTGCGTTTTTTTCGTGTACGGCATCGGAGCGCCACCTCATCTCTTCCGGATTTTACGAAAGCTCCCTAAAAGCGCCCTGGCGGTGGTGGTGGTGGAACCCTCTCTCGACCTTATTCTCCACACCTTTTCCCTCACCTCGGTCTATGCGGCGCTCCCCTCGGGATGCCGCATCTCTTTCTTTGCCTTCCCCGAACAGATGCTGGGGCAGGAGGCTCTTACGGTAAACGTGCGCCAGATGGGCACCTTTCTCGCCACCAGCGCCACGGTTATCCGGCATACGGGAGAGGTGGAGGCCAACGGCAAAGCTTTAGACGATCTGGAGCGGGAGCTCTGGCGCATGGTGCGCCTTTCCATCGAGTTTCTCGGCAATACTGCGGAGGATACCCTCATCGGGGTGCGTAACTTCGCTCTGAACACCCCCTGGATACTCAACAGCCCCAACTTTTGCGATTTCGAAAGCTTTTACGGCAGGCCCTGCATCTGCGTGGCCTCCGGGCCCTCTCTCGATAAAAACGTGCACCTTCTCAAGGACATTCAGGATAAATTCATCATTATATCGGCGGATACCGCTGCGAGAAAGCTCCTCTCTCTGGGCATCCGGCCCCATTTTGTTACCTGCATCGAACGCCCTCAAGGTATGTATTGGAAAAATATCCGACCCTTGCTTAAAGAATTTTCTGAAGAATGTTCCAAAATTGTGCTGGTGGCGGCCTTTGTCTGTACCTCCCAAATTGTGGCCCGTTGGCCCGGGCCGGTAAAGATTGTCGGTAAATCTGAACTTGCTTTGGATAAGTGGCTCGCGAGAGATATTATGGGGGGCGAACTCTTTCCCTGCGGAGCTTCTGTGGCGCACATGGCATTTTCACTTTCTAAAACCCTTCGAGCTTCTTCTATCGCTCTCATAGGCCAGGATCTTGCCTATGGAGAAGAGGGTGAAAGCCACGCCGGGGGAACTGCCTCGGAAACGGATATGAGTATTGAGCAAAGTCGCAAAAAAAATCTTCTTGAAGTCCCTGCCGTGAATGGAGGCACCGTAAAAACCCACGGTATTTGGTTCTCCTTTCTCAGGCTTTTCGAGAGTCTCATAGAACAAACCAAAACCCCCGTATACGATTGTACCCAGGGAGGAGCCCTTATCGGGGGGACGGAAGTTTGCGACCTTGAGGACTTTATTGCAAAAAAGAATATAGACCTGGAGGTCTTTGCAGAACCTTCATATAAACTTGCTGCCGAAGCCGTCAAGAAAAGAGATATTCCTCAGATTTCTTCACGGATTCTTCAGAAATTCGATGCAAAGGCTCATGCAGTCCTTGATGCTTCGTTGAGGCTTTTGAGCGAAATAGAAAACCATGTTAGTGCAGTTTCCGAAACCCTTCTTCCTGCCCAGCGCCGCAACCATGCCCGGCAGGCAGCTCTTCTTCTGGATAAACTTCATCAGGGCAATGCTCCTCTTGCCTTTATTGGCCAGAGCTATACCAGCCTCAGCGGAGACATCCTTGCTCGAAGTCGCTCTCTAGAGACCATGGAGCAGGTGCATCTCTGGAAAAAAGCATATTCTGAAATTATTGAGGGACATCGCATCATACTGCGCTTTTTCTCTCAATGGTTTACCTACGCTTCCAGGGCGGTTTTTTGGTGTGGAGAAAGTCCTGTGCATAAGGAAGATCTGCTTGCCTCCTGGGATGAGGCAAAAATTCTAAAAGAGACACAGGAGCTTGTCCATGATTTTCAAACGTCGCTCGAAGAAAAAAGTGTCGCAGTGGGAAAAAATGTCGACACAAGGTTGGTGCGACTGAATAACCTTCTTGCCAAAATGGATGAATACGATTTCCCCGGAGGAGGAGAACTCCTCTGGCAGATGGCGCGGTTTCTCGAAGAGCAGGGCCGGGGAGAACGAGCCTCTCGTATGATGCTTACCACACAAAAAGCTTTTGAGGGGCAATCTCTTCCGGAAGAACAGATTATCGCATTTTTTCAGGACTGTGCCCGCATTCTTTCCAAGCCGGATTTAACCCATGTCCCTCCCTTTAAAGAAGCGCTTTCCATGGCTCGAAATCTTCTTCGTTACAACAGAGAAGATCTTTTCGAAAACCTGGAAAAAAATGTCAAAAACGAGTGGCGCAACTATCTCGAAAACGTACGAGATTCTCGAATTATCGTTGCTGGAGATGAAATTCAGAAGTTTCACCTCTTAGCGGATATCTGCCTTGCGGGAGATGACTTTGGAGGTGCCCTCCGTCATACCTGGAGTCTTGTGCAGTGGGCCTATGTGGAAAAAGATCCACGGGGCAAACGGTATCTTCAGTGGCTTTGTAAGCATTTGGAGATAGCTCTCAAGGCGGTCAAAGAAGAAGATCGCCTGGCGGGGGAGGATGTCCTTCAGGAGCTTGTGGCTTTTTCCGGCCTTCTCGTATTCTATGGCCCCCTGATTTCTTCCGGACTCTTGGAGATTTTGCAAAAAGAGGGGCTCAACCTTGCGGAGGAAACAGCCGAAAAAGAAGTATGAGGTGTTTATGCTCGTAAAGAAGTTGGGATGTCTGATTGTTAGAGAAGGGGGTGTTGCGGAAAAGCCAGGGTAATCCCAGCGTTGTAAGCGGTTATGGTGTACCAAAGTAGACGTTTCAAAAAGGTCGGGCAGGGAAGCCCGATGCAGCACACCACACAAGGAGGTATTTTATTATGCGTGTATATCACAATATTCCTGCGCTTTTTGCCTATAATGCGCTGAATGCCACCAACGAGAGCCTGCAGAAATCCATCAACAAGCTCTCCACGGGGCTTCGGATCAACAGCGCCGCGGATGATGCGGCGGGGCTCGCCATCAGCGAGAAGATGCGCGCCCAGATCAACGGGCTGGACATGGCTGTCCGCAATTCCCAGGACGGCATTTCCATGATCCAGACTGCCGAGGGTGCCCTTAACGAAACTCACTCCATTCTGCAGCGTATGCGTGAGCTTTCGGTTCAGGCCGCCAACGATACCCTCACTAACCAGGACCGTAAGTACATCCAGGATGAAGTGGATCAGCTCACCCAGGAAATCGACCGTATCTCCACCACCACCCAGTTCAATAAAAAGAAACTTCTCGATGGTAGCGCTTCCGCCCTGTGGTCTTCGGACACTCTGGAGACCGAAGCCTACATCCGGGGCAGTCTCCGCACCATCGACCAGTTCGGCCAGAAGGACGCCGCCGAGGGTAACTACACTATCCGTATCAGTGCCAACCCCGGCCAGGCGGAGATCCAGAAGAGCGATATCTTCACGATCAAACACGAGAACGTGGCCATGAACGTGGGATTGAACACCGAGCTTGGTTTCGAGCGGGTTTCGATAGACAACCTCCCCGCAGGCGATTACAAGATGACCGTAGCTACTTCTGCCGATGTTGTTGCCACCGCATCGCAGTCCTATAACGTCGGTACCATCAGTGCTGGCACGGGGTATGTTGCAGGTGCCGCTGCGGCGAGCATCTTGTTCGAAGTGCTCAGCGTAAACACCGCCTCCAACACCGTGGTGGTTCGGGCAGAGGCTTACGTTATGTCTGCCGGTGGTGCCGTGGCGAACTACGTGCAGGAGAATCTCACCCTTACCACGGCGACCAAGAGCGCTTATACGGGGCTTGGTTTTGCTATGGGTGATGCGCTGGCCATTGATGCAGCCTCCAATTTTTCCGTAGGTGGTCGTCATGTGATGCACCTTGCGGGAAGTGCTGCCGGAGGTACTGGAGCCATCAACGTCAGTGCCACCATTAATTCTTCGTGGGCCGCGGAAGGAAACTGGGCTTTGGGAGCTGCTGGTAGTGCCCTTAGTTATGATCGCGGTTTTGCCCTTGACTTGGGCGATATGAACGGCAAGGATGTCCACTTCCGGACCTTCTTCCTGAACACCCAGAATGGTCAGGTGTATCAGTCGGATATCCGGATTACCTTCAGCACTGGCATCACGGGCTACACCGCCTTCGGTGCTACAGCGATTGGGGCGACTTTCACCGCCGCTTACGTGGGGCAGACTGCCGAGGGCGACGTAAGCCTTCGGGATCTGGACAAATTCTGGGATGCCAACGGGCGTTTCCTCCTGGAAGATCCCCAGACCATCACCATTACCCAGGGGGATGGTAAGAGAACCAGCATTACCCTCAACTCTACGGACACTCTGGATGGAGTGGCGAAGAAGCTCAACGATGCCATCGCCTTCGGCCTTGGGCAGTACCAGTACGTGGGAGCCGATGCAGACATGTTCGTCTCCTTCGTGGGAGAGGAAGATGTTGTCGGTTCCACCCCCGAATCCGTGCAGGGCACCATGGTTATCCGCAGTGCCGTATCCGGCGCTGCCGGGCAGCTCGCCTTCGCGGGCGACGAAGACGTCATCAAGGCCCTCAGCCTGAATGTCATTCAGGACTCTTCGGAGAACGAATTCCGGGTAACCGTACAGGATGCCCACAACGGCAACACCGTGGCCTCCGCCGTGAAGATCACCGGCAACATGCTCCGGGGAGTGGTGCACGAGAACGTGGACGTCAAGTTCAACGCCATGGCGAACATCAACGTGGAGTGGTCCGATGCCGCCAAGGGTTTCATGCTCACCCGGGATGACGAAGTCTATGAAACCACCCTTCACCTGGCGGATAACAGCACGGTCTTCCAGATCGGCGCCAACGAGAAGGAAGACATGGGAGTCGCCATGGGCGACATGGGAGCCGAGGCTCTCGGCGTGAACGCCATCGTGGTCACCGATCGGGAGTCCGCTGCCCGGTCCATCACGGTTATCGACAACGCCATCGACCGGGTCTCCACCCAGCGGAGCGCTCTTGGAGCGTACCAGAACCGGTTGGAGCACACCATCAGTAACCTCACCACCGCCAGCGAGAACCTCAGCGCAGCGGAAAGCCGCATCCGGGATCTCGACATGGCCAAAGAGATGATGAACTTCACCAAGCTCAACATCCTTTCCCAGGCGGGCACCTCCATGCTTGCCCAGGCCAACCAGCTTCCCCAGAACGTCCTCTCCCTGCTGCGGTAGGCTTTTACCAGCGTTTCTATCAGGACACGAGCGAAACAAGTTCGTTCTTTGGGGGGAAGGGGCTCGTCCCTTTCCCCCTTTTCCGTAAAAACCCGGTAAAAGCGGTGTGTTGAGGAGGTGGGAAGCATGATGAGCTCGAGGATTTCCTCGGTTCAGGAGGGAGAGATACTCTCCCGGTACGGCGATACGGGACAAAAGGCCGCCGCAAAGAACCAGGGGAACCTGCAGGAGCGAATCCTTCAAAACCCCGAACTGCTGCAGGAAAAGGTGGACAAGGTTCAGGAGATGTCCGATCTCATGGGGCATTCCCTGGAGTTCGATGTACGAAAAGAAGCCAACATTGTACAGATAGTGGTAAAAGATAGATCCTCCGGGGATGTGATTAAGAAAATCCCCCCAGAGAGGATCGTGAAGTTCCTGGAAGGGATGGAAAAACTTCTGGGAAGTCTCTTTGACGAGAAGTTCTAGCGTTTTTCATTGCACGGCACCAATTCGAACGGTAACCTTTCAATAGCTTGCGGCGGAACTCTTTCCAGTAAATCTTTAGCGTCAAACTTTCTCAAAATTCTGCCGTGAGCTTTTCTGTTTCTCTTCGATTGTTTTTTTCACGAACCCGATTCTTCTCCATGTCTTGTTGTTTGAAAAAATTGCTGCTGTTTGCGAGGAGTTGAAACCCACGTGCGTATCGCCCTCATCCCTGCCCGGGGAGGAAGTAAGCGAATCCCCGGAAAAAACATCAAGCTTTTCCATGGCAAACCCATGATATGCTATTCTATAGAGGCGGCTCAGAAAACTGGAGTCTTTGATCGCATCGTGGTTTCTACGGATTGTCCGGAAATCGCACACATTGCTCTGGAAGCGGGTGCGGAGGTTCCCTTTATGCGCCCCCCGGAAATAGCCAATGATTATGCTTCCCTTGCAGACGTGGTGTTGCACGCCCTCGATTGGTTCGAGAAAAAAGAGGCTATCCTGGTGGATTTTTGTTGCTGCATCTTGGCTACGGCTCCCTTTATCAGGGCTTCGGATATACAAAAGGGCTTGGCCCTGATGGAAGAGAAAAAGGTGGCCTCCGTTTTTTCCGTTACTACCTTCGATTTTCCTATCTTTCGAGCTTTGGAGCTACAAGAAGACGGGGCCCTTGCCATGATATGGCCCGAATACATGAAAACGCGATCTAACGATCTCCCCGAGGTGTATCACGATGCGGGGCAGTTTTATTGGCTGGAAACGGCGAGGTTTCGGAAAAGCGAGCTCATTTATTCTCTCGACGCTCTTCCAATATGCCTTCCGAGGAAAATCGTCCAGGATATCGATACCCCCGAAGATTGGGAATGTGCGGAACTTATGTTCGAAGCGCTCCAGAGTTCTGCGGAGGGAAGGTAAGATAACGATACGCTTTCAGGCGGAGGAGATAGCTCTATGTTCAACGGAAAAAGTATTTTGATCACCGGAGGTACCGGTTCCTTTGGAAGGCGTGCGGTAAAGAAAATCCTGCAGGCCTGGAAGCCCGAGCGCATGGTTGTTTATTCCAGGGATGAATTTAAACAGTATACCATGCAGGAGGAACTTTCGCCCCGAGAATGTCACGCGCTTCGCTATTTTTTGGGGGATGTCCGGGATAGAGAACGCCTTTCCATGGCCATGCGGGATATCGACTATGTCATTCATGCGGCGGCGCTCAAACAGGTTCCCGCAGCAGAATATAACCCCATGGAGTGCATAAAGACCAACGTTTTGGGAGCCTCCAACGTTATTCACGCCGCCATAGAAAATAAGGTGAAGAAAGTGGTTGCCCTTTCCACGGATAAGGCGGCAAATCCCATTAACCTTTACGGAGCTACCAAGCTTTGCGCGGATAAGCTCTTTGTGGCGGGGAACAATCTTGCCGGAAAAGGACCTACCCGTTTTTCCGTAGTCCGGTACGGCAACGTTATGGGATCCCGGGGTTCGGTGATTCCTCTTTTCCAAAAACTGGCGGCGGAGCAAGCCCCTTTTTTGCCCGTAACGGATCCTGAAATGACCCGGTTCTGGATTACTCTGGATCAAGGGGTGGATTTTGTGCTTAAAGCTTTTCACCGGATGTGGGGAGGAGAAATTTTTGTCCCTAAAATCCCCTCCGCCCGCATAACGGACCTGGCCCGGGCGATAGCTCCGGAAATTCCGTTAAAGATTGTGGGAATCCGCCCCGGAGAGAAACTCCACGAAATCATGTGCCCCCGGGATGATGCCCGGAGCGTGCTGGAATTCGAAGATCATTATGTCATCTCTCCCTCTATTCTTTATGTGGAGACGGAGAAAGAACGAACCCGTAATGCCCTTGGAGAAGAGGGGAAACCTGTGGCGGAAGAGTTTGAATACAGCTCGGGAACAAATCCTTGGTTTTTTTCGGTGGAAGAAATTCAAAAGCTCATAAAGACTATGTAGCCATAGATGTTGTGGCATATTTTATTGTGAGGTGTTTATTGAAAATGCCGGAGGTTAGGGTCGCAGGGGATCGTTTTTTGGGGGAAGGCCATCCCGCTTTTATCATCGCCGAGATTGGAGCGAATCATAACCGCTCGCTCAAAATGGCCAAGGAACTCATCGATATGGCCGTGGAGGCCCGGGCGGATGCGGTGAAACTCCAGATTTACAGTGCCGATACTCTGTATTCCAGGAAAACTCCCCGGCATTCCGGGTATGAGAAGGATCTGCATACCCTCATTGAAGAAATCGAGACTCCCCGGGAATGGCTTCCTGAGCTTGCTTTGTATTGCAGGGAGAAGAAAATCCTTTTTTTTGCCACTCCTTTCGATATACAAGCGGTGGATGAGTTGGATGAAGTCAGTTCTTTTTTCAAGATCGCTTCCTTCGAATTGGTGGATCTGGAGCTTCTGCGTTACTGTGCTCTCAAGGGAAAACCTCTCATTATCTCCACGGGTTTGGCGAATATGGAGGAGATAGAGCAGGCTTATCTCTGCTGTAAAAATGCGGGAAACGAACAGGTAGTTTTTTTGCAGTGCGCCTCCATGTACCCCTCACCTCCCCATATTATGAATTTGCGTTCCATGGAGACGCTTCGAAGAGCCTTTGGAACTCCCGTGGGGCTTTCGGATCACACTCTGGGGATTCATGTCAGCGTGGCGGCGGTGGCCATGGGGGCTTCGGTAATTGAAAAGCACGTTACTCTGGATCGCACCCTTCCCGGGCCGGATCACCCCTTTGCCATAGAGCCCAGCGAACTCAAGGAGATGGTGCGCCAGATCCGGGAGGTGGAGGCTGCATTGGGGGATGGGCGTAAACTCGGCCCTGCCCCGGAGGAGATGGAATTTTATGCCAAGGCCCGGCGAAGCATCCACGCCGCTCGGGATATTCCCAAAGGAACGGTGCTCACCCGGGAGATGCTTTGCATCAAACGCCCTGGGTACGGTATCGCTCCCAAAAACGTGGAGATTCTGCCGGGGCGTTTAGCCATGCGGGATATCGAAGCGGATGAGTGGATTACCTGGGATATGGTTTGATGAGCTCCTCACGAAGAACTTTTATTTATGCCGCCAACAACAACAATGGTTTTTTGTGTGGCCATGCCATCGCCCAAGCGGGTTTTTCTCCGGAATATCTGCTGTTGCACCCTTCGGAGAAGCAGAAGTTTGGAAAAGAAATCCGCTCACTTTTTCCACGAACCCCGGTTTTAGAATGGGGCGAGAAGAGGCTTTTCGAAAAATTGGAGAGTATTGCGGCAGACATGTTGTTGTCTATAAATTTTGGGTATATTTTCCCTTCAAAAACGCTGTCTTTATTTAAGTATTCTATGAATTTGCACACGGGCTATCTCCCTTTCAATAAAGGAAGCCACCCTAACGTTTGGTCTATTGTAGAAGGAACTCCCGCGGGAGTAACATTGCACGTAATGACTCCTGACGTGGATAATGGAGATATTATTGCACAAAAAGAAGTCCCCGTGTCCGAGATGGATACGGGGAAAGCGTTATATTCCAAGCTGGAAGAGGCTTCGGTTGATTTAATCAAAGAAGTTTTTCCAACCCTTTTATATGGGGAAATACGCAAAACCCCCATGCCCGAAGGGGGAACTTTTCATTTTGCCCGAGAGTTTGATGATTTATGTTCTTTTTCCCTGGATGATACTGTACATGTTGGTGCTTTTTTACGCCGGCTCCGGGCTTTATCTTTTCCTCCTTATAAAAACGCTTATTTTCTAGATGGTCACGGTAATCGGGTATATATGGATATTGTGCTGAGCGAGGAAGAGAAGAGAGATTCTTGAAAAGCATGGAGATTGAGCTATTTCATTTTGATTTTTTACGGCATCTTGCTTGGCAGGCTCTGGGAGCGGAATCTTTATGAGAAGCACCTCAAGCGGTTCCGAAATTTGAAGAGAGCTCCATGTAGGTGATCTGCCGGAGAGGATGGCGGAAGGGATTTGAAGATGGAGTAGAGAAACCGAGCGGGATAGCGTTCTCCGGATATTCTGAAAGCGCGTGAACATTTTTGATGTGACGAAGTGCGCCGCTTCGCCGGAGGTAAAGACGTATAAGATGCCTACGTTTCATGGATATCATATTTCCCCCGAACTATTCCTTCCATTTTCTTCAGCTCTTGATCCGTCAGAAATTCAAAATGGGTTTTCCTTTTTTTTGCCGAAAGAAAGCCCTTCCCCTGGAGGGAGAGGCGGATGAAGAGATCTATCAGGCGGTCCGGCATGTCCAGAATATCCTGGAGGGCCTGTTTGGTTTCGTCGTATTTTGCGAGAAAATCCAGTTCCTTCAAAAGTTCTTCTTCTCCCGTGCGTTTTACGAAATCGTACAGAGCTTCGGCTTGGAGTGTCATATCCATGTACCGGTACCAGGAAGCGGTTTCCCCATGGACAGTCATGTGCCCCGCATCGTCCAGATGGTACTCGATAAGGCGCATCAGTGGTCTTGAAAAGCTTTCCAGGGAGTGGTCGTAGAGGGGCAGATCTTTCAGCATGGTGGCGGAGATGGGGAAAATAAGCCCCTTGGGGGTAGCTTGCCGCAGAGATAGGATGTTATGGATGAGAAAACGATGAATACGGCCATTGCCATCTTCGAAGGGGTGCAGAAAGACGAAGCCATAGGAAATGATGGCCCCATGCACAAGAGGATGCAGGGCCTCTTTTTTCATGATTTCATGGCATTCAAGCAGACCTTCCATGAGTTTCGGGAGATCCTCCGGTTTGGGAGGAACATAGTGTACGATCTGTTTATAGTGAGAAGACGTTTGAGCAATGTAGTTTTGATTTTTCCTGTAATCCCGGTCCTGAAACCGGGGATCCATCAGTTGGTTTTGCAGCTGAAGAAGTGATTCTTTTTTGCAAAAATCCTGATGTTCCGCTATTTCGAGGAGCTGCATAAATTTCTCTATCCTGGATGTACTGGGCTTGATGTGCTCGATTTCGAAGGAAGATGTGGTTTCCTTGTTGTAAAGATAACTTAAAGCGCGTTGGAGCAATTCCGGGGAGTAGGAGATCAGAAGTTTCTCGAAATATTCCTGGAGATGCAGCTTCTCCATGGCTTTAAGCTTTTCGGTACGCCGGATGATGGGGCAGAAGGATCGCTCCCCGAGAAGGTTGTTGATGATCCGCTGGCGTGGAACACGTTTCCCCGCAGGAAGGGCATAGTATTTTGTACCCTCCAAAAGGGGAAAGTAATTCCCCCTGGTCATGTCTTGTAGCGCAAGCTGTTCGCCTGTCAAAAATTCGTAGAGGAACCAGGTTTTGCGGGTATATTTTCCCGTAGGTTTTAGAGCTATCCATGCTGTAAGCTCTTTTTTTGGAATTACCTTGAAAAGGGCCGACAGAATGCCGAGATTGATCCCATCGTATTTGAGCGCAAATTCCAGGTGGTCTCCGGATTTCTCCCCGGGCCAGTAGGATGGGGGGTAGGATGTTTGTACCTGGGCCCCTTGGATAGTGGAGTTTAAAGTTCCGGAAGAACGCACCGAAGAAGCGTGCCAATTCGGCAAAACCTTGAGTTGGTATTGCTCGATAAGAAAAGAGTATCCCGCCGGGCGGTTCGATGTGAACTGCACCATGATCACCTCAAAAAAGTGGTATCCCCCTCAAAAAACGTTTACTAAGAGCTATAAACACCAAAATAAACGTATTGTCAATGTTTTTTTGTTCCATCGTTTTTGCGAAAATGCGAAAGTCGTTGTTGTTGCTGGAAAAAAGCTTTTTCATCTTCCTAGGGAGGCTCGGACAATAGGTTTTTCTCTTTTCCGGACTATGGAGCCGAATTCTGTCCTTCCATGGTATCATTATAGGATACTTCGAGAGGGGTTTTCCAACCTAAAATTCACAGCTTGCGAAAGAAAGGGCATGGTCTTTATGGATATACGAGAACTCGAAGCCCTTATTGCAAAGGGCGAAAGTCCTTATGTAGAGTTTAAGGAAGAAAGCGTACGAGCTAAAGATCTTGCTGCGGAGATTGTGGCTTTTGCAAATTGCGAGGGCGGCATGATTCTTCTCGGAGTAAACGATGGTGGAAATGTGACGGGAATGGAAGAAGAGGCGGCGGAAGAAAAAATCATGAACATCTGTCGCACGAGCTGTATTCCTCCCATTGTTCCCGAATTTGAAATAAAAGAAGTAGAGGGAAAAAAAGTTGGAATAATCCATGTAGAAAAGGGATTTCACAAACCCTATTATACGGTGGATAACAAGTATTATATCCGAGTGGGAAGTACCAAACGAATTGCTTCGAGAGAAGAACTCCTGAGACTTTTCGAAAAGACTGGAAGTTTCCATTTTGACGTTTCCCCAGTAGCGGATGCCACGATTAAGGATTTGAACCTTGAGCGCATTCGGGATTATTTTTTGCAATACAACGCCTTCGATCTTTTTGAGGAATCCCGGGAATC
>Ga0334884_1004851_pt1 | contig 13420 bp, 4 predicted proteins | sample GraSluR1_MG_7_FD_207215 | JGI IMG/M metagenome (GOLD analysis project Ga0334884, IMG submission 207215) | Sludge microbial communities from methane-producing bioreactor in Wageningen University, Netherlands - Granular Sludge_12_05 R1 | ecosystem: Engineered > Bioreactor > Anaerobic > Unclassified...
CAGTATTTATGCGGGTCTGCCGCATCGCCAGAAGTCGTTCGCGGGGGTTTTACAACACCCTCTTCATGGAGAGGGGGCTGGGGGGTGAGGTCCGCCCGCGCCGGCTTCTTGGTCCCCATCCCCGCGCATCTCCCAGGCTCAATTCTCTCCGGGGCCTAAAGGCCGCCCGCTGCACCCCACAGCTTCTGCGCCAGCTCTCGCTGCCGCGCCCGCAAATTGGCGAGCTTTTCTTGCGCTGCGTCTCTCTCTGGACTGCCCAGGGCCAGGCGGCCGATGCGGATCAGGGCGTCACCCACGGTAGCGGCGCGGACCACCTGGGCCACCTCCACCGCCATCCCCTCCGCCTCGGCGCGCAGAATGAAGACGCTCGTCCCCAGGGCGCCGAAAGCCTTGAGCCATCCCAGCACCTCACCGGCCTCGATCTCCTGGTGCAAGGTCTCGAGTTCTTTGGTGACGGCGAGGTATTGCTCATAGGTCGCGGCAAGCTCGGGATCAGTCGGCTTGGCACCCGCCAATTCTGCAGGCATGGGCCCAGTGCGCACGAACCAGTAACCCAGGGTCGCCTGGTCCACGGCCACCACTACGGAGCTTGGGGTCATCAGCCGCTCGCGTAACCTACTCTCCTTCTGCTCGCCGAGCCCGCCGCCCTTGGCCATCCGCTGCGGGAAGGCCGAATCGGTGGACAGCCACAGCCCCGTAGGTGTCAACCCCACCTGTATGTCGTGCCAGCCGGGATTCTTGATGACAAAGCCCTCTTGGGTGGGCGCCATGTGCCACCCCAGCTCCGGGAGCTGGGCCAAACGCCCCAAGTACTCACGAGCGGCCTCGGGAGCGCGCAGCGCGACGTAGACGTCGAGGCCCAAAGCGCCCAGCCCGCCGTCAGCGGCGGGATTGAATTCTCCCGTGAGGGCCAGGCCGATCTGTCCCGCCAGGTTATCTTGAAGGAAGGGCAGCAAGTCCTGCTCCAAGAGCACCTGCGCGAAGTGGCCGAGGTTCTCGAAGCCCACGTAGGCCAAAAGCGGCTTGAGGAGCTCTACCAGGTGCTCTGGCGCCAGGTTCAGCGACAACAAGAACAACGGCTCACCGGGGAGGGCGTGGACGATGCGCGGCACCTCCGTGGTCTGGGGCAAGGCCTTGATGAGAAAGGCGTCAGGCAGCAGGGCATGGCTCTGTGCCTCGAAGCCCAGCACCGCGTCCGTGAGCTTCAGTGCTCCCATGAAGGGCCCCAGGGGCGCCAAGAAGCGCTCGCGAATATGCTCGGCGTAGCCATGACGCGACCGCTCCTCCTCCATCACCTTGAGCCAAAAGTCCAAGCTCGGTCCATCGCCAGCGATCTTCGCCTCCTGCACCCGGGCGCTCAGCACGGGGCCCGGCGCGTAATCACGGCGCTCGCCAAAGAGCCCAGGGCCGTTCAGGTACACCAGCCCACCCGCATCAGCACCCAGCTTCTCCAGATGGTGCACGAAAGCGCGCTGCATCCCCAGGCTCTCCTGAGGGTCGAGGTGGGCCAGCGCCTTGATCGTCAACTCTGAGCCATCCCAGCCCGCGGCGCTCCCCTCCACCAAGAAGGCGAAGCCTTGACGCAGCAGCACGCCGTTGCGCGGGTCGTGCTCGTAAGCCCAGAAAACCGTGCCGTCCTCCATCTCGTGCTGCAGCATGGGTAAGCGGTGTCGCTCCACTACCCCTTGAAAAAAGCGCTGGAAACGCGTCGGTTGGGCCACCTCGATGACGATGGCGCTCCAACCCTGATCCTCATCCAAGTACGCCACCCCCACGAGGCCGTCCAGGGCGATCCCTGCCTCGCCCAAGGCCTCTCCCGCCAGCGGGTCGAAGCCAAAGACCGCTTCCAGCTCGGGCCGCACCGTCTCGATCTCGGCGGCAAAAGCCTTCATGATCTCTCTCTGCCCGAGGGTGTCCAGGGCGCCTTGCAGGCCCCCCACCGTCGCCAAAGCCAGGGTGTGCTGCGGCAACAACATGGCCAGACGCGCCACACTCTCGCCGTGGCCAGGCTGCGGCGCAGGCTCCGCCGTGGCCGACGTCTCGTCCAGGCGGGCTTGCTCTTTTTGGACTGGCGGCGCTTTGCCCTGCTCTTTGCACGCCACCAGCAATGCGGCGAACAAAACAAGCAATACAAACAAATTCTTACACATCATATCTCCACCTAATTCTAGCGCGTGAGGCACCCGACGCCCCGCGTGCACCTTGGCGACGCACGGCCCATGTCCTACCCCAATCCCGGCGCGCTAACAAGACGAGGACCGGCGACGCGGGCGCCCTCCGCAGGTGGATCGCCCCAAAAAAAAGAAACGACACCCTTGAGCCTCACTCCAGGACGGCGCCACAGCCGGGGCCGACCAGACGGCTGCGGCCACCGCTGAGGGGGACCACCTCGATGCGTTCGCGGATGCGGTCCTTCATGGCCGCGACGTGGGAGATGACGCCGATGCTCTTGCCGCTCTGGTGCAGCGAGGCCAGGGTGTTGAGGGCCAGGTCCAGGGCCTCCTCGTCGAGGGAGCCAAAGCCTTCGTCGAGGAAGAGGGAGTCGACCTGGACGTTCTGGCTCGACATCTGCGCCAGGCCCAAGGCCAAGGCCAGGCTGACCAGGAAGGTCTCGCCGCCGGAGAGGTTCTTGATGGTTCGGGTCGTGCCGCTCTGGTAGTGGTCGAGGACGTCGAGGTCCAGGGGGCGCTCCGGGTCTTGCGGTTGGACGAGGAGATAGCGCTCGCACATGGCGCGGAGCTGGGCGTTGGCGTGGGCCACCACCTGCTGAAAGGTGAGGCGTTGGGCGAAGTTGCGGAACTTCTGCCCGTCGGCGGAGCCGATCAGCTTGTGCAGGCGTTCCCACTTGGCGGCTTCGCGTTCCAGGGCCGCGTGCGCTTCCCGCTGGGCACTCTGGGCGTTGAGCTGCGCCGCGTTGTCGCGCAGGCGCTGCTGGAGCGCGCCGGCCTCCTCCAGGTGGGCCTGGTGGCGCTGGGTCGTCTCGAGGAGGGACGCCGCGACGTGCGCCCGTTCATCGCTGCACAGCGCCTTTTGGCGCTCGCGTTCCGTCTTCTCTTCCAGGTCGCGGCGGCGCGCGGCGAGCTGGGCCGCGGCGGTGCGCAGGGCCTCGTCCTGCGCCGTGAGGGCAGCGAGCGACGCCTCGCCGAGGCGCGCCGCCATGAAGTCGGCCTCGGCGGCGAAGCCCGCTTGGTCGAGGCGCTCGCGAAAGCGGCTCTCTCCCTCCTGAATCTCCGCCGCCCGCACGTCGAGGCCGCGCACGAGAGCGTCGCGCTGCAGGCGAGTCTCGAGCACGGCGTCGCTCGCCGTCTTCTCAAGGGCCCGGGCTTGATCGAGGGCAGCGACGGCGGCGTCCTCGGCGGCGCTCAGGCGCTGCGCTTCCCTATCGACGTCGCGATCTTGAAAGAGCGCCCTGCGTTCCCGGGCCAGCTTCTCCAGGTCCTGGTCCATGGCCGCGAGCTGCACGTCCAGCTTCTCCACCAGGGTCGTGCAGGCGCTCAGGTCGCGCTGGGTCTCGTGCATGGCGCGCTCGAGGGCGTCCACCTCGCGCTGGCGCGCCTGCATGTCCTCTTCCCGCTGGCGCCAGGCCGCGCGCCGCGCCGCGAGGCTGTGGATGAGGGCGTCGCAGTCGTTCAGGGCCGCAGCCGCAACGCCATACGGGGCCAGCGCCGTTTCGAGCGCCGCGACAGCGCCCTCGGCAGCCCGGCGCGCGGCCTCCCACGCGTCGTCCGTGCGCTCGCGCTCCTGCTCGGCGGCGCGGCGCTGCTGGTCGGCCACCGCCACGGCGCTCGTGGCCCGCAGCAACTCAGTCTGGGCGGCGGCCTGGGTTTTGGCAGCGGCAGCCGCTTCGGCTTCGCAGCGCTCCCATTCACTGAGCACCGCCTCGGCCGCGGCGAGGCGCGCGGCGTTTTCTGCCTGCCACTGATGCCCCATGCGGAGCACCTCCCCTGGGGTGCAGCGCAGCTCCAGCGCGACCAGCGCCGCTTCGACCTCGCGCTGCGCTTCCGCCAGAGCCTGGCGCTCCTCTTCGGCCTGCGCCGCCAGGTGCACCCCCCGCTGCTCGGCCGCCTGCTGCAAGTTGAGCAGCGCCTGGTGCGCCCCATGGGCCTCTTTGGCGGCCTGGCGGGCCCGCTCCAGGGCCACGGCGTCGGCCTCGGCCGAGGGGACGTTGCCCACGGCGAAGGGGTGCGCCAAGGCACCGCACAGCGGGCAGGCTTCGCCGTCGCGCAGGAGGCCGCGCGCCTCTTCAAAGGAGGCGATGCGCTGGTGGAGGCGAAGGGTCTGCTCGCACAGGTTCACCTCGTGCTGGGCGAGTTGGGCGCGCTCCGCTTGCAGCGCCGCCGCGTCGGCGTGGCGCGCGCACTGTTGGGCGTTCTCCTGGCGCTGGGCCTCGATCTCTTGCAGCTTCTTCTCGGCGCGCACCGAGGCCTGGCTCGCCACCTGGACGTCGCGCCACTGCCCCTGGCGCGTCAGGGCGGCCTCGCGCTCCCGGCGCCAGGCTGCGGGCTCGCGCCCGCCCAAGACGACGGCGATGGCGGCGGCGCTACGCTCACAGGCTTGCGTCGCCGCAGCGAGGGTGCTCTCGGCGGCGACGACGGCGCGCTCGGCGGCGGCGTGCTGCCCTTGCGCCGTCGTCGCCGCGCTGGCCGCGCCCAAGCGCGCCACTTCGGCGTCATGGACGCGGCGGCGCAGCTCATCCAGGCGCACCAGCTCGGCCTTGAGGCCGGTGAAGGACTCGATGAGGCCCAGATCCGCGGCGCAGGCCTGCTGTTGCCGCGCCAGGTGCGCCAGGCCTTCCCGCAGCGCAGCGGCCCGCGCCGCCTGGGCGACGCTGGACTCGCCCAGGCTCCGCAACGCAGCCTGGGCCTCGACCCGTTCGGCATGGGCCGTGGCCCGCAGCGGGCGACGCTCGGCGGCCTGGAGATCCAAGGTCCGCACCTGCTGATGCAGTGGGGCGGCGGCGCTGCGCTCGTCGCGCCGCGCCGTGAGAGCCGCTTCGCATTGACCGAGCTGCGCCTTGGCCGCCGCATGGGCCGCCTCGCGCTGCGGCAGGGCCGCTTCCAGCCCCTCGCGGATGCGCTGGTCCTGCGCCTGGCTGTGGCGCAGCCCTTCCAGGACCGCGTGCGCGCCGCCCAGGCTCTCAGCCTGCCGCGCCCGCTGCAAGCGCGCCAGATCGGGCGCGAAGTCCTGGCGACGCTGCGCCACTTCTAGCGCTTGTCCCGTGAGCTCGGCCGCTTCATCCGCCAGGGCCTGCAGCCCATCGAGCCACTGGATCTGCGCCTGCAGGCCAGCCATCTCTTCTGCCGCGGCGTCCACGGCGGCGCGCGCCGCTTCCATCCCGCGGTGGAGCGCGTCGAGCTCCTCGGGCGCCAAAATCTTGATGTGCCCCAGGGCCTCTGCCGAGCGCTTGCGCTCCGTCTCGGCCTCAGTCCAGAGCTTGTGCACGTGCATGGAAATCTGGGAGTAGCGCTCCGTCCCGGTGATCTGCTCGAGCACGGCGGCGCGGTCTTTGGCGTCAGCTTGCAAAAAGGCGGCGAAATCGCCCTGGGCCAAGAGCATGGCCTTCTTGAAGCGATCGAAGTCCATCCCGATGATGCCCTCGATCTCGCTCTCGACCCCGCTGACGCTGTCTGCGATGACCCGCGCCTCGCTCTCGCAGGTGAGAACCCGCCGCGGCGCCTGCAGCGCCCCGCTGCGCTTGGCCCGGTGCTGCGACCAGGCGCAGCTATACTTCCCCTTTTGGGTCAAAAAGGTCACCTGGGCGCTGCACTCGGAGGTGTGCTTGGTCATGATCTCGTTGGTGGAACGGATCTTCCCCAAGCGCGGGGTGCGCCCAAAGAGGGCCAGGCAGATGGCGTCGAGGATGGTGGTCTTGCCGGCGCCAGTGGGGCCGGTGATGGCGAAAATGCCGCTGCTGGCGTAGGCGGGATCGGTGAAATCGATACGCCACGATCCCATCAAGGCGTTCAGGTTCTTCAAGCGCACTTCCAAAATTCGCATCGTCCCTCCTACTCGGCGCGCCGGTCTTCTTCCGCCATGGATTGCAGGGCCTGGGCAAAGGTCGCCAGCAACGCCTCCTGCGCGTCCGCCCCCACGCCACGCTCCGTCATGACCCAGCGAAAGACCTCCTCCTCACGCATCTCCGCCAAGGAAGGCGCCGTCTGACTCTGGGTCCACAGGGCCGCCTCGAGCCGCGGCTGCCGCACCCGCAGCACCCTCACGTCTCTGCCCGCCGTCGCCTGGTCGATGAGCGCCGTGAGCTCCCCGTCGCGCCGCACCGCGACACCCTCCGCATCAGTGGCCGGCTCTCCTTCGTATAGGATGTCGATCCACGCACCGGGGTGCGTGCGCAGCGCCCTGTCGAGACCAACGGTGATGTCGTTGAGATCGCCTGCGATGCGCAGGATCGGCTGGGTCACTGGCACCGGCACGGAGCGCACCTGCGCCGGCACCCCAGGCTGGAGCGCCACCACACACACCCGCTTCTCCTGCCCAGCCTCGTCGAGGCCCATGGGCAACGGCGAGCCGCTGTAATGGACCGCGCCACCCGATCCCACCCGCTGGGGGATGTGCAAGTGCCCCAAGGCGACGTAGTCCAGCTCTGGGGCAAAGACCTCAGGGCTGACCGCAGCCAAGTTGCCCACGTAGAGCGGCCGCACGCCGTCGCCGTCGGTGGTCTGGCCGCCCGTGGTAAACAAGTGCCCCATCAGCACCGCCGGCACGGGTGTCGCCAGCAGGCGCCGCTGCTCGAGCACCAGCGCCCCGACGGCGGCGTGGTGCTGCATCACCGCCTCGACCACGCGCTGCCCGTGTTGATCGGGGTTCTCCCCGGGCTGGAGGTCCTGCAGATCACGGGCGCGCAGATAGGGCACGGCGCCGACGATGAGCTCGACCTCCCCGTTGCGGTCGCGCAGGGTGACGATCTCATCCTCCAGGCGCGCGCCGGCCGTGCCGATGACGTGCACGTCGAGCAAGGCGAGGATCTGCCGCGGCGCTTCGAGAAAGGTCGGCGAGTCGTGGTTGCCGGCGATGATGACCACGTGGCGGCAGGGGGTGGTAGACACCCGGCGGAGGAAGTCGTAATAGAGCGCCTGCGCCCGATTGCTGGGGGTGGTGTTGTCGAAGATGTCGCCGGCGACCAGCAGCACGTCGATGGCCTCGGCGCGCAGGGTGTCCAGCAGCCACTCGAAGAAGGCTTCGAACTCGTGATAGCGTTTCTGCTTGGCCAGCATCTGCCCAAGGTGCCAATCTGAGGTGTGCAAAACTCGCAAAGCCGCCTCCTGCGCTGAGTCCTGTCCCATGAACGTCGTCGTATCCATAGCAAGTCGCCCTTGGCGCGCGCAAGGCCTTTGTCACCACCTGCCGCGCCGTGGTCACCACCTGTCCAACCCGCGCGCCGTACCTTCTCGCGCCGCGGCGCGCAGCGGGCGCTAAGCCATGATCACGCCCCAAACCCAAACGACGGCGGAGCGCCTCGCGGCCATCGCTTGCTGCCCCTGCTGCGCCAACCCCCTGCGGGCCGAGCAAACCAGCCTGCGCTGCCTCCAGGGCCACCGCTTTGACCTGGCCCGCCAGGGCTACGTCAACTTGCTGCGCCAGCAGGGGCAGCCGCGCAACGCCGACACGGCGCCCATGGTGGCGGCGCGCCAACGCATCTTGCGCGGGCCTTACACCCCCTTGCGCGCGGCCGTGGCCGCCTTTGCCGCGCAGCACCTGAGCCACCTCGCCCCCACCGCCGCGGCGCCCCTCCTCCTCGATGCCGGCGCCGGGCCCGGCCTCTACCTCGCCGCGGCGCTGGACGCCTGCCCGGGGGCGCGGGGCTGCGCCCTGGATCTCTCCAAAGAGGCGGCCCGCGCCGCCGCCCGCGCCCACCCCGAGCTGGTCGCCATGGTCGCCGACGTCACCACCCAGATCCCCCTGCACAGCCGCTGCGCCGACCTGATCCTCTCGGCCTTCGCCCCCCGCAACCCAGAGGCATTCGCGCGCCTCTTGCGCCCCGGCGCGCGCATCATCACGGCCCAGCCCCTGCCCCAACACTTGGCCGAGCTGCGGGCCCGCTGGCCCATCTTGGGCCTGCACCCGGGCAAGGAGGAAGCGCTCCACGCGCTCATGGCCCCCCACTTCACCCCTATCGACACCCAGACGCACGCTTGGCCCCTGGCGCTCACCCGAGCCGACCTCACGGACCTCCTCGCCATGGGGCCCAACGCCTTTCACCCCGAGCGCTGGCAGCACCTGGTGGCGGCCCTCTCGGCGGACGCCCTGGTCGAGGTCAGCGGCGCCGTCCGCCTCTGCGCGTGGCAGGCCACGGACGCGCCGCCGCGCCCCGCGCCAGACTAGGGCGCCTGCACCGCCACCTGCACCCCGAGCCCGCGGCCAAAAGACTCCGGCGTATACATCTCCTCGATCTGGGGCGGCCCCGCCCAGAACGCCCCAGGGGTCGTGGCTCGCAGCACATGAGAGAGCGTGTGGCGCCCCGCTGGCAGCGTGTCGGCGTAGGTCAGCACGCGGTCGTCCCGGAGCTCGCGGTGGTGAAAGTGGCCCCACGCCGCGGCGTCGCGCAGGGAGGCGCGGGTGCTGACGTTGGCCGCGTCCACGGGCTCCAAACCCGCCGGCAGCGGGTCCTCCAGGGCCACGTAGTAGAGGCGGTCGGCGCTCTCGACGCTCAAGACCACCCGCACATAGTCCCCAGCCATCACCTGCACCACCCCGTTCTCCTCAGGCAAGGCTTCGCCGTCGAGGCGTTCATAACGGCGCGTCACGGCCAAGCCGGCCGCCACCGCCGGCAGGTCGCGCGCCGCCGTCTGATAGCGCCAGCCCAAGCGATAGTGCAGCTTCCCCACCCCTCGTGCCGCCACCAGCAGGCGCCCCTCGCCATCGGGCAGCTCATCCAGGGGCAGGGCCACTTCTTGCGCAGCGGCCGCGCGCCCGGCGAAGCGCGCCTCCAGCACCGGCGCCGTCCCCAACCACACCGCCGCCACCAGCGCCGGCTCAACCCCCTCGACGACCTCCAGGTAGCGCCACAACCCCCGCAACGCCCAAGCGTTCTCCTGGGTGCTGCGCCAGCGCCCCTCGCGCCGCGCCGCCAACAGGCCCGCCGCCAACTTCGGCAACTGGGGCGACCCCGGCGTCAGCCGCGCCATCACCTCCAGGGCCACGGCCTGCGTGCGCATGGGCGAGCTCATCCACTGCCCGCCCAGGGCCACCTCCTCCAGCACCACCCGCTCGGCGTCCTCCCGCATGGCGTTGCTGACGCTCTGCATCATCTCGGCTTGCAGCGCCTGCAGCCGCGCCGCCTCCCCCACCCCCTCCAAGCTCGCCAACGCCGCCGCCGCAGCACTCAGCCACAGCCTGCCAAAGGTGGGCAAGTGCCGCCACTTTTCACTGGCAGCCACCACCGCCGGGGCGTGCGCCGCCGTGATCTGCCCGGCATCTGCCAGCACATAGGCGGCCAAGGCGAGGATCATGGCCCAGCTCTCGCCATCGGCGTCGGCCCGTGGGAGCCTCTGAGCCAGCGCCGTCGTCCAGCGCAAGCCCTCCGCCCGGAGCCGACCGCAGAGCTCGTCGGCAGGGCAGCGACCCACCCGCGCCGCGTCGCCCAAAACCAACAGGGTCCACAGCGTCGCCACCTCATGGGCCTCTTCGCCGCCCGGCCAGTAGGCAAAGGCCCCCGACGCGAGCTGCATACTGGCCAGGCGCGCCATGGCCTGCGCCACCAGGTCCGCACGCTGCTCCTCTTCCAGGCCGCTCAGCTCCCCCCCCAACTCACCGAGAGTCAGCAGCGGCACCAAACGTGAGGCCGTCTGCTCCAGACAGCCATGGGGGTATTGGACCAGAAATTGGGCCGCATCGCCGAGGCCGCTGATGGCGCTGGTCGCTAGGCGCACGGTGAGCGCGCCCTGGCGCTGGGCACCTGGAGGTGGAAAACGAAGCGGAACGGTGACGGCCGCCTGACATGCCTCCTGAACGCCATCTGGGCAGGTGCTGGCCTCGGCCTCCAAGACCCCGAAGAGGGCCGCCTGGACCACTTGGGTGCGCTCCAGCACGGGCAGGGGCCACAGCAGGGCATCGTCCCCCGCAGCGGAGTGGGCGCGGAAGGCCAGACGCGCCGTGCCTACTGCCTCGGCGCTGAAGGAGAAGGGCACCTCCAAGCTGCGCTGGGCACCGACGCGGACCTCGCGCTTGGCGGCGCCCTGGAGGAGGATGCCTTCACTGGTGGCCTCGAGGTGCACCGTGAGATCCCGATCCGTGGCGTTGACCACCACCACGCCGGCGTCGAAGCGGTCGCCCAGGTGGGCAAAGCGCGGCAAAGCGGCGCGCAGCATGAGCTCCTGCTGCACCTGCACGGTGGTCTCGGCCTGACCAAAGCGCACCACCTCGGCGGCCGCCACGGCGAAAATCCTGAAGCGGCCGAGGTTATCGGGCAGGGGGATGGTCGTGCGCAAGCGGCCGTCGGCGTCGCTCTCGAGCTGGGCGGCGAAGTAAGGGGTCACGACGAAGCGCTGGCGGAGAAGGGCGCCGCCCGAGGGCCCACCATAGACCACTTGCCCTGGGCGAATGGCCGCGCTGCTGCTGTGACGGCCGCCGGCGTAGAGGGGCCGCCAGCCCGCGGCGAGCAGGGCGAGCTTCTCGGGGGTCGTGAGCCCGAGCTGCTTGGCCAGGTAGCGGCGGCTCTCGGCGGTGATGGTGCCCGCGTCTGGCCACGCGAAGAGCTGGGCCACGAAGTCGGGCAAGCGCAGGGGCTCTAAGAGCAGCACCCCTTCGTCGACGGCCCACAAGGTCACCTCGGCGGCGACCCCGGCGCCAAGGCGGTCGCGCACGTGCACCTCCACCTCCAGCGAGGCGCCGGGGCGCATCACGTCCTGGGCGGGATGAAGGGTCACGCTGAGCTGCTCGGCGGCGGGATCCACCTGCAGGGAGCGGCGCGCGCTGCGAAAGCGGGGGCGACCAGCGTCGACGCCGTCGGCGTCCAGGGCGAAGTCGCGGCGCGGGGCTGCCGCCGAGACCACCACCCCCACGGCGGGCAGGTGCTGGCGATCCAAGGCGACGGCGAGGGTGGGATGCGGCGCGGCGGGATCGAGCACCTCCTGCCACCAGGTCTGCAGGGCCCCGCGGTCGAGCGAGACCAGCGCCCGGGTGAGGCCCCAGCCCTCGACACCACACCAGGTGAGGCGCGCCATGTCGCCAACGAGATAGCGGGATGCATCCGCCATGAGATCGCGGCAGGGGGTGGACGGCTGCGGCGCCGCGCGGGTCCAGCGCTCCTCACTGACCCAGACCCGGCGCACGGCCACGACGGCGTTGCCCATGGCGTCCGTGGCCCGCGCCTCGAGGCGCCACTCCCCAGGCTCGCTGAGGACGACGGGGCAAGAGGCCACGACCAAGCCGCTGTCGAGGGTATCGGGGCGACAGCGCACCTCGATGGGGGGCGCCGCCACCGGTGCCGGTGCGGCAGGAGCAGCGGGCGAGGACGGTGGCGGCGGCCCGCGCACCCACAACTCCAGGTCGTGAATGGCCGTGAGGTCGCGAAAAGGCGCCCCGTCGGGGTGCACCGCCACCACCTGGGCGGCGCTGGCATCGCCGAAGACGTGGTTCTCCCCTTCCGGGGGTGGCGCGAGGGCCAGGCCCAAGTAAAAGGCCGCCGGGTGCACCAGGACCTGGTGATGGGCCGCCATGACCTGACGGTTGACGTCTTCGATCTCGACGCTGACTTGGTATTGCATGGGATCGAAGCGACCTGGCGCGCTGGGGAAGCTGATCTCTGCCGTGCCCTGGGCGTCGAGGCGCAGGGCCTGCCCTTGCAGCAGCCAATCGCCGCCGCTGGTGTCGACGTGGGGGCTGGTGAAGACAAAGCCCGGCGGGCCTGGGGGGCTAAAGTTGACGGGGTGGCCAAAGAGGTCCGCTTGCCCGGCGGCCTGGGCCATGGGCGTGCCACTGAGCAGCGCCGCCGCGACGTTGAAGCGCGCTGGAGCGCCGCGGATGATTTCGCTCTGCACCGGCGCCAGGTTCACCTCGAAGTCGGGGATCCTATAGGCGGCGATGCGGACCCGGGTCTCGATGTGCGCATCGAGATCCGGGTCAAAGACGCTCAGGCGCGCCCAGCCCAAGCGCGCGTCCTCGGGGAGGGTCAACACCCCATCGACATTGCCCCAGCGGTTGGGCGCCGCGTTGCGCTCCGCCAAGAGGCGCTGGCCGCTGTCGTGCAGGCGCACCTGCAGCGTCGTGGTGAGGGTCGCGAGGCCGTGCACCGTGTCGTGACGCGGGTAGGCTTTGAAGTAGATCGGATCGCCCGGGCGATAGATCGCTCGGTCGGTGAGCACGGCGCCGCGCAAGGTCGCCGCGGGCGCCGCGCGCGCGGGAATGGGCAGCAGCGCCCGGTCGGAGGGATCGTCGACGCGCCACACCTCCAGCACCTGGGTCGAAGCCGGGCTGCGCGGCACCACCAGCGCCCCGTGGGCGTCGCTCTGCCCCTGCCAGCGCCGGGTGCCGTCCCTGTCGGAGAGGGCCGCGGCGAGCCCTGGCAGGGGCTGGGCGCTGTCGAGATCGCTGGCTACGGCGACGATCTGGGCGCCGTCGAGGTGAGCCGTGAGGCCGAGGCTGGTGAGCAGGAGCAGGCCTTCGGCGCGCTGCCCCTCGTCGTAGTCCAAGGCGTAGTAGAGCGCGCCGGCTTGGCCTTCAGGGACGAAATCGGCGATGGGCAGGGCCAGCTCGAGGGTGTCCAAGACGGGTTGGCGCTGGGGGGTGACAGCGACCGCCGCGGCGACTGCTGCGGGCAGGGGTGTCTTTCCCTCCAGGGAGGGCGGCGTCTGCAGCCAGGCCCACACCGTGGTTAGATCATCAGGCGCGACGGGGGCCATGCGCAGTTGAAAAGTCTCGTTATGGCGCAAGGTCGCCACCAAGCCCCGGGGGCTGCGGCGGTCGATGACGACGAGCCCCTCTTCGAGGGTGAGCTCTGGCGCATATCTTCCGGTGCGAAAGGTGATGCGGGTGGGAGGGAGAGGCTGGCCCCAGGTGTCGCGCAAGCCAGCGGCCAGGTGCACCGTGTAGGTGGTGTGGGGGGCGAAGTCGCCGCTGAGGGAGAGGCCGTCCATCCAGGTGGTGACCTGCCAGGAGACGGGCGGCTCGATGCGGAGCCAGGGTGTGGCGTCGGATCCGGGAGCGAAGTCGTTGGTGAAGGTGAGGTGGACGCCGTCGTCGGGTCTGCAGGCGGGCGTCGTGCAGGCGGTGGCCGTGAGGCGCATGGGCCCGTAGGTGTCGATGGCGGCGGTGGCCCCGTCTTCGCCGCCGAGGGGGCCGTCGGCGCAGGGGAAGCCGGGGCGCAGGGTGAGGGTGACGCGGGCGTCCGCGGGCCAGGCGTCGGCGGGGTGCACCTCGACGTGGCGGCGGTCGCTGGGCGGCGGCGTGCCGCCGCCGCGCCCGGGTT
>Ga0334884_1004852_pt1 | contig 13402 bp, 9 predicted proteins | sample GraSluR1_MG_7_FD_207215 | JGI IMG/M metagenome (GOLD analysis project Ga0334884, IMG submission 207215) | Sludge microbial communities from methane-producing bioreactor in Wageningen University, Netherlands - Granular Sludge_12_05 R1 | ecosystem: Engineered > Bioreactor > Anaerobic > Unclassified...
CCGGCAAACCGGCCCTCGTCGGCCGAGCCAGGCGGGCGCAGGAGCGCGGCCCGTGCGCCCGCCTTCGCGGCTCGACCCCAGCGCATCCCCAGGCCGAGCATCACGGCGCCCAGGCCGGCGGCGAGAACCGAGCGCCGGGCAAGCCCCTGCTTCTTGGGAGCCGTCGGCTCGGCGCGACTCGTCCCGCCGCGCCCGGCGATGCGAGTGAGGGCGCGCCTCGGCAGCGCGAGCAGGTCTTGCGTGGCGCCCAACGGACAGATGCGCAGACACCACGCCCCCGGTAACACGACGCTCGTCAGCACGATCGCCGCCAGCACGGCAGCCGACACCGCGCCGGCAGCCCCGGCCGGATCGCGTCCGGCGGAAAACGCCCCGTGAAAGATCGCCAGCGGATCGAGCCACAGCAAGAGGGGATAGCCGAAACACGCCCCGCCCAAGGTGACCAGGGCGATCCATGGGCCCAGCGACGGCATCCGGCGAACCAGGCCGGGCCGGGCGCGCGGCCTGCGAGCGACGTCTTCCGGTCCGACGGTCGCCGGCTCGGAAGAAGCCTCCCCCTCGGCCGCGACCCAGCAGTCCACCGTGCTCGTCTTGCCGCTGGGGCGAAGCCGGCCGGCGCACTCGGTCATCATGCCCACCGGACACACGTAGCGGCAGAACCATCGCCGGCGCACGAGCACGATGAGCAACGCCGGCAGCCCCACCAGCGCGGCCGCGTGGACCGTCCTCAGGGCGACCGCCGAGCCGATCGTCACGTAGGGGCTGAGTGAAGGCAGCACGCGCGGCCCCCACGGCCAGGGCAAAACATCGACCGCCAGGACCACGGCCGCGGCAAACGCGGCGAGGCGGATCAGAAAACGCCACGTTCGACTTCGCTTAACCGAGATACGCATCTTGCTCCCGCAGCAGCTTCTGAAGCTTGGGGACGTCGACTTCGCGAGCGAGGCAGCCGTCCTGAGCGGCGATCGCGGCGGCGCAGCCGGCGGCATGCCCGGTGATGAAGCAGTTGGGAATCACGCGGATCAGGTCGGCCATGCGCGGCTCGCCCGAGATGCACCGGCCCGCCGCCAGCACGTTCTCGACGTTCCTGGGCAACAGGGCGCGGTAGGGGATCTGCCACTCCTGGTGATCGCCGGCCCAGGCCCCGCCCACGGCCACGCAGTCGGGATACTTCTGATTCTCCAGCACGCCCTTCATGGTCAGGGTCTCGACGCCGTGCAGGGCGCGGGTGATGCGGACGCCGAGTTGCGGGGCGGTCTCCATCAGGTACACGTCTTCGTATCCCGGCGTGCTGCGCAGCTCCTCGACGTTCTTCCAAATCTGCCGGCGGTGATTCAGCTCGAGTTGGCTGAGTTCCCGCACGTCGAGGCCGTCGGCATCGGGGCCGTGCATGTTGACCCAGTTGACGCCGGCGATCGGCGTGATGTTGCCGAGGTGGCGGGGCTTCCTGGGCGACTTCTTGGCCTTGGCCTGGTCGACCTTGTCGAGGTTGCCGATGCGGGAGACGAGCCCCAGGTGGTACCGCCGGCGCTCGTGCTCGGCCCCGGCGGCCGCGAACACGTCGCCGTCGCCGGTGGCGTCGACCACCTGCTTGGCCAGGATGGCCTGGCGCCCCGACTTGCTCTCGAAGACCGCGCCGCGGATCGTGTTGCCGTCCATGATGGCGTCGACGCCCCAGCAGTGGAGGAACACGTCGACATGATCTTCGACGACCATCTCGACCATGACGTACTTGAGGGCCTCGGCATCGACCGTGGGATTGACGCCCGGCCGGCGATTCACGATCCCGCGATCGAGCTTTTCGAGGCGCTGGAGCATCTCTTCGCCGATCCCCTGGCAGACCTGCTTGTTGCCGGTGACCCAGTGCCCGATGACGAGCACGACCAGCCCGCCGGTCCAAAGTCCGCCGAAATGCCCGTACCGTTCGACCAGGGCGACCCGGGCTCCGGCCCGCTTGGCCGCCAGCGCGGCAACCACGCCGGCCGAGCCTCCGCCGACGACCAGCACGTCGGTCTCGTGCAACAGGGGCAGCTCTCGCTCGGGCTGAATGACCTTTCCGTCGATCATCACGGCCGGTGGATGGTCGGTCCCAGCGACGGGCGTGCCGGGGGGGGCGTCGGCACGACTGGCCGGGTCGGCACGCAACGGGCGAGCGGAGAACACTCCACCCAAACCCGCGGCCACGCCCGTGCCGCCAAGCATCCGCATCAGGTCTCGTCGCGAAATGCGGCTCATCGAATCTCCTTCGTCGTAACAATCGTTCAAAAAACAAGTTGGGCCTAGGTCACTCGGCTACGCCACATTTGAATCGGAGGCTGGCGGCGTGTCAACGCGCGCATGGGAGCGAGCCCGGGCCGCAGCCGCGCTGCCTGAGGCTCACAACCTCTCCAGATGAGCCATCTTTGCCAAAACACTTTACTGACAAAATCGCGGCAATACTCAAGATCGGCGCAATCCGAACCGATAGAACCCTCCGGCAATTGTCCCGCGGCCGTGCGCGATGCGGACAGGCCGCTCCGACCAAGGAAACCACGATGAGCATGAAGCGAACCAGCAGCCAGACGGCAAACGAGCACGCCGGCCTCCAGCCGCCGCGTCGTACGGGCGCAACCGACGGATTGGGAGTGCCGGGTGGCCCCCATTTTGCGTCGCGGCCACCCCAGGTGGTGGCACGCCTTCCCGACCTCGAGTCGGCGGAGAGCCCGCCTTGCGATGCGGCGTCTCGCGACGGGCGTCTGCTCGGCTCGGCACTCTCGGTCAAGATCCTGGCCGCCGCCGGAGTGTTTCTGGTCATCGCGGCCTTGGCCCTGCCGTTCCTTTTGCGCAGCTCGGAGCCGGCCGATGCCGATTCGGCCCAGACGTCTCCCGCCTGGGAGGTAGACGTGCCGGCGCCTTCGGCCCCTCTGGCGCCGGCTTGGGACGCTTCGAGTGGGACCGCGAACTGGCAATCGGGCCCCGGGACCTACGGTGCCGACACCTCCGCCCTGCCAGCCTACAGCGACGATTCGCGTTGGGGCGTCCCAGCGCCGCCCCCGTCGGAATCGTGGGAGGGCGCCGCCGGCACCGGGCCAACGTACTCGTCCGCCCCGCTGTACGGCGCGCAGTCCGAACATCAGCCTTGGGCACACCAGCCTCAGGCCATGACCGCCGACCGTCCGGCAGCCGACAGCCGTCGGACCGACCCGTACGCCCGCGATGCCCAATCCGACTGGCAACGAGGATACGACACGCAGGCGCCGCCTGCTTGGAACAGTGATCCGCTGCCCTCTTCGCGAGATACCGCAACCACTTCGCCGCTCACCGGCCGGTCGGCTCCCCAGGCCGACTACCGTGGCGAGCCCGATCCTTACCGCTCGACGACCGGCCAGCCGTGGGCGGCGACCGCCGCGAACGAGCCGTCCCGCGCATCCTCGGCGGGCCAGGCGCCGTACCAGGGCGCCTACTCCGCGACGGACCGGGGCAGCGATCCATCCTACGGCGCTTACCTGCCCCCGCGAGCCGACTCGAATCGGGCGATGACGATCGACAACGTTGCGCCCGCCCGCGACAACTACACCGTCAATCCCTACGTTCGCCAGGAGTCCGAGTATCGAACGGCCGACACGCGGGCAGGCGCCGACGCCTCGCGGTGGGGCGACGACCGGGCCGGCAGCCGGTCGAGTCGGTCCGACGGGGTCTACGCACCGGGCACGGGTTCGTGGAACTCGGGTTCCCAGGCCGACGATTCGGGCGCTTCGCCGAGCACCGGTGCGTGGAACGCCGGCTCCCAGGCCGACTACCCGACCGGTCGCTACGCGCCTGCCTCCGGAGCCTATTCGAGCCCCCGAGGCGCGGCGCCGGAAACGCCGAGCGGGTGGAATCCGCCGAATGCGGAGTATTCCCCGTCGAGTCCCACGAGCGGGTATCTGCCGTCTTATTCGCCGAGCGTCGATCGGGCGAGGGATTCTTCGGCGCCGAGTTGGGGCACCGGAACCACGGCGCCCGACTACCGCAGCGGGGCTGCCTCGCCGAACGCCGAGCCGCCGGTGGCTCGGTTTCAAGGCGGGATCGAACGCGTAACCGAGAACAACTCCTATGACCCCTATCGACCGAGCCTTTATTAAGGCGTACACGCAGCAAGACGCGCCGACCATTCCCATGGCCGGCCCGCCGTCGATCGAGCCGGATCGAGAGACACTCGTCGAGACGCCCCCCCCATTGCACTCGGAGGATGCACCCCAGATGGCAAGTCCCACGATTTACGAGCCGATGGCGTTTCAGCCTTCGTTTCAGGTCGACAGCTTCGCCTGGCCGACGGGCTGCACGCGATTGGCCATGCTGGCCGCCGACGAGGTGGAACGGCTCAGCGACGCCCTGATCGATGGGGTGCACGCCGGCCGGCACGTGGTGGCCGTCGGAGGATGCCGGCAGGGCGACGGCTGCACGACCTTGCTGCTGTGCGCCGCGCGGCGCCTGGCGGAACGCGGCCTCAAGGTCGCGCTGGTCGACGCCGACTTCGCCAATCCGTGGCTGGCCCGTCGGCTGGGGCTCCTGCCCGAGGCGGGCTGGGAAGAGCTGGCGGCCGGACGCTTGCCCATCGAAGAGGTCGCGATCGAATCGATCCAGGACGAATTGGTCGTGCTTCCCTTGTGCGGGACGCCCCCGAGGCGCGAAAGCTCGGGCCGCGACCTGCCCGATCCCGTCGCGAATCTCAATGTCCTGCGTGATCACTACGATCTCGTGCTGGTCGACCTGGGCTGCTTCGGCGATCTGGTCGAACAGGATCACGTGGGCGCGGCGGCCGCGCTGCGATGGGTCGACGCCGTCCTGTTGGTCCACAACGTCCGCTCCGTGCCGCCCGACGAGCTGGATCAGACGCGCCACCGGATGCAGGCGGCCGGGCTCGCCGTGGCCGGCGTCGCCGAGAACTTCGTCGGGCTCCGCCGAAGCGCCTGATCGCGCGCTGCGCCCAAGGGATAGCAAGGAAGCGGCATGTACCAGTCGCATTGGCAGCTCAAGCAAAAGCCCTTCGAGAACGGCTGCGATCCCCGGTTCTACTACCCGGGCGAGTCGCCCCAAGGGGCCCTGCTGAAGCTCCGCTACGCGGTCGAGAATCGGCGCGGCGCGGCCCTGCTGGCCGGCCCCGCCGGCTCGGGCAAGACGCTGCTGTTCACCCTGCTGCGAGCCAACCTCGCCGAAGACCTCTCGCCGGTGGTTCATCTCGTCTTTCCGCAAATGGACGCCGATCAACTCGTGGCCTATCTGGCCGATGAGCTGACCGGCGCGCCCGATCCCGCCCCGGCTCCCGAAGTGCACAAGAGCGTGGCCCGGATCGAGCACTTCCTGCAGGCGAACACCCAGGCCGGGCGGCACGCCGTCGTCGCCGTCGACGAAGCCCACCTGCTCGACGACGGGCGCACCTTCGAGGCGCTGCGCCTGCTGTTGAACTTCGAGCTGGCGGGCCGGCCCGGCCTGACCCTCGTGCTGGTCGGCCAGCCGGGCATCCTGCCCGCGCTCGACCGGATGCCCCAGCTCGAAGAGCGCCTCGCCGTCAAGTGCCTGTTGCGCCCTTTGACCGAGCGCGAGACCTCGGAATACGTCGCGCACCGCCTCAAGGTGGCGGGAAGCGTTCGGGAAGTGTTCGACCCCGACGCCCTGGCGACGCTCTACCGGCTCACCCGCGGCATTCCCCGGCGCATCAACCGGCTCTGCGACCTGGCCCTGCTGATCGGCTATGCGGAAGAGTGCCACGGCATCTCGGCCGCCCAGCTCGAATCGGTCAGCCAGGAGCTGGTGGCCGTCGCGCCCGAATGAGCGCCGCTCACAGGGCGCCGACGAACGCCTCGTCGGCGAACTCGCCGCTCTCGGCAACGTGCAGGAACCAGCGCCCGCCGACCCGCTGGAACGCGATCGGATACTCGATCTTCTCTCGCTCGACGGTGATGCACAGGGTGCCCCGGGCACGGTCGCCGTCGATCTCGAGGCCGACGAGCTCGCCGCCGGCCACGGCGCGCCGCGCGTCGGCGCGCTGCTTCTGGGCCATGAGCCTCAGCACGGGATTGTTCGGCGCCTGCTTGTCCTGCTCCGCCCGGATGGCCCGCATGAGATCGCCGTAAAAGCGGGGCTTGTCGTGGATCTTCGAGGCCAGCTCCTGCCGGCGCTGAGCCATCTGCCGGGTGAACTGCTCGTAGTCGAAGAGGGCGTCGCCGTCCTCCTCCCCTTGGGGCTCGGGCTGTTGTTCGATCCCGTGCTTATTGAGCACCGCCCGGATTTCGGACCCCGTCGCGGCCATCGACTGCGCGAAAACCGCCAGCATGCCGGCGACCGCCGCCTGCGATTCGGCGTCTAACGTGCGGAACTGCTGCTCCCACTCTCGCTGGGCCAGGGCCTGCTGATGCGCGGCAAAGGCTTCCGCGGGAGTCGGATAGCCGGGTCGAAGCATCGCGCGGATGCCCACGAAGGCCCCGATGCCGGCGGCCGCCACGGCGGCGCTCACCCCCGCCGTGGCCAAAATGACCACGCGCCTGCGGCGGCTCCGTTGACGGGCCCGCCGCTGGGCTCGCGCGTCGGCCTCCGCCTGGGAAGCCTTTTCGGCCGCGCTCGGCGCCGGCCGACGCAAAACCGGCCCTGCCGCGTCCGGCGGCACCTCGGCGCGGAGCAGATCGGCGCCCGGGTCGGACTCGGGCAAAGGGGCCAGCCCGTAGGCCGCCTCGGGCGAATCGCCCCCGGAGGCGGCGCCGGGGACAACCACGGCCGAACCGCACTTGCACTTGACCCGCTTGCCCGCCAGGTCGTCGCGAAGCCTGTAGCGCTTGCCGCACCCGGGACACGTGACTGCAATCGGCACAGACACTCCTCCCCGTTTCTCCGAAATGCTGGAACATCGCGACGCCGGGCGTTTCGGCCGCGCGATCAGCCGTAGCGCTGTCGATGCGTCACCGGCGCGCTGACGCCCTTGTAGGCTCGCTTATCCTTGTTGAACACGTAGAAGACAAACCCCTCGGCGTCGTTGGGCATGCTGTCCATATAGGTGCTTCGCAGATTGTCGAGAAAGTCGGCGAACGTCTGCTTGGCCTCGCCGCTGGCAAAGGCCGCCTTGAACTCGCAGTATTCCTGGATGACGTCGGACAGGTAGCCCTCGTGGACATGGAGGGCAAAGAGAAGCTTCTCCTTCGTTCCGCCGTGGGGCAGCCGCGTCCACTGATCGTCGCGGAACGACGTTCCAATGCCCTTGCTGATGCGGCCGTCGTAGACCGTGCGATGGTCTTCCTCACCGGCTTCGGGTTTCGCCCCGGTCTTCAGCACGACATGCATTCGGTCTGCCATCTTGAGACCTCCCGGCTCGTGGCTCTAAGAATCTCCCTCCGGAGCCCGCGACGGACGGGCCCTTCGTCCTCGGCGAGGCGGGGGAAAAGGTCGAGCGAGAAGACCGGCGACCCGCGGGTCGCCGGCCGTTCGGCGCGGCGATGACTTGCGCGTTGGACCGCTGCACAGGAGCGCTCTCCTTGGGTCCCGACGATAGGATAAGCCGAGGCGGACGGGAAACTCAAGAACTCCCCATCCCCCCTCCGGCCCGCGACAGGCGATCGGCACGTCGCGGCTCCTCGTCGTCAAGCCGCTGAACCTGATTCCGGGGCCACCGGGCCCCCAGATCGGTTTTCAGCATACGCGAAGGGGGCAGCCGATTCAAGTCCGTCCCGGGTTTCCCGCCCGGCACGCGGTACGCCCTGCCCGGGTGATCGTCGATCGCCGGGAGCGGCCACAGCACCCCTTGCTCGACGAGCCGGTCGAAAACGCCCGGCGCGACGAAGTCGGTGTAGCCGTAGTTGCCGGGGCTGCGGTACCGGGCGATCTCGCCCCAATGAACGTATACGTGGGAGATCTGCCGGCTCTGCAGCGCGGCGGCCACTTCGCTTGCCGTGCGCCCCTGGACCAGTCGCTCGAAGATCGAGTCGTCGAAACACGTGTTGTAGAGGATGGGCACCTCGAGGTCGAACACCTCGGCGTCGCCGACCATCAGCACGCGCCCCTCGGCCACGTGGTCGTTGAAGTACCGATGCCAGGCGTCGACCCGCATCGGGTCGACTCGCAGACGCGCGAGACTCACGAAGTACCGGTTGTACTTGGCGGGCCCGGCCGACGCGGCCATGAGGAAGTTCGAGATCGACGCCACGGCAAACAGCCCCACCAGCGCGGCGCGCCACCAGCGCTGGCGCGACCAGCATGCCCCGGCGCCGGCCAGCAGGGCCGCCAGCGGCAGGGCCGGCAGCCAGAACCGGTCGAGCCGATGGGTCAGCAGCCACCAGCATGCGATCACGAAAACGACGTGGGCGGCCAGGATCGTCGCGATCCGCCGATTCCGCGACGGCACGAAGGCCAGCGCGGCCAGCGGCAGCACCAACGGGCTGAGCCAAGGGCTGCGCCAGCCCACCCGGCCCAGGTCCCGCGCCAAGGCCGTCGCCGAAAAATCGTGCGCCCGGTGGACGCGGTTCCATCGCTCATTCTTCTCGTCGGTCCACGTCCTTCCGCCGAACACGCGGTACAAGAGCGGATAGGTCGGGTTGCCGGCGAGGACCCCGTTCTTACCCAGCCAAAGCCCGCATCCCAGGGCCACGGTCAACAGAAACACGCCGGCCGGCTTCCAGGCGATTCGCCCGTCGGCCCCGAACTGGTCCAGCGCGAGCCAGGCCAGCAGGGGCACCACGACGAACAGCGCGGCCGGATACTTGCACGACACCGCTGCCCCGGCCAGGTAGCCGGCCAGGGCGGCCGTCGAAATCGACGCGGGGGCCCACCGCCGCGGTTGCCCCGGCTCGTCGTGCGGAGGGTTGGAGGACCTGGGATGGGGCGAAAAAAGACTGCCGGCCCCTTTTGTGCTCACGAGCGCGGCGTAGGCGGCCGTCAGGAGGTAGAAGGCCGCGGCCCCCTCGACCAGGCCGTTGGTCGAGACGAAGGCGATCCAGGGGGTCGAGATGTACACGACCGCGGCAAACACGCCCGCGGCGGGCGAGAAGAGCCGCCTTCCCGCCGCCAGCAGGGCCAGCGCGGTCAACGGAGCAAAGGCCGCGACGACCGTCTTGCCGGCCAGGGCCCCCAGCCACCAGTCGCCGGCGATCTCCATGGCCAACAGGCTGAGCATCTCGGTCGCCAGGGGCATGTTGCCGTAGACATTGTGGGGAAGAAACCCGATCCGTCCCTGCTGATGAAACTCCTTGGGCACCTGCAGATGGTACTCGCGCACGTCGAACTCGATCGGCGGCAGCATCCCGCCCAGGACGATCATGAGCACGAAGGGCAGGGCCAGCCAGAGCCAAGAAAGACCGAACGGAGCTTCGTCCTCCCGACCCCCGGGAGGGGGGGCTTGGGTCAAGCGCAGCGAGCCCCCAGTCGCCACGGGTACCTTTGCTTGTCGATCCCCCGCCTTACGCTTCCACGCGAGGTACCCCCCCAGCAGCAGCGTCGCCGTCCCGGGCAGCGAGAACACGAGCGGGTTGCCCAGCAGCCCCGCCAACCCTACCAGCAACACGTAGGTCGAAACGGCATTCAGCCCCACCCCGGCCGAGAACACGACCGCCTCGAGCCGCGTCAGGCCGCGGTCGATCCGCACCAACGCGAGCAACAGCCAACCCAGGCACGCCGAGCACCCGAGAATCGCCGCGGCGATGGCCAGCACGGGCAGGCGGTCGGCGACCGCGAACTCGGCGGGCTCGCCGAACCAGCCGCGCACGAGCTCTTCGGGCAACAGCAGCAGCCAGAAGTAGTCGACCCGGCGGAACGCGCCCCCGGTCAGCCCTTCCAGGATCGGGAGCCGCGTGGCGTAATACAGAACCAGGTAGGCCCCCAGGGCCACGAACACGGCCAATCGTACGAGCAGCGGTCGATTCATCGGGGCGCGGTCCGGCAAGCTATGATTGTACGGCGACCGGTCGGGCCGCTCCGGCGGCACCTATTGTAACGATCGTGACGGGACGCAGCAGGACGGGCAGTGGCATGGCAGGGCGACTCGAAGGAATCTTCACCCCCAACATGGTCCCGCTCGACGAGCAGGGCAATGTGTGCGAGGCCGAGCTGCGGCGCTACATCGACTGGATGATCGACCGCGGCGTCCACGGCCTGTATCCCAACGGATCGACGAGCGAGTTCACCCGCTTCACGCCCGACGAGCGGCGGCGAATCATCGAGTTCACCGTCGACCAGGCGGCCGGGCGCGTGCCCGTCCTGGCCGGAGCCGCCGAGGCCAACGCCCGCGAGACCCTGCGGGCGTGCGAGCACTACCACCGGCTGGGCGTGCGGGCCGTGGCAGTCGTGTCGCCCTATTACTACCGGCTCAGCCCCGACAACGTCTACGCCTATTTCAAGGAGATCGGCCGCAACACGCCGGTCGACGTGACGCTGTACAACATCCCCATGTTCGCCTCGCCCATCGACGTGCCCACGATCCGGCGGCTCAGCGAAGAGTGCGAGAAGATCGTGGCCATCAAGGACTCGTCGGGCGACCTGTCTCAGATGATGCGCATGATCGAGGCGGTGCGCCCCAATCGCCCCGACTTCAGCTTTCTGACCGGCTGGGATTCCGTGCTCATGCCCATGCTCCTGATCGGCTGCGACGGAGGCACGAACGCCACGAGCGGCGTCGTGCCCGAGATGACCCGACGGCTGTACGACCTGACCCGAACGGGCCGGCTCGACGAGGCCCGGCAAGTGCAGGACGTGGTGCGCCGTCTGTTCGACGCCCTGCTCTACACGGTCGATTTTCCCGAGGGATTCCGCCTGGGGGTCGAGCTTCGCGGCTTCCGCATGGGCGCGAGCCGGCAGCCGATTTCCGCCGAGCATCGGGCGAAACTGGCCAGGCTGCGGGAGACGGTCGGCGAAATCCTCGCCGGCGAAAACCTCGCGCAGGCCGCACCGGCTCCCGACGCCGCGGAGCTTCGCCGGATCGTCGAGAGCATCGTGGCCGCCCTGGCGCAGCGCGGCCTCGTGTAACCTGCAAGGGGAAGGTGACACCCACAGAACCGAAACCCGCGGCACCCGTCTCTGGTGCGAAGTCACCCTTGGCCCCGAAACGCCCCCTCCTGCCGCCCTCCACCCTCCAATCTTCAATCTTCCATCTCCCATCCCGCCATGCCCCACCCAAGCTTTGCCCTGCTCGAAGTCGGCAACCTCGTGCCGGCCCTGGTCGTGGCCGACCGGTGCAGCAAGGCGGCCGGTGTCGAGATCCTCGGCATCGAGAGCACCATGGGAGCCGAGCAGTGCATCAAGCTGGCCGGTTCGGCCGCCGACGTGCGCGAGGCGGCCGAGCAGGGCGCGGCCTTGGCGCGGCGGATGGGCGCGCGAGCCGACCTGGTCGTCCTTCTCGCGCCGACCGAATCGACGCGCGGCGCTGCGACGCTTCCGCCCGCCTATGTCCCCATGTTGGATCTCTATGACCTGCGTATCAAGCGAGAGGATTCCATGGCAAGCTCCGACGCATTGGGCCTGATCGAGACCCAGGGCCTGGTCGCGGCCCTTCACGCGACCGACGAGATGCTCAAGGCCAGCGCGGTCGAGCTGGTCGGCAAGGAGAAGATCGGCGCCGCCTACGTCACGATCCTGGTGCGCGGCGACGTGGCGGCCGTCCAGGCGGCCGTCGAGGCGGGCAAGCGCACGGTCGAACGTCTCGCCGGCAAGCTGATCATGGCCGACGTCATCCCCCGGCCTCACCCCGAGCTGGCCGCACTGCTGCCCGCCGCCCCCGGGGGGCAATGAGGCCGACGACAGCGCCAAGGCTGCGAAACCCTCGCCCGGCCCGTTTCCTGGCGCCACACCCAAGCCATTTTGCTCCTTGTCGGCCTTCGCGAGGGCGCTTTAGAATACGTGGTTCGGCTGGAACCACGAATCTCACGCGCGACGGCACCTCTGATGGCCGCTTCGGATATCGTCATACGGGGGGCCCGCGAGCATAATCTGCGCGGCGTCGACCTCGATTTGCCACGGAATCGGCTGATCTGTTTCACCGGCGTGAGCGGGTCGGGAAAAAGCTCGTTGGCCTTCGATACGCTCTACGCCGAGGGACAACGGCGCTACGTCGAGAGCCTGTCGAGCTACGCCCGGCAGTTTCTCGGCCAGATGCCCAAGCCCGACGTCGACCTGATCGCCGGCTTGAGCCCGTCGATCTCGATCTCGCAGAAGTCGAGCGGCCAGAGCCCCCGCTCGACGGTGGGCACGATCACCGAGATCTACGACTATCTGCGGGTGCTCTTTGCGCGCGTGGGCAAGGGGCACTGTCCCGAGTGCGGGCGGCCCATCACGGCCCAGACCCGGCAGCAACTGCTCGCGCAGATCGCCGCCCTGCCCGCCGGAACCCGGTTTCTCGTGCTCGCGCCGGTCGTGCGGGCCCAGAAGGGAGAGCATCGCGACCTGTTCGACGACCTGCTCAAGCAGGGCTACGTCAGGGCGCGCGTCGACGGCAGCGTGGTCCGCCTGACCGACGACCTGCGGCTCGACCGCCAGATGCGGCACCACATCGAGGTGGTCGTCGACCGGCTCACGGCCGGGTCGTCGCCGAAGGCGCGGGTCGCCGAGGCCGTCGAGTTGGCCCTGCGATTGGGCGGCGGCAACCTGATCGTCGCGCGGCAAGACGACTCGCCCGGCGAAGGCCGTGGGGCCGCCGGCGATGGGAGCCGCGGCGACGTGCATCTGTCGGCCCACTACGCCTGCACGCACTGCCAGGTGAGCTTCGAGCCGCCCAGCCCGCAGATGTTCAGCTTCAACAGCCCCCAGGGCATGTGCCACGAGTGCAGCGGGCTGGGCGAGATCTACTCGTTCGATCCCGAGCGGCTGATTCCCGATCCCACGCGATCGTTTCAGCAGGGGTGCATCGAGCCGATCGGCTCGTGGCGGGAGATGGGCCGATGGCGGCGCCACATCTACCGCGGCGTGGCCGAGACGATCGAGCGGCTGCGCGATCTGGAGCCCGGCACGGTGCTTGAGACCGCGTGGGAGGAGCTCGATCCGGCGATCCAGCGCATGCTGCTATGGGGCACCGGCGATCAGCATATCACGTTTACCTGGCGGTCGGGGCCGTCGGGACACAAATGGGGCGGCACCTACGAGGGAATCATCCCCCGGCTCCTGTCGCAGTATCGCAGCTCCCAAAGCCGGATGCAGCGGCGCGCGCTGGAAAAATACATGCGCGTGGTCCGCTGCGCGTCGTGCGGCGGCCAAAGGCTCCATGCCCAGGCCCGAGCGGTCACCCTGGCCACGGCCTCGCCGAGGTACTCCGACCGGCCCCAGCGCTCCCTGCCCGAGGTGTGCGCCCTGGCGGTTTCCGAGGCGGCCGAGTTCTTCCGTGCCCTGGATCTCGACGCCACGGGACAGGCGATCGCGGCCGAGGCGCTGAAGGAGATTCGCGGGCGCCTGCAATTTCTGCGCAACGTGGGTCTCG
>Ga0334884_1004855_pt1 | contig 13394 bp, 12 predicted proteins | sample GraSluR1_MG_7_FD_207215 | JGI IMG/M metagenome (GOLD analysis project Ga0334884, IMG submission 207215) | Sludge microbial communities from methane-producing bioreactor in Wageningen University, Netherlands - Granular Sludge_12_05 R1 | ecosystem: Engineered > Bioreactor > Anaerobic >...
CCCAGCTTGCCATACGCGCCGCCCTCACGGGACACCTCGTCCTCTCCACGCTTCACACCAACGACGCCCCCAGCGCCTCGGTGCGGCTTGTCGACATGGGGATCGCCCCCTTCCTCGTCGCCTCCTCGCTGCTCGCCGTCATCGCGCAGCGCCTTGTGCGAACTCTCTGCTCTTCATGCAAAGAGGAGTACATCATTCCGGATCCCGTGTGCGCAACCCTCGGTCTTCCGAACGGGACGCGAGGGTACAAACCCTCGGGTTGCAACGACTGCCGCGGAACAGGCTACAAGGGGAGGAGCGCGATCTTCGAAATCATGCTGCTCACCGAATCGATACGAGAACTCATCATCGCCGGCGTAAGCGCCGACGTCATACGCAAGGAAGCGATACGCCTTGGAATGACCACGTTGAGGGAATCGGGAGTACGGAAGATAGCCGCTGGTGTTACGAGTGTCGAGGACGTGTTGACCACGACGTTCTCGTGACGGAAGGAGAGGATGCCTCGTGCGGATAGACGACCTTCTGGCCGAAGTATCGGTACGCGGAGCAAGCGACCTTCACATAAGCGAAGGGCTTCCTCCAAGTTTTCGCGTGGACGGAGAACTTCGCCCCCTCGCCGATTTCCCACCGCTCTCGGTAGAGGATATGGAGGGCGCGCTGAACCACCTGCTCGCTCCCGAGGAGATGGAGAAATTCCGAAAAAGCCGCGAGCACGACTTCAGCTTCTCTTTCCGGTCGCCGGACGGAGAAGACGCCCGTTTCCGCGGCAACGCCTACTTCGAATCCGGCAGAATGGGGCTGGCGCTCCGTCTCATCCCGATGCGCATCCGCACTCTCGACGAACTCGGACTGCCGTCGACGCTCAAAGAAATTTCCACGCATCGCAGAGGGCTCTTCCTGGTGACCGGCCCCACCGGCCACGGAAAAAGCTCCACGCTCGCCGCGCTCCTCCAGATGATCAACACCACCCGCAGGGAGCACATCATCACGATCGAAGACCCCGTCGAGTACGTGTACATCTCCGACAAGTGCATCGTCCACCAGCGGCAGGTGGGCATCGACACCGAGAGCTTCGCCGAGGCCCTCAAGCGTGCGCTCCGGCAGGACCCCGACGTCATCCTCATCGGTGAAATGCGCGACCTCGAAACCGTCGCCGCCGCCATCACCGCCGCCGAAACGGGCCACCTCGTCTTCGCCACGCTGCACACGCAGGACGCCGCGCAGTCGGTCGACCGCATCATCGACGTCTTTCCCCCGCACCAGCAGCAGCAGATACGCATCCAGCTCGCCTCCGTCCTCGTCGGCATCTGCTCGCAGCAGCTCATACCTCGACCCGACGGCGGCAGAACCGTCGCCACGGAGATCCTCCTCGCCAACCCGGCCGTGCGGAACTGCATCAAAGAGGGGAAGACCAACCAGATAAAGACGCTCATCCAGACCGGATCGAGCATCGGCATGCGCACCATGGAGCAGTCGCTGGCGGAAAAAGTGACGAAAGGCATCCTTCCACTGGAAGTCGCGCTCACATACGCCTACGACCCCAAGGATCTTCAGAGAATTTTGTACGGATAACACGCACGATGAACCTTAAGGCTCATTTCAAAAAAGAGTTCATTTTGTTAGAATGCAAATTATCTATAAATTATTTGTGGAAAACGTACTGTACAATTATGGTATACAAAGTGGAGGGTCGCTCATGAACTTTAAGTACAAAGCACGATCCGCAGACGGCAAAATAGTAGAAGGGCTCCTCTCCGCTGCAAACCAGGAGGGCGTCGTCGCCGCTCTGCGTCAGCGGGGACTCTTTCCGATAAAAATCGAGAGAAGTGCCGCTTCGGGCGCGGAAGGATCGCTGCTCGACAAACTGAAAAAGATGGGGACGGTGCCCCTGCGCGACAAGGTCATCTTCTTCCGGCAGCTCTCCGCGATGATCAACGCCGGGGTTACGTTGGGCAACGCGCTCGACATCCTCTCGGGCCAGACGAAGAATTTGCGCCTCGCCGAGGCGATCCAGCAGGTGAAGCTGAGGGTGGACTCCGGCCTCTCTTTCAGCGGTGCCATGAAGACGCGAAACGAGTTCACCACGCTGATGGTCGCCATGGTCGCGGCGGGCGAAGAGGGCGGCGTCCTCGACAAGAGCATCGAACGCCTGGCGACCTTCCTCGACAAGCAGGACGAACTGCGCCGCAAGGTCATCTCCGCAGTCACATATCCGACCGTCGTCATCCTCTTCGCCTTCGTGATCCTGTATATCCTGGTGACCGTCGTCATGCCGCGTTTTTCCCAGGTGTTCAGGGGCTTGAATGTCGAGCTGCCGCGCCTTACGGTGGCGGTCTTCGATTTTTCGAACTGGATGGCGAACTACTGGTACATCCCGGCCGTCAGCTTTCTTGTGTTTGTGTTGGTTGTCGTGTGGATGAGTAAAAACCAGGGAACCCGCCCGCTTATCGACCGGGCGAAGATCCACCTCCCGTTGGTGGGAGACATCATCTTCAAAGGCATCATGGCGCGCTCCAACAGGACGCTCTCGTCGCTGGTGGAAGCCGGAGTGCCCATACTCAGGGCGCTCGACATGACGGCCGAGGTCTCGGACAACACGGTCATCTCGGAGGGATACGAGAAACTTCACGACTCGGCCCGGAAGGGAGGCTCGCTGGGCGACACTGCGAAGAACATCAAGGTCTTCCCGGTGATGATCGCCCACATGATGAAAGTGGGCGAGGAGACGGGGCGACTGGAGGAGATGCTTGCGAAAGTGGCCGACTGGTTCGAGACGGAGCTTGAAGAGAAAATCAAAAGGCTGACTTCTATTTTGGAGCCGCTTCTGATCATCTTCGTCGGCGGCATCGTTGCGTTGGTGGCTCTTGCGATCTTCACTCCGATTGTTACGGCGATTCAGTCGATGATGTAGATTTTCTGTAGTGCGGTTTTCGTTGTGGTGCTGTATGATCTGTGTTATGATGTAAACAGTGAGGCTATTGCAACCGATACGAATACAGAGAAGGAGGTTGATAAACACGCTCTGCTCTGGGTAAATGTTCGGAGATTGCGCGTTGCGGGAGCCGAAAATCTCCGGCCTGAAGGGTTTTCCCCTCTGTTTTTTTGAGGCTTTCTTCCGTTTGCGGCTCTTTAAAACGGAAGCGGAATGATCCGGCAGGACGGTTTTCAGCTAAAACAGCACTACGGAACCAAGAAAAACAACCCATAAGGAGGAGATTTTTATGCAGACAGTAAGAAAATTGCGGAAGCGCTCGGGATTCACACTCGTCGAACTGCTGATCGTCATCATCATCATCGGTATACTTGCAGGTGCGATGCTCTTGGTGGCGGGCAGCGGAACCGACTCGGCGGAGGCGACGAAGATCATCAGCAATCTGCGCAGCCTGAAGTCGGCGACGTTGCTTTGGTATGCGGATAATGCGAGTTCGCCTACTGGCCCGGATATTGACGACCTTCGGGGTTACATGGACAGGGATATGGAAACACAGGGCTATGAAACGGATGTTGATGACGGCTGGTGGGTTGGGTATACAGCTGTACCGGATACCGGCGTGCGCGCTAAGCTCAAAGCAAAAGCTGAGGAATTGGGTCTCTATCCGACTGCGACGGCTTCCGGCGACTACTACGATAATGAGGCCGCAATCTGGATTCAGGCCCGCTAACCCTTACTGAGCCAAGGGCGCGGTCTCTCCCGCGCCCTGCTTTTCTCTCGGTCTCTTGGTTTCTTCGCCCCAGTACGTTCCTAGGGACTTGACCGGTTCTACTCCACAAAAAGGAGCGGCACAAAATGAAGACAACATGTGAAATGAAGTGCGTAAAAAGAGGGCGTCGGGGATTCACGCTGGTTGAACTGCTGATCGTCATCATCATCATCGGCATCCTCGCCGGCGCAATGCTCTTGGTGGCGGGCAGCGGAACGGACTCTGCCGAGGCGACGAAGATTATCAGCGACCTCCGCAGCATGAAATCGGCGTCACTGCTTTTTTATGCCGATAACCCGGATCAGACGGATGCGCCAGCTATCACAGCGCTTGAGAAGTACATGGAGTTCAAGCCTGACACTGCGTACACCACGGCCGGCGACGCAGACACCGGTTGGTGGGTCGGCAGGACGGGAATGACCGCTGCGGGAGTGCAGGGCAAGCTTGCGGATAAAGCGCAAGAGACAAGCCTGTTTAACAAGGCGGACGCAACCTCTGCCGATGTATACACCGGCGGCGAACAAATCTGGATGAAAGCCCGCTAAAAAAATGGGGCGAGGGCGCTTTAACTTCTGCCTCCGCCCTTTTCGATATTCTTACTGTTGTTCGGAATGACATTGGTTTATTCACAGGTTTCTTATTAATTTGAAAGTTTCAATGGAGGCGAAATGAACGATCATCAGTTTCCCTTGTTCAAAATAGATAGAATTTACAAGAGAGGGATTTCTCTTGTTGAAACTGTTATTGCCCTCTTAATCCTTTCGATAGCTATCTTTGCCATAGCCGGTGTTCCCATCATGTCCTCGAAACTGGCCATCCATGCTACGCAACGCGACCAGGCGATGTTCCTCGCCGTGAAAACGCTCGATTTTCTGGAGGCGCAGCCGCATACCTCCTCGATAGCAAGTCAGGACGTCGTCGACGAGTTCACTATAAACTACGGGAAGCCGGTCTTCGTCGAGACTTCCCCCGAAAATCACGTTGGAAGAGCGACCGTAACATGGCGCGGCGTTGCCGGACAGAGTTCTCTCACCTTGGAGCGTCTTTTGAGCAAATTCTCCAGCTCGACTCGGGAGGAGTGATGTCGATGAAGCGACTGCGAGCGTTTACTCTGGTGGAACTCATTATCGCCATCACTATAATGGGGCTCGTTATGGGCTCCGTCATTGCGCTTATGTTCTCGGTCTTCAAAAGTTACGAATTCCACCAGGATATTGCGGATGCGAAACAACGGGGACAGATCGCCCTCGCAGCAATACAGCCTTACGTGCTGAATGCCGGACTTGGCCTGCCTCATACAAGCCTTGCAAGCGCCTTCAAGGAGGATGACGGAACGCAGGTTGCCGCCGTGACCAGTTTCGCGCGCCCTGTGCAGCTTGCGCTCGATAAAACGAACGTCACCACCGCAAAAAAAGCCGCCGCGTTGTGGCTGGTGTACTCCATGCCTTCGGGTGGGGGGGTGAACGCCGAGTACAACGCTGCTGCGAATAATGACGTAATTCTTGATGTGACGCAGTTTGCACAGCTTGGCGCCGCTTCGAATCTTTCGACGAATAAACAGCTGTTGAAAGCGTGGATCGCATTCCCAAGCGCAACAGCTCCTTTCGGTATTTCCCTTATTGATACGGCGCAGAAGCAGTTGACAGTTCGTTCGTTGTCGGCTCAGAAAATCGCGCCGTTCGATGAAGTCCACTTTGTTCGGGCTGCAAAAATCTATGTCAACAACGGGACGCTCACAATAGATCGTCTGGACGGTACCGGTCCGCAACCGGTTGTCGATGGTATTGCGGGTATGTGGTGTACGTACGATCAGGACGGCGACCGTCTATTGAATATTTATGTTTTAGCCAGGTCAGACACGACGCAATCCGGCAAGCAGCAAGGCGAGATCGAAGGGTGGCCGTCCGACGCGTCCCCGGCAAAGAGCGCGCTTAATTCTTCATATCGCTATGCCGTGGTATCTCGTAGTTGGAGGATACGGAATTGAAAACGACTGCATATCGTAATTCGAGAAAAAAACGTGCAATGGCGCTTCCTACTGCGCTTATCGTTCTCCTGGTAGCAGGCATGTTGGTCGGCGTTTCCTTGTACTTGGTAGAAAACATGTCGACCGTCATCAGAATGAAAACGGATGACGAGCTGCGGATGAACGCGGCGCTTGCCGGGCTTGAAGAAGGGAAACTCTGGATACTGAAGAACTACAACGGAGATAATCGTTTACCGAAGCGAAAAAACAACGACAAGCTAGTAACCTCGTCCGATATGGCCGGAGCGCAGACTACCGACCCCGAGTTCGATTTTCTTGTCGCCCGGAATACGAGTGACAAGAATGGAATTGTGAGCGGGGATGTAGAGGGCGCCTCTTATCGGAGCGTGGTGTACGACCTCACCTATCTTGTCGGCGCAGGCGTCGACTTTGCCGCCGAAATGCCGTTGAACATGAAGGAGCCCCGGAATCTCGCCGCGTTCGAGGGTAGCAGCGCGTTCCAAGGGCAAAGCTATTTGAGCTCGAACAGAGGCGGAGGCGGAGCCTCCCCCGGTTCGGTGGCTTCGGAGTACGGTTTTTATCTCATCAGAAGCACCTCGACGATGAACGGTATAGAAAAGGTGATAGAGCAGGGAGTGCAGATGAGAGAATGAGCGGGCGTACCGCGCGTCCGCCGTTCCGCGAGGAGGGAGTCACGATGGTGCACGAGAATAAACGATTGATAAAAACACGCGATGCATTCCTGTTCGTGTTTTTTGGGGTGTTGTTCTATGTTCTTTTTCCTTGCGGGGCGGAAAGCGCGCTCCAACCCTTTGCGAAGAGTGAAAAAGCGAAAGTGGAACCGAACGTATTGTTGCTTATCGATACGAGCGCTTCTATGGAGGAGTGGATCAAGAGCAGGACACCTACTGACTATACTTCAACTTTCGGTGACGGAACAAAACCGTACGGCGGCTACAGATTCTTTGGTAAGGATGTTGACTCTTCTAACAACGCCATGAATGATATCGGCAGCAATACATATAACTATCATCCTCTTCTTAGGTACATTCCCCAGACTTACCTTTCAGGGATCGCGAATCCCGGCACCTATTTCGCGGAGAAGCGAGTATCCGGCGACGACGCTCCGGGTGTCGGAGACAGTAACTACAAGTATCCCAATGACAGTAAAATGTATATTCTTAAGAATGTCATGTACCGGATCCTTTCCGATGCTACGCTGGTATCGAATATTCGTTTGGCATTGTCGACGTATGATCAAATTGGTCCTCGATTAGTAAATCCTTCTAATAATTGGTATCGTTGGCCTCCTGAATCTCGGGGGGATGATCAGTATATTTACTGGTATTTTAATGATAGAAACAGGTATGCTAAACTTCACGAAAATTTTGATTCCACTTCGAATGTAACTCATCTTAATAATATAAAGAAGTGGTTCGACGGCGAGGATGACTCCGCCCATCGAGAGCTTCGTCTTCACGGAGGAACTCCTCTGAAAAATTCGATCTATAGCAGCAGCAACCCATCAGCGAGAAGTTTTTTTTTAGGAGATGATGCGAGTGGTGAGAATGTAGTATCAGAACCATGTCAGGATAACTGGCTTATCGTCGTTACCGACGGGGCGGATTCTTGGGAAAGTGACCTTAATAAAGTTGCTGAATCTGTGAGGGATTTGTACGATGTTTTTGACGGCAAAACAAAACGAAAAATAAAAACCTTTGTTATCGGTATTATGGATCCCACCGTTTCGAGCCAACGGAACTTTGCCATTATGCTCTCGAAAATGGCAGATTATGGAGATAATGGAGTATTGGATCAGGATTACGGCGATTCTTGGACTTACGAAGACAGCAAGGCATATTTCCCCCGAGATATGGAAGCCCTCTTGGAAGCCTTCCGTGAAATTTTTTATTCGATAAAGGAACAAGCTTCAACAGGAGGCGCGCCGCTCGCGACCCCGAGCAAAAGTCCAAGCGGCGAGGATTCTTACTATCAAGCGCAGTTTCTCCCCCGAAACGGTAAACAGTGGGAAGGATATCTCGCCAAATATGTTCGTACTGTTGCCGACGACGGAACGGTAACGTATACCCAGAAGTGGGAAGCGGCCGACCGTCTCTCAAAAACGACATATACTCACAGAAATATTTATACTTCATACAGCGGTTTAACTGGTTCTTCTACCAATCTTGTTTCGTTCTATAATTCGGAAGCCTTTCTCAGTACAGCGTCGTCTATCACTGGAATTTCCAACATGACAGATCTGGCGAATTTCATCGAATGGACCCGCGGGCGCGATGTCTATGATGAAAACAAGGACGGCAAGACGACCGACGAGCGTCATAAACTCTTCGACATCTATCATAGCGGAATTGTAAAAGTCGGGCCACCGGCCGCCTCGCGCACCGACGCCTTGTACAGACAGTTTTTGACCGACCATCAGAACCGGCAGACTGTGATATACGCGCAATCCAACGCCGGTATGGTGCATGGTTTCAACGATGTTACTGTTGGTTCCAACATAGCCGGCGACGAACGCTTCGCCTTCATACCGCCCAACGTTCTGGGCGGAAACAGGCTGAGAGGCTTGCGGTGGGCCGACGGAGCATCATCCTATTCGGATGGGAAGGTGTCGTATCCAAGATACCTTGCGGACGGGCCTCTGATAGCGGAAGATGTTCTTATTGGCACTGGCGCTGATAGGCAGTACCGGACGGTGCTCATGGGGCTGCTTGGTCTTGGAGGAGCGGGGTTGTATGTTCTTGATGTTACATTTCCAGATGCACCCAACTTGCTGTGGGCAGTTGAAAATGCTATATATAAATGGGGTAACTCGAATAAAGTAGAATTAATTGGCGAGAATAACAGCAATGTGCTGCACTGGAAGGCGAACGGGAGCACGTTGTCCTACTCGGCCCACCCGCACAAGCCTGCTCCAAGCGAGAGTTTCGATGAGAAATTCGATTATCGGAACTTGCGCCTTACGGTGAGCACGCCTTTCATAGGAAAACTTTCAACCGGCGCATTCGCCTTCGTAGTGGGGAACGGAAGCGCCGGCCCAGTGAACGAGAACCCGGCCGGAGAAGTATATATCGGGAATATTGAGAATGGAGAGATCATCAAAAAATTCACCACCTCCACAAATTCTCCTATCGTTTCTCCTGTCGGCGTCTTGTACGAGGGGGTTCTAGGGAACATCGGGAGCTTCTTCGCAGGGGATGTATCCGGAAAGATCTTCAGGTTCGATGTTTCCGATACAGACAAGTCGAAGTGGACACATTATACAGTTTTCGATTTGAAGTCCAACGTGGGAATATCGTACTCTCTGGATGCGACGCGTCTGCTTGGCAGATTATGGTTGTTTGCTGGTACCGGAGATCTTGAAGGTTATCTTGGAAGCGAGTCGGCGAACCATTTCTTCATTGCTGCCGACATCGCTGGAATTACTTCCGCAAGTACTCCTCTGGGCGTTAGCAGTCTTGAAAAACTTGATCCCGACGACGCCGAGGATTCGCTCTCCTCGGATACTACCAAGTCGGGGTGGTACATTCCCTTCAAAACGAGTGAAAAAATGTCTACACCTCCTTTAGTGTACAAGGGGTATGTCTTTTTTGCTACGTTTACTCCTGATAAGGACGTATGCTCGGACAGCGGTACATCGAGGCTATACAGCATGAAGGCCGGGGTTGGTTTCGGTGGTTGGGAGGACGAGACGGCGAAATATATAGAGTTGAAGGACGTTAAAATCTCCGGTATCTCCGTTGCAAAGGGAGAATTGGTTTTAGGTGTGACGAATTACGGAAGCGCTTCTCCAGAGGGTTTCCGTTCTGTAGGAGATAACATTCTCATTACGAACGCTCCGGGAGGTTCAGGCGGCGGCGACGATAGCGGTGTGATGAAAACGCTTTACTGGAAAAGTCGTTAAATTTTCTCTGATGAAATGATACAATGTACCCGTTCATCTTGATCAAGGGGGGGAATGCGCGTATGGCCGCCGCTTCGGCGCTCTTTAAAAAAACACAGAACAAAGCGGGCTTGGCGCTGCACGAGGACGATCTTCGATACATCGAGCTTGAGGGGAATCTGTCGAGGCTGAGGGTGGCGAAAAAGGTTTCCGTTCCCTCCGGCGGAAAGGGTATCCGCAAAAATTCCCTGGCCGACGCCGGAGATCTGCTCGCGGCGCTTCAGGCGTTGGGGTCGAGCATCGGCGGATTCAAGGTTCCGGTTGCGCTGTCCATCCCTTCGCGCGATATCCTGATTCGCGTGATCGAACTTCCCGAGCTCGAGATGAACGATGCCCGCGAGGCGCTGCAGTGGGACTTCGAGAAGTACTTCCCATACGCTTTCTCCGACGCGGCGGTGGACATCTCGAAGGTCGAGAACCCTCTCAAAGGCGAGCCGGGTATGATGTCCGTCCTTGTGGCGGCGTGCAGGCTTCGTACCGTGGAGTCGGTGATGCGTCTTGCCGCTACGGCGGGGATGCAGCTTGCGACCATCGAGCCGGAGAACGTCGCCATGTTCCGCGCGGCGCTGGGGCCGACGCTCTCGTTCCCCGGAGGATATCTGGCGGTCTTCGCCGAAAACGGCGTGAGCCAACTTATCCTTGGGTACAAGGATAACGGCGTTCTGTACAGAACGTCGCTGATCGACATCAACACGGTCGAAGAGGAGCAGAAAGATTTTACCGCGCTTGTGCGCGAGATCGGCAATACGCTTACGTTCGCACGAAACCAATACAAGGAGCTTCAGGTGGAGCACATCATGCTGGGAGGCCATTTTGTCGGCGAAGCAGGGTTGAAGGACGTCATCGAGGAGACGACCGGGCTGAAGGTTCTTGCCGCGGATCCGTGGAGTCCGTGGGGAATTCCGGCCCCCACCGACGATGCGCTTGGCTGGGAGACCGCCGTAGGTTTGGCGGTACGTGAACTGTCATGAAGGTATCTCTTGACCTCCGCCCCCGCGCTCTTGTCGAGTCGCAGAAGAAGCGCCTGAATTTCTCTCGTCTTTTTATGACGCTGTTCCTTCTCTCGTTCCTTCTTATCGGCGGCTCGACGCTCTTCTGGGCTTTTTGGAACTATCGTTCCCTGGTGGATCGCGTCGCCTTCCTTGAGGACACGCTTTCGATCCAGCGCGCGCAGAACGCACGCCTTGCGAACGAGTTGCGCCGCCTCGGCGAGGAAGAGGCGGTGTATGTTTCCGCGCTTAAGCTCCTACAGGACGAGCTTCCCGCGCTTGAGTTCCTGCAGGCCATGGAAACTTCCCTGCCGCCGGGCGTCTGGGTTCGGACGCTCTCGATCGTTCCCGGAAAGGTCTCGCTTCAAGGAAGCGCCTACAAGGAGGACGACGTCGTCGAGTTCGGCAAGGGGCTTTTGGACGCCCCTGTCGTGGCGGCGGTCGATTTTCCGGTGACGACGCGGGTTGTGCGCGACGGGCAGTCGCTCGTCGACTACACGCTCGCCTGTTCGCTGCGTGACTTCGCGGCGACGATCCCTCCTGCGGTTCCCGTAGAGAAGGAGGCTGGTTCTCAATGACCCGCAAGGATACGCTCATTTTCCTCATTCTTCTTCTTGTGTCCGGAGGGATGCTTTTCGGGGCGTTCCATCTGGTCAAGCAGATTGAACAGCTTCGAGTCACTGAGAAGGACCTGCGGACCCAGGGGATGCGGATAGAGCTTGAGTCCGCCGAACGGATGCGTCAGATAGAGGTGTTCAAGCGGGCGATCGCGCAGCTTGAACGCTACCAGATTCAGATTCCCGAAAACGAGGTTGATTTTTACTCCTGGGTTCAGCAGGAGCTGACGCGCAACGGAGTCCGCAGCAACGTGGTGAAGCCGGGGACTTCCCCGCAGGGGCGTCGCGCGGTTCAGGTGGATTTTCAAGGGCCGTACTATTCGTTTGTTCAGACGATCTCCGATTGGCGCAATCTGAAGGTTGCGCTCAGGGTTTCCTCCGTGCGAATGGATTCCGTCGACGGCGACAACGCCAAAGGTGTGGCCGTCGTCGAATCCGTGTTGAAGAAGTAGGTGGTGAGAATGGTTGATCCAGCAGTGAACGAATCGTTCTGGGGAAAGCTTTTTGCCGGTGAGGGCGCTTTCCGTATGCCCCGCGGGCTCCTGTTCCTTATTTTTTTCGGCGGGACGATCTTTTTCGGTTGGTCTTTCAAACGGGTCGTCGATCTCTCCGTTGAGGAGTCCGTTTTCGTTCAGCCTCCGCCCAGACAGTCGCAGGAGGATGCGAAACGGCTGGACGGCATTCTCGAAAGCTACCGAGGCACGGTGGAGGCCAGGCAGGGAAGCAAGGGGCTGGTCGCCTCCGTGACGGAGAAGAACCGCCGTCCGTTCGCGGTTTCCCGGAGGTCGACGAAAGGCGCGGGAGCTGCGTCGGTAGGCGATATTCCGCTGGTTGAACCGCTTGTGACGGAGTCGCTTCCGCCGATCATGTTCGTTCGGGCGATCATGGTGGTGGGGAAGGAATCCATCGCCATTATGGATATCAACGGCGTCGGGAACGGTATTATCGTGAAGACGGGGTATTCTTTCCTCGAAAAGAAGGGGCGGATACTCAGGATCACACCTGAGAAGGTGACGGTCCGGTGGGCCGGCAAGAATATCGATATTACACCGGGATTTTAGGGGGAATCAGGATGAAGAAACCATGGAAGGCTTTTTCCGTTTTTATGATCTTTGCACTGCTTTTGGCCGGCTGTTGCGTTGTTCTTCGTCCCGCGGAGGCCGAAGCGACGACGCCCCCGGACGCCCAGGCGCTGAAACTGCTTCCTCCCATCGGGGGGCTGACCGTCCGGCAGATGGGGTCGCATGCCGTGGTCATGCAGCTTACGGGCGCGTCGCTTTCGAGGCCCGAGATCACGAGCAACACCCCGGATTTGATCGTTTTTTCCGTGAAACCCGCCTATCTGGCGTCGGGGAAGTGGGAGCGGCAGTTCGATCTTCCTCTGGTGCAGAGCGTGTTCGCCGAGCAGAAGGGGGAGGCCGTCGTCTTCAACGTGCGGATCAACGGAACGCTCGTTTTGAAGGATATCGAAGGCGTTGCGCCGGCGAACCAGTATGTTCTCCGTTTCGACGCCACGGGGCATGCGGCGCGCGAGCGGGAGGAGCCCGCGCTTACCGCGCCGAAGCCGTTGCCTCCGACGAACTATAACGACCCCTTTTCCCGCACGACGCCCGTGACGTTCGATCTGCGCGACGTGGAGCTGCGCGACGTCTTCAGAATGCTGGGAGAATACGTGGGGATGAACATCGTCGCCGACCCCTCCGTTCCGAACACGCTGGTGACCATGTCGCTGAAGAGCGTTCCTCTGAACGAGGCGTTGGGGTATATTCTGCGCATGTACGACATGGGGTACGCCATCATGGGGAAGACGATCATCGTCGGCGCGCCCGACAGCATCGCCAAGACCACGGGAAAGCAGTCGACGCGTGCGTTCAGGATCGCCTACGCGGATATGAAGACGGTCGGGGGGCTTGTGCAAAGCCTTGCGGGAGTCTCCAATATCGTGTTGGACGAGCGTCTTCGAACGCTCTACGTGACGAGCAGGCCGGAGCAGTTCCCCCATGTGGAGCGCGTGCTCCAACAAGTGGACCATCCGGGGCGTCAGGTGATGCTGCAAGCGCGTATTATCGAAGTGACCGATGCGGGACGAGATCAGCTGGAAACGATTATCGACGCGGTGTACAACCAGTGGTGGCTCAA
>Ga0334884_1004866_pt1 | contig 13361 bp, 10 predicted proteins | sample GraSluR1_MG_7_FD_207215 | JGI IMG/M metagenome (GOLD analysis project Ga0334884, IMG submission 207215) | Sludge microbial communities from methane-producing bioreactor in Wageningen University, Netherlands - Granular Sludge_12_05 R1 | ecosystem: Engineered > Bioreactor > Anaerobic >...
GGCCTTTCGCTTCTCTTCGATTTAATCGCACAAAGCTCCATGAGGACCCATTCAGGTGAATGTTCGTTTGGGCAACAGGCCGTTCTCCCCTGCTGAAAACTGTATTTCTAGAATCCATCAAGGTTTACCATGGAAAACTTTCGTAGATTGTCGATTGCTGAAACGTGCCGCACCAGGCTTGGGCCGGCCTGCCTGATCACCTCGTTTTTTTTGTTTCTGGCCGGCGGGATAGCCCACGCCACGGGGCTGGAGGAAACCTGCCGGCTCATATCCAACAAACTGGCGAGTGTTTCTCTTGAAGATTGCCTCGACGGCGGCTTACTGCTTTCGGGTGGTTATTCGGTTCAAGGTACGCCTCTGCTGATGAAAGAATATCCTCCCCTTGAGCGCCGTCTTCCCCAGGCCAGGGTTCTGGTCATCGGCGGGGTGCATGGAGATGAATATTCGTCCATCAGCATCGTTTTCAAGTGGATGCGGATTCTTGACATACACCATTCCGGCCTTTTTCACTGGGTTTTTGTTCCCCTCTTAAATCCCGACGGATTGCTTCGGGACGCATCAACACGGACAAACTCCCGCGGCGTCGATCTTAACCGGAACATGCCGTCCACCTTATGGCGCGAGGTCGGCTATCAGCGTTGGCTGGATGTGGCAAAGTGCAATCCGCGCTATTACCCGGGGCCCCATCCCATGAGTGAACCGGAGACGGAATTTCTTGTGAATATCATCAATTCTTTCAAACCGCACGCTATCGTGTCGGTACACGCACCGTTATGCCTGGTCGACCATGACGGTCCGGGAACACCCGCCAAAGCACTTGGGAATCTGAGCCTGCGAAGATTGGGAAATTTCCCCGGCACACTGGGAAACTATGCCGGAGTGGATAAAGGAATTCCGTTGGTGACATTGGAACTGCCGTCCTCGGCACGGCTTCCTTCAAGCGGGGAGATCTCGGCTCTATGGCAGGGCATTGTGCGATGGCTTATCGATAATGTACCGGTGGAATCCGAACCGGAAGGAATGTGGGTTGAAACGGAGAGGAAGGAACTGGAAAGGGAATTTTTCGGAAAGTAACGTCATGTCGTTTCTGCAAACAGCATCGACCGGAAGTACCTTTTTAAATGAAAAATGCCTTGTGCCGATTATTTCATGGCATGGGTAATTGTTTCCGATGCATGCTCGGCGACATGCCGGTAAGACCGGAGAATCAGGTGAGCCCCGGCCTTTTCGTATGCTTCAGCATCTCCCTCGTTTCTCGCTGAAAGAACCACGTGCCCCTCATACCCGATTTCTTTCAGGTGGTTAATGATCATGAGATTGAGCTTTCTGTCTCTGATCATACTGATAAACCACCGCGAGCAGCCCAGGGGAAGCTGATCAATGAATTCAGGATCTCCCGCATCGCCAAACATGACAGACATGCCGCGCGACTCCCATATACCCAATATCTGGGGATCAAAGTCCACACCAAGTATTTTCTTTCCCCGCTTGATGAGATTGTGAGCCACACCGCTTCCGTATGTTCCGAGCCCTACAAGAATCAGATCAATGTCTGTCAGATCACACTCACCAGCTGTTTCGGTCTCACGGTACGGACTCTTCTTCTCAAAAATTCTGAGTGCGGGGGCCAGTACCCTGTACAGAACATCCGAGTAAAGGATCATGTACGTAGAAACAAAAATCGTAATAACCACGACAAGGGATAAGGCCCATGGTATTTCCCGTGATATGACCCAGACCGACTCCGAGCGCCGCGACGTGGAGGGAAAATTCGCTGATCTGCGCAACGGTAAGCCCGGCAAGGAGCCCCGTGCGGCGGCGATACCCCATGAACCCCATGATGGTCATGACGATGATCGGGTTTCCAATAAGCACAAAGAGTGAGAGGATGACCGCTTTTCCAAGCTGCGGCCCGACAGTGGTGAATTCCAAACGAGATCCCATATCTATAAAGAAGAAGAGGAGGAGGAGAAGGAGGAGAAAGTCTCGCAGAGTGACCAGCCGTGAGCCGATGGCGTCACGGTACGGCGTAGATGCCAGCGATACGCCGCCGAGGAACGCGCCGACCTCCTTGCTGAAACCGAGATAATCTCCGATCGCACCGAGAAAGACGGCCCAGGCCACGGCAAACAGGACCAGCACTTCCTGATCACGGCCAAGTATGCCGGTCAGACCGGGCAGTACATATTTCATAAGCAGGCCGATACAGCCGAGAAAGGTAACGCCCTTTCCTACGATCCACACTATGTCCCATACCGCTTTCTCGCCGGCGACAGCACTTTCACCCAATGCTATCAGAAATATGATGGCGAGGATCGCTGCAATGTCCTGCACGATGAGAAATCCAATGGCAATCCTGCCGTGGAGCGAGCCAAGCTCTTTCTTATCCGAAAGAAGCTTGACGATGATTATCGTGCTGGAGAAAGCCAATGCCACGGATACATATATCGCGTCGATAAGCGACATGTTCATGACCATAGTGATGATGAATCCGAACAGGACGGTAAAGAAAATCTGTCCCATGCCGGTCGCCAGAGCCACCGTTCCTGTTGTTCTGATCAAGTGCAGGTCGAGCCTCAGCCCGACGATAAACAGCAGCAGGGATATCCCGATGTGCCCGAGCAGTTCCACGTTCTCGTATGACGTGATAATACCGAGGCCGAACGGTCCGGATATAATTCCTGTCAGAAGGAACGCCACGATAAGGGGTTGGCGTAAAAGCAGTACCAGAACTCCAAACAGACTTGCGATCAAAAGGATTGCCGATGTTTCAATGAAGATATGCTCAAACATCATACCGGTAGACACCCCCCCTTCAACCGCAGGAGATTCTCTTTTCTCCACCGAAATATAGAAAAATAGAGCCATGTGCGTCAATGAAATAATACAAAAGGAAATCAGGGTGGAAAAAACCGGACATTTGCTGTCTGGTGCGAAAATTACCCGGTGGATTTGACGAATGTTTCAGAAGCGATTAACCGTGGGGCCGCAACCCGTTGACAGTTGACCGGACACGGTGGGTATGATATCAGTGCATTGTGGCTGAAGACCGTAAAACACGGTAATGTCGTATGAAGCACAAACAATTAATAATGTCAGGCATTGCCGATGATTCCGGCGCGATCTTCCATAACGACCGCCGCATGTCAGATTCCGCAGGCAAGGAAAACGGTGCCGTCGTGATTTTTTGATCATTCATGGACCGACGGGGAGCACTGCCACAGATATCCGGGATGACGTCTTTTCCATTCGGCTTCTGCGGGGCAAATTGAAAGAGATAAACAGCGCACGGCCGTACAAGAAACCGGAATATGTTTGAGCGGGCCGGCCGGCAGGCAACCCGTGGGCTGGTTCCACATTCCCGAGCATATGGGTGATCAACGGAGTTACATTGTGAAGTTCAGTCCTTCTATTTTGAGCGCCATTTTACTTGGTGAAAATACCAAACGAAACGTCCGTCTGCTTCTCAAATTCATCCTTGTCATGACTGTCATGGTCACCGTTTACAGCTTCGTTTTCCATATTTTGATGGCCGTTGAAGGGAGAAGCTATTCCCTGGTCACCGGTTTTTACTGGACGCTTACGGTGATGACCACCCTGGGATTCGGGGACATAACCTTCAACTCGGATGTGGGTCGCGCTTTTTCGGTTCTGGTGCTTCTTTCCGGAGTCGTCTTTTTTCTGACGCTGCTTCCCTTCACATTCATCAAGTTTTTCTACGCTCCCTGGATCGAGGCGGAAGCGAGAAGCCGGGCACCCCGCGAATTGCCCCCGGATACGAAGGGCCATGTCATTATCACCAACTATAATCCCGTAACGGCGGCTCTTATCGAAAAGCTGAAGGATCATCAAGAATCCTACGTTCTCATTGAGGAGGACTTCCGACACGCTCTTGAACTTTATGACACCGGTATATGTGTCGCAGTCGGGAATATCGACGATCCCGAAACGTATAGAAAAATGCGAGTAGACAGGGCAGCTCTCGTCGTTGCCGCCGACACTGATGAAATCAACACGAATATAACCTTTACCGTCCGCGAACTCAGTGAGAAGGTTCCGATCATTACGACTGCCGATTCTCCCTATTCCCTGGATATCCTGGAGATGGCCGGAAGCTCGAGAGTGCTGCAGGTATATGAAATTCTTGGACGATCACTTGCCACGTGGACCATCGGCGGTGACTGTAAAGCCAACATCATCAGTCGTTTTGACGATCTTATCATCGCTGAGTTTCCCGTCTTCGGCACCCCCCTCGTCGGCAAGACACTGGCCGAAAGCAATCTGAGGCAAAGTTTCGGTGTGACGGTGGTGGGCATCTGGAACAGGGGGAATTTCGAAATCCCGAACGCCGGCAGTCTGATCAGCCGAACCAGCGTCCTGGTTCTGGCAGGCGGGGAGGGAAACCTGGCGGCATTTGACGAAGTCTATTCCTTCTACCATATATTCCAGCTCTCAGCGAATCCGATACTGATCGTCGGTGGTGGACGAGTGGGTCATACGATCGCTGATCGCTTCAAGGAACGTGAAACGCCTTATCTCATCATCGAGAAGAGCTCCCGTAAAGTACAGGATGAACCGGAAAATTATGTCATCGGAGACGCAGCGGATATCCGTACCCTGCAGAAGGCCTGGATCGAAAAGGCACTGGCGGCTGTTATCACCACTCACGATGACGCCACGAATATCTACCTGACAAAATATTTAAGAAGCCTGCGGCCGGATATGCAGATTCTCAGCCGGGCAAATCTGGAGCGCAATGTATCGACGCTGCATCGCGCAGGCGCAGACTTCGTCATGTCCTACGCTTCACTGGGCGGCAACGCCATCTACAATTTCTACAAAGATGAGGACACCCTCATGTTGGCGGAAGGCTTGAATATCTTTCGCCGGAAGGTACCGAATCACCTCATCGGTAAAAATCTGGCCGAATCAAAGATCCGGGAATTGACGAACTGCTCTGTCGTGGCCATTGACCTGGACGGCGTTAAGACGATCAATCCCGATCCCCAGGTGCCGATCCAGGAGAATGCGGAACTGATTCTGATCGGCAATTACGAGGGAGAGAAAACATTTCTGTCGTGGAGCAGCCAGGGATGATGCCGGTCAAGCCCTGAAAAATACTTTTTCAGACTCTTGCGGAGTTGTTGAAAGACCCCAATCCGTCCCGACACGTTGGCAGGAGGCGAAGAGCGAAGGGAGGCGAAAGGCCCAAAACCGGAAAGTATGATGTCACCATTATTATAAGAAGCGCGTGGGATACACGGTCAGAATACCGTTACCCATGTCCTGAGCTATAATCGTTACCCATGTCTTGACCTATTCACCCCGAATCACTCCCCACTATCCCCACCCCTTTAAACCCTACACGCTTTATATCCGCCTTACATCTCACTCCTACAGGTTCCTTCCGTTTGGACATTTTAGGAATAGCATCATATACGGTAAGTCGTCACGACACCACACGGGAATGGGGCACCATAAACAGGGATGCCATCGAAATGGTACCTACAAATTATGTTGTTTCTCCGTCTTTTCTTGTTTTCTGTTCATTTTTTTGCCTGAATTTTCGGCCTCTGTCGTGCTTTCAAATATATAGTTCCTCAACATTATTCATTATTATACTATTTATGCCGATGGCACGATGCATGCGTTTTCTATTCACAAAGAGAATCCGACGGAAACTGATTTTACGAAGAGAGGATGGACGCAGACAATGGAAAAAAAACATCTTGGCCAGATTTTGATGGAGCGGGGCGTCATAACGGGAGAACAGCTGGAAACAGCTCTTGCATCGCAGAAAAAGAACAGGAAATATCTCGGGCAGATCCTGATCGAAATGGGAATTTCATCACATGAAATCAATGATGTGCTCGATCTTTACAATAAGAGGCGGCCCATCGGTCAGATTTTGATCGACTCACGTACGATAACGGCTCGTCAGTTGGAAGACGCCCTCGCCCTGCAGCGTAAAACCCACGCGCCGCTTGCCAAGACACTGCTCGATATGGGATATATTACAAAGCAATGCTACCTGGAAACCCTCTCAAAGCATTTCAATATGCCGATCATCTCACTTAAGGGACACACCCTCTCCCTGTCACTTCAGAGCGTTCTCGGCCAGAAATTTACATTGAAAAACAAAATAATCGTCTTGGAAAATTCATCTGAAAAAATCAAAATCGCCCTTTCTGAACCCAGCAGATTGTTTCTTGACGAATTGCAAAGTTATAAGCCCTTTTCGAAACGTATGGAATTTTATCTCGCCGTACCGTCCGAATTCGAGGACGCTTTGAAAAAAATCTACGCTCAAGATGATTATGCCGACAATGGGAAAAAACTGATGATATCGCAGTCATCACTCAATAAAACACGACCCAGGTCCGTGTATACTGAAGACATTCAAACAAAGCGTGCCAGCCAACTCCTTGATTCCATTCTCGAAAGCGCAATCAATAACCACGCCAGCGATATCCATATCGAGGCGCGGGAATTCGGTGGCATGGTAAAATTGCGGATTGACGGAGAGTTGCATCTGCTGAAGATGCCTGATGATTTCGATAAGGAATATAAATCAATAATATCAAGGATAAAGGTTCTCACAGAGTCAATGAAGATTGATGAAAAGGTTGTGCCGCAGGACGGGAGTTTCCGGGTTCATTATGGCGCGACAGACCACAAGAAAACGGTTGATTTCAGAGTATCTTCCATCAATTCACATTATGGCGAATCCATCACGCTGAGACTGCTCGACCAGGACAACGCCAAGGTGACATTGCCCGAACTGGGGTTCTCTGAAGCAATCTATGAAAAGTTCAGTTCGTTGATCAGAAGAACGGAGGGAATGATTCTCGTGACCGGTCCGACAGGATCTGGAAAAACCACTACCCTCTATGCATCCTTGAACGCTGTTCTGGACCCGCGCAAAAAGATCCTGTCCATCGAGGACCCGATCGAATATGTCTATGATGACATAGTGATTCAGACTGAGGTGAACAGGGCCCGCCGTGTCGATTATGCTACGTTGCTGAAGGCATTTTTGCGGCAGGATCCTGATATCATCATGGTCGGAGAAATAAGGGACAGTGAAACGGCAAACACATCGATCAAGGCAGTGCAGACCGGCCATCTCCTGCTGAGCACGCTGCACACCATCGACACAACGCAAAGCATAGGGCGGATAAGGGAACTCGAAGTGGATCCGGTGACATTTCTTTCCTATACAACGGGGATTCTCGGGCAGAGGCTTGTGAGAAAACTATGCCCCCACTGCACTGAAGAATACGATCCCGATCCCGGAATGATCAGCCACTACTTCGGAACGATGCCGGATGATGTACCCTTCCTGAGGGGGCGGGGCTGCAGCATGTGCAACTATGAAGGCTACAAGGGGCGAACGGTATTGGCCGAACTCTGGACCATAACCGAGGAGGAGCTTTCAAAAGTCAACAACATTGGAAACGCATACGAGGTGCGGACAAATGCCATTGCAGGCGGACTTTATTCTTTTTATCTGGATGGGATAAAGAAACTGCAGAATCGAGAGACGACGCTTGAACAACTTCTAAAAACCGTTCCGAACATAGAAAAAGAAAGGGATATGCACAAATCCAGGATGTATAGGAAAACAGCGAGCGCCATTCAGCGACTGGAACGTTACAGAGTTGGCCGCTGAGAACCCGTGGAGAACTCTTCTATGCGGCAGTTCCCGCCACGATTATTGCTGCGTCCCGCGCATTCCGGCACAACCGCATCGGCCCCCTCAATACGTTATGGCGACCCCTCTTTCGGCTCCAGCGCCGTCCGAACCTCCCGGGCCAGTTGCTCCAGCCGAAAAGGTTTCTGGAGAAAACCGTTGCAGCCCTTTTCAAGTATCTGTCGTGCCTTGCCGTCGACGCTGTAACCGCTGGAAAGGAGCACCTTCTGCGTCGGATCGATCTCCCTCAGGCGGTCGAAAGCTTCGCCTCCCGATATGCCGGGCATGATCATATCGAGAATTACCAGGTCGATTTCGTCCTTTTTCTCATGATAAACGGCGACCCCCTCCTGACCGTTTCCCGCACAATAGACCCGGTATCCCAGTGATTGGAGCATCGCTCTTGCGACATCAAGGACCATGGCCTCATCATCAATCAAGAGAATTGTCTCGGTTCCTCCCGACCATTCGCCATTAACGGCGTCTTCCCTGACCACCGTCTTCTCCGTCGTCGGCAGGTAGATCTCAAAGGTCGTTCCCTGTCCGGGTTCGCTGGTCACATCGATCATTCCCCCATGCCCCTTGATGATTCCATACACCGTGGCCAGCCCCAGGCCCGTCCCCCGTCCCATTCCCTTCGTCGTGAAAAAAGGATCGAATATCTGTTCACGGGTCTGTGCGTCCATCCCCATGCCCGTGTCGCTGACAGTTATCTTGACATACTTTCCCTGAGCGAGGGGGTGTGTCTCTTTATTTCGGACGTGATGATTGGCCGTTTCCAGGAAGATCTCGCCGCCCCCGGGCATGGCCTGCCAGGCATTCACGAAGAGATTCATGAAGACCTGCCCCATCTGGGTCCGGTCAGCCGCCACGATCCAGAGATTATTATTCAGCTTTTTGTGGATGGTGATTTCCTTTTTGGTTCTCCCGAACATGCCGGAGGTTGTTTCAATGACATCGTTCAGGTCCGTCGGCTTTAACTCATACCGGCCGCCCCGGGCAAATCCCAGGAGTTGCCCCGTCAGATCGGCGCCGTTCCGTACCTGCTCCTCGATTTGCTTCAGCCGGATATAGTGGGGATGGGAGGGATCGAGATCGAGCATCATCAGGGAGGCATGCCCCTGTATTCCCATGAGCAGGTTATTGAAATCATGTGCAATGCCACCGGCGAGGGTGCCGATGGACTCCAGCTTCTGGGATCGATTGAGCTGCTCCTTCAGTTTTTCTCTTTCTTCCTCGGCATGCTTTCTTTCCGTTATGTCTCTTGATACGCCGTGTATACCGGCAGGGTTGCCGTTACAATCACGTATCAGACTCACAACGCTCTCCATCCAGACGGTGCGACCGTCTTTATGATAGCACTCCGTTTCTATGGTTACGAACCGTCCGGAATCGGCACCCCCCTCTTTTTCAATTTCCAATTCTCGGGCGAGGAGATCCATCGCTCTCTCGTATGACTCCGGTGTCATTGTTTGTTCAACATCCTGAATGATTCTCTCCTCGGGTGTAAATCCGAGAATTTTCGCGATGGAGGGACTTACATAGGTAGTTTTCAAATCCATGTTAAGCGTCCAGATGATGTCCGTTATCGCTTCCGCCAGAAATCGATATTTTTTTTCACTTTCCCGCAGCGCCTCCTCAGCCTGCTTTTGTTCGGTTATGTCCTGTACCGTGGCGCACAGCCCCGCGGAAATATTTTCGGGGTTGACGGGACTCAGGCTTATAATCACATTTATAAGTTTGCCGTCTTTGCGCTGCATGACCTCCTCACGCATGCCGAGTCCGTCCCGTCTCATCTGTTCATTAAGCTCCCCGGCTACGCGGTTAAATTCCTTCTCATCGGGGTACAGCATGCTTGTCGGCATCCCCACCAGTTCATGTTGGGTATGTCCGGTGATCCTGCAGAACGCCCTGTTCACCTTTTTGAACAGACGGCCCTCAAGGAGAGACACCCCTACCGGCGTTACCTCCAAGAGGCTCCTCAAGAGTTCCTCATTCTCTTTCAGATGTTCCTCGGCGAGTTTGCGTTCGGTGATGTCGACGGCCAGCTCGAGCCGTACACTTCGTCCGTCAGACCACCGGATGATACTGTCGTGAAGTGAGAAGGCCCTGCCCAGCTCGTGATTGTAATGCTCCCATCGATAGGCATGGGGGTGTTGTTTCAGGATGATGTCATTGGTGCAGAATGGGCACGGCGAGTCCAGACCCTGCAACTCCCGGTAGCAGATTCCACCGATAACGTTTTTCCCGAGGAGCTTTTCCAACGCCTGGTTTACAAACAATATCTCGTAGGTGTTCGGATCCGAGACATAAATCGACTCCTCGATGCTGTCGAAGATGGAAAGAAGCTGAAGCCGCTCAAGGCTGAGTTTCCTCTCCTCATCCCTCCGTTCGATCACGACGGCAATAACTCTGGCAATAGAAAGGAGAACGTCCACATCCTCCTTCGGCCAGAAACTATGCTGCAGGCAGTCATCGAAACCGATAAATCCGTAATAGCGACTCCTCACGAAAAGCGGAACTACCAGAATGGAAAAGATACCCTGTGGCCGCAGGATTTTCTTGGTTGCTTCGTCGGGAATATCTTCGATATTCATGAAATTGATATTCCGGCCGCTTTTAAGCGTTTCCACCCACCATGAGAGAATACCTGACGGCAAGCCTTGCAGATTGTCCTTTTGCGGAACGATACCCTCGGCGCACCACTCGCCGGTATTATCCATAACATTCGTCTCGTGACGATGTTCGAAAAGATAAACTCGGCTTACTGCCATGGTTTCGCCCATGATGGTGATGCTCTGATCCAGAAAATCGTCAAGATTTCCCGCCGTCACAGCCATCGTGCAAATATCCGAGAGCAGTCTCTCGTACGAAAGCCGCCTCCGCAGCGCGTTCTCAGCCTGCCTGCGTTCGGTGATGTCACGATCGAAAGCGCACGCCAGGTAAAGATCGTTGTACTTGAAATGGTTGGTGCTGACTTCAACGGGGAAAAGGCTTCCGTCTTTTCTGCGGTGGCGTGACTCAAAGGCCATCGACCCCCGGCGCCGCACTTCTTTTTTGTGCCGCTCCCAGTCTTCAGGGGGGAAATCCGGGTCGATATCAAAGACCTTCATGGAGAGCAATTCCTCTCGGGTGTATCCCATCGATGCGCAGGAGGAGTCATTTGCGTAAACGATCCGACCCTCGTCGTCTATCCAGAGGATGCTGTCCGGCGCCCGGTCCATGGCAAACTGAGTCCTCAGGAGGGAATTTCTCCTCTCGACATGTTCGGTTATATCTGAAAAGAAGCCATGTAAATGAACGATTTCACCCCCCCTATCCCTCACCGCCCGAACATCGAAGGATGCCCAGAAAAGGGAACCGTCCCTTCGGATAAAGCTGCATTCATAATTTAATATTTTGTCATTCTTCTCAAGTAATCTCTTGATTTCTTCTCTGTCTCCTGGGTCCGCATAAAGCTGCGCTCCGATATCCTCCACCGAGTTTATCATTTCGTGAGGCGAGTCATAGCCGAACATTCGCGCCAGGGATGAATTTACATATGTAAACCGCCCGTCGGGTGTTGAAGAACATATCCCCACGGGGGCGTTCATCAGCATATCCTTGTAGTCGTCAGGGGTAAGTCGGACAGGTTTCTTTGCGACTGCCGGGGGTTGGGCCTCAGGCATGATGACCTCCTTATGAATTGTAGAAATATTTTGATACGTTCCTACCGCGGGTTAAGGAGATAAAACGCTTGCAACCTCTCTTGTATCCTATTGTGTTTATAGCACATTGTTCCGTATGAAATCCATGTAAATAACTAACCGGCTGCTTCGCGCATACGTTCCGGTACGAACAGCGCACGTTTCACTTCGCACAAAATCATTTCAATTCACACCCCGGAAGTGCCTGGAAATTTCCTTGAGATATCAGTCTCGTTCAGAATATAATCCCACCAGGGATGACATAAACCGAAGCGTTTCAAAGCCATCATGCATGGAAATGAAACATCTATCGAATCAGGTAACGCATCATCGTTTCATGGCGAGCAAATAAACCATCTGTGGGAGGGATTATTCATGAGCATCAGAGATAAGTACGCCATTGTCGGTGTCGGTTATACGCCGCAGGGCCGTATTCCCGGACGGACGGAACTGAGTTTTCATCTGGAGGCAATCATCAATGCAGTTGATGATGCCGGCCTTACAAAGAAAGATGTTGACGGACTCATTTGTTACCGGCATTTCCCCCCGGCGTCGGATTCTTATGACATCACACCATACATGGTGGCCCAGCATTTGGGAATGACGCCATCTTTCATCAGCCAGGATGCAAACTGATCGCGAAGTCAACTACAGCTCGCAGTTGGCGCGCTTGAATCAGGTTTCTGCACGTACGTTGTCATCTCCTACGGGCACAATGCCGCATCCAGTGACAGCATGACGAGGATGCTCATGGCACTCGGCCAGGACGAGGAGGCATTCGGACACTTCGGGGCAACGGGGAGCTACGCCCTGGCGGCACGAAGGGCAATGCATGAATTCAACACCGGACCGGAGACATGGCAGCACATTGCCGTGGGCCAGCGCAAGTGGGCAAACCTGAACCCTCTGGCCATGACATATAATCGTACCATGACATATGACGACTACATGAATGCCCGGTGGCTTGTTGAACCCTTCCGGCTTTTCGATAATTGCCTGGTTTCAGACGGGGGCCGGGCGTACATCATCACTTCAGCCGAACGTGCCCGGGATTTGAAACATTCTCCCGTCCTCATTGCCGGCCTCGGGCAACACAACCCGGCGGGTTACCCCCAGAGCGCAACCTTTCTCGCCGGACCGACAGGGGCACGGATCGCCGGTGAAACAGCATTCCGCATGGCCGGTATTACCAGGAATGATATCGATGCATGTCAGATTTACGACTGTTTTACCTACACTGTTGAGATTACCCTGCAGGATTATGGGTTCTTCAAACCCGGTGAAGGTGCTGACTGGTTCCGGGGCGGCACCATCGAGCCCGGCGGCAGCATGCCTGTGAACACCTCAGGAGGACAGCTTTCGGAAGCATACTTCATGGGCCTGACGCCGATTACTGAAGGAGTGATGCAGCTCATGGGACGTTGCGGCAAGCGACAGCTCGGCCCGCAAACGGGAACGAATGAACCGGAGATCATCCTGTGCAGCGACAACGGCGGAATCCTGCAGTGCAACACCACCATTATTCTAAGGAGGGCGTAGCTATGACAACGTATACAAAACCGATCCCGAAAATCAACGACGATTCCCGCCTGTTCTGGGAAGGATGCAGGAATCGCGAACTCAGATTCCAGAAATGCGGTACTTGCGGCCATGTCCGATGGCCTCCGGCGATGTTCTGCCCCGAATGTCATGAAAATGATACGGTATGGATAACCGCTGCAGGGCATGGAAGGGTGTACACCTATGCCGTCTACCACGTGCCCTATCACCCAGGCTTCAAGGAAGATCTTCCCTATGTGGTGGCGATTGTCGAGCTTCCTGAAGGCCCCCGCATATTCTCAAACATCATCGGATGCACCCCGGACGAGGTGTCCTGTGACATGGCGGTAGAAGTCATGTGGGATGATGTGACGGAAGAACTGACGCTGCCGAAATTCAGACCGATGACTCTATCGAACAGTGAAATGTAAGAGGATTATTGG
>Ga0334884_1004870_pt1 | contig 13354 bp, 2 predicted proteins | sample GraSluR1_MG_7_FD_207215 | JGI IMG/M metagenome (GOLD analysis project Ga0334884, IMG submission 207215) | Sludge microbial communities from methane-producing bioreactor in Wageningen University, Netherlands - Granular Sludge_12_05 R1 | ecosystem: Engineered > Bioreactor > Anaerobic > Unclassified...
GCAAAGGATAGTTCAGAGGGTAGGTTTAGCTGGGGATTGCTGGATGCAACCATTTTTTCAATTTTGAAATCGTCAAAGAAGAAACCTTGTCCATTGACAGTGTAGTCGCTAACCAATCGAAAACGGAGTTTAATTACCTCACCAATGTATTCATCTAGCGAAACCTCTTCATTAACCCATTCGCTCTGCGTCCCATGATAAATAGGTTTACCGGGATCCTGATAATTTCCTCCCGTTGCTGTATATTTACCCTGGAGTGGAGTCCATGTTGCTCCTTCGTTAGTGGAAACCATGAATTGAGCATAGTCCCAATTCGTTTCAATATCCCATCGAGCCATAAATTCAACCCATACCATTGTGGCATCTGTGAGATCAACATTCATATCGAGCGTTATGGTTGTGTTGGAATTATTGGGATAATTTGTATTGGGGCTATCGTTTATTGAAGTGGGTGCTGAATAATAGTGTTGAGATGTAATATTCCATGATGAGCTTATCCAATTGTCCATATTGTCACAAGGATCATCAATAATAATCTCTGATAAGCCATAAACCTTTGTAATTGTATCAGTATAGGTAATATTTCCATTATTTAATGCGATTACATATTCTACTAATTCTCCATTGGATATATTGGGTTTAAGTGTTATGCTAATGGAATCAAGAGTAGAATCGAGAATTTCCAGATTATTGAAAACAACCGGATCGCCAATAGAATAAATGTTTGAGCTTATAGGGAAAGCACTAACCGTGAATGATGAATTGGCCACTTGCCCCAGCGAAGTTATTTTGAACCGGATGAAGGAATTTTTATTGCTAAAAATACGGGGAGATACATCTTTAACATGGGCATAAGCTAGGGCAAATCGTGCAAGATAAAGGTTCATTCCAGTGTGTCCAGCACATATTTCTTCAATCCGATTAACGGCAGGCCAAAATCCATCGGAAGGACTTCCTGCTTCAGGGGTAAAGGCAAAGATTTTGTTTTTTGTGGTTTGCTCGCCGTAGAACCAGTCATCACTAACCCCGTTTGCATAATAGCTAAGGGTTTGATAACAGGTGCCGTATGTGTAGTTGTTTTCGGAAGTGAGTAGCTTAGCATACTCTATGAAGATCAATGAATCTGGGGTTAGTAGATTGGCATATCCCCAGGGGTATATCAGCAAATCGCTATAGGTATGATTGTTGAGAGCAAGAGATAATTCCCTTTCCTCACAGAATTGCTTTACCAGTTGCGTCTCTGGTTCGCTAAAAGGAGCTGTTCCGCGGTATGTGTCTGAAGAACTGTTAGGGGAAGAGCCTGTATTATCGTATCCCCATTGATATCCAAAATTACGGTTAAGGTCAACACCGTAAGTACCACCTCCATTTACTCTTCGGTTTTTGCGCCACATTCCACCTCCGTTGGGGTTTGTGGTTTGGTTATAAATGTAACCGTCGGGGTTTACACACGGTATAAAGAAAAGCTCTAGATTATCAATAAGGTATTGAATTTCAGGATCAGTGTCATAGTTTTCCAGTAGATACCACATTTGATACAGCATTTGCTGCATTGAAGCGGGCTCACGAGCATGTGTTAATGCGGTGTAAAGTACGCTGGGTTTCTCCTGATCAACCTCTGGATCGTTGGAGATCCTTACCCAGTATACCGGACGTCCTTGAATGGTGTTAGTGGTTCCAATGGGTTGTTTTTCGGATATTAGGTTGGGGAAAAGAGTTTTCATCTCATCCAATTCATCGAGAAGTTCATCGTAAGTATGATACCCACCCATACTTCCCAGCGAAAAGTTTTCGGGAGTAATATACCCATTGATGGATCTACGGGATGATTTAATGTCACTATTTATTTGTTCAATGCTGAAAGGGGAATTCTGGTCAACATAATAACCAGTTATATCCTCAACGATGATTTCATATTCCAATCCTGTTCCTAGAATTAGCACCATTTCGCTTTCGGAAAACTCGCCAATAACAAATGCTTCAGGTTTTCGTTCTATACTTTGTATTGCTAAGCCTTTGGCAGTTAGTAAATTTATATTTTCATCTTGAGGGGTGAAGATTTTAACCCTATGATATTTTTCAATCTGACTCCATAAACCTTGGAAACTGAAGAGAAATAAAAAAACAAATAGCAAAAATTTTTTCATGAGCGTTTATTTGAAAGGATTTATAAAAAAATAGGGGTTAAAGATAAGAAAATTGTTTTTTATTGAATTTGGATAATAGTGTTAATAAAAAACAAAAACTCTTTACAAGTAAAATATTCAATGGATATATTATTATTTTTGCGAATCAAATAAAATTTGGAAATATGAAAAAGATATCCTTATTCTTTCTGCTTATTTCAACAATTACATTTGCTTCAGCTCAGGTCTTTAACACCGGTCAAACATTAAAACCAAAGGCCTTTTCTGTTGGGATAGAGCCTGCTGTTTTTATAAACGGTGGAGCTGATTTTATTCTTTTCCTTCATGGTGGAGCAGGTTTAGCAAAGGGGGTTGATTTTGGATTAACCATTGGTGTATTAGGTCCTAATGAGTACTTTGGTGCTGATTTAGAGTTTGCCCTTGCCAAAAATATGTCGATTGCTGCAGGAGCTCATCATTTTGGAAATTTCGGAATTGATGGAACATTCAATTTAACATTTCCCATTCGTCAAGATGTTAGACTATTCACTGGAGCAGATCTTGACATAAATTTCCCTAATAATGATGTAAGTTTTTTACTTTGGCTCCCCATTGGAGTTGAAGTTGGATTGAAAAGTAATATGAGTTTCATTTTTGAAGCCGAAATAGGGTTAACCAGCCCGTCGTATCATTTAATAGGAGGAGGACTAAATTTTTATTTTTAAGTGACTGATATCTTTTAATTTAGCATACTTTCTGTAATAGATAACTAACCTAACTATTTAAAATAAGAACATGTTTATTTACTTAAAAAAAGTTTTACGGATTTCTCTGCTTGGAGTAGGTATAAGTTTAATTTTTACACACTTCACTTTTGCTCAAAGAATACCAAATGCTCAAAAGGAAGAAAAGAATAAAGGGTTGTTTTCAATTCAAACTTCTATTTCACATAATGGGCTCGACAAGAATGATTCAGACCAAGGCATATGGCTACACTGGGATGACGGTGTTAATGCAAATGCAGTTGGTAATAATCATACCATAAACTTTAGTGTTGCTAGCCGTTGGGAACCAGAAGATTTAGTGGATTATAATAATATGTATATATCCAAGATTAGCTTCTTTCCTAATTATGAGGATTGTATTTATACTTTAAAGATATGGACAGACACTACAGCTGAAGAATCATATTCGCAGGTTGTTACTGATTTTATAGTTGCTGAATGGAATATTGTGGAATTGGAATTCCCGTATTTGATAGATGCCTCTCAAGAGCTATGGATTGGTTATAATGTTGATACTAATGGAGGTTACCCTGCCGGTTGCGATGCTGGACCAGAGGTAGCGGGAAAAGGAAACATGGTGTATTTTAATGATGAATGGTCAGAGCTGACAGCCATAAATCCCGATTTAACCTACAATTGGAACATTCAAGCTTATTTAACTGAAACTCCTCCCCCAAAAATGTACAATGTTACCTTTAATGTGGCAATGACCTATGTTGAAGGCTTCGACCCTGAAGAGAATAATGTTTATCTAACGGGAAGTTTTACTGACTGGGCAGAGCCAGGTTCCGAGGGCTCCATTGTGATGGAAAGGGTTAATGGAACAAAGTCAACATCTACTGTTTACCACGAAAGCTGGGAGAGTTTTGACGATTTTACAACAGATTTAACGCCATGGATTACTCATTTAGTTAACGATGACTTGACCTGGACAGTTAACGATTTTGATTTTCCCGGCGAAGAGAGTGCATTCGCTTTTATGGTACTTAATCCTTCACAAACGGTTCCCGATATTAGCGATATACATCCTGCTTTTGATGGTGATAAATACTTAATTGCCATTCAATCCATGACGATGAACGATAACAAATGGCTTATTTCTCCTTCAATATCTATATGTGAAACTTGTGTTTTAAGTTTTGCGGCAAAATCAATTACCGATTCTTATGGATTGGAAAGAATTAGAGTCTTAATATCAACAGAAGGAACTGATACCATAAATTTTGTTCAGATTTCTGAAGGCGATTACATAGAAGTTCCATCTGAATGGACTATATATAGCTTTGACTTAAATGCATATGCTGATCAAGAGGTACACATTGCGATACAATACATCTCCTACGATGCTTTCATTTTTATGCTGGATGACTTCAAGGTAACTTATGAGTCGAACGAACCTGACGAATTGATCTATACAGCCACTCTCCAAGTTCAAGAGGGTAGTAATGAATATAAGTACTATTCTGATGCATTTGGTGTAGGTTGGGCTGGTGCTGAATGGGAAGGCGATCCTAATCGTGTTATTGATATTCAAAGCAATCTGATTGTGAATGATACTTGGGGATATCCTGCATCGTATTTTGAGGCAAATATTTTATCTTTTGCCTTTGAGGAAGGTCAGGATGATGTTGAAATTCGAGATAATTATATTGTTGTTTGGTTGGCCGAAGATACCGATGCTACAGCCCTAACTCCCATAATAACCATTACAGAGGGGGCTACCATCAATTATGTATACCCAACAGCTATGGATTTCACCAATCCAGTTGAATTCGTTGTAATAGCTGAGGATCAAACAACCACAAAGACATATTCAGTTCATATATGGACCACAGGTATTGAATCGGACATTCTCTCGAACCTTAAAGTTTATCCAAATCCCTTCAGCGATAATATCTTTATTTCTTTGGCTGATAAGATTAATCGTGTAATTTTCACTAACATAACTGGACAGGTAGTAATGGATGTCACGTTAAACAGTCCTCATATTAACACAAGCAATCTCAGTAAGGGAGTTTATCTGATGATTTTCTATACGAATAACGGTGAAAGGGTTGTACGTAAAATGATTAAGAACTAAAGTGATATTTTAAATATTTTAAAAGCCTCGAATTTTCGAGGCTTTTTTGCTAAAGTATTTTTGATTATCCTTTGCCATTCAATCCAAACACTATTTTGCACTATATCAGTTTGTGTTTAACACAAAGTTAATCTATTTATAAACAATTGATTGTTTTGTAGAAATGAACTATAATTGCAAAATTTTTCAAAATTACACGTAAAGTTTATTTGACAAATGCTAAGTATTCTTACACAGAAAGTCATACAAAATCAACCCTTCAGCATCATATTTTTGTAAATTGCATATTTATTTTTATATCATTTTGTATTTTTTTCAATCAATCTGTTTTTGGTTTATTTCATTTTTTATTGATAGATAATAAGAGAACTCAAATACTGCTTCAGTAATGGAAAAGCAAATACTTAGAAAGAATAATATTTCTATGGTTTTAAGTAGAATTTTTAGTTTTTGCCTGTTTTGTATATTCTATTTAATATCCAATGGATTGATAGGGCAAACCACATACTACAGCTATCAGAATGGCAGCTGGGAAACGGCAAACACATGGACTACAGATCCATCGGGAACACTGTCTCTTAATCCTGATGTTCCGGGAGCAGGCGATCATGTTGTCATCCTTAATGGACGCACGGTAACTGTTACAGTTAGTGGAAAATCGGTTGAATCGGTTGATATTCAAGATGGAGCCATACTAGACCTAGGCACTACAAACGGACATACATTTACAAACCTTTCAGGTTTGGGTATCCTTAAACTTTCGTCAACCACCCTTCCGGCAGGCACCATGACCAACTTTGTGGCATCAACTGGAGGAACCATTGAGTACACCGGATCGACAAATTTTGCGTTCGACCGCACAACCTTCAACAACCTAATTATTAACCTTAACGCTACCGAAACCACTGCCACAATAAATGCTGATTTTACTGTTAACGGCGATTTGCATATAAAGCGGGGGACTCTTATTATTGGTGATGCAACAACTCGAACCATTGTAGTAGAAGGCGATGTAACAACTGATACCAATGGTAGAATAAATGTTTCAGCAAATGATCAAAGGCACAATCTACATATCCGTGGAGATTTTACCATTAACGGGGCAGTTAGATTTACTGATCTTGATACGCCCGATTACTTAAGAAGTGATAATGCTTTGGTGCCAATTCTTTGGGTTCATGTTATTTTCGATAATGCTATAGCCGACCAGCATGTTTCAATAAATGCATCGGCTATATTTTACCGTATTGGAATTAACAAGGGAACAGACGATACTTATATTCTTCATTTAGAAGCGAGTAATGATTCGTACTTTAAACTTTATGGGCCAAATAACAGGCAAACTAATTCCCCGGGTGCACCCCCCAATATTGCCAACGAAAATGCACTAGGGCTCGAAGCAGGAACGCTTAGACTTGGCGCAAATATTATTATTCCTGCATTGGCTAGTAGTAATAATTACATTTATACAGGAGGTGGTGCAGGTCGAAACTATGCCATTGATCAGGACGCTACGCTTTGGATTGATGGTGCAACAGTGTATACAACGCACTACAAATCACCATCTAACAACATCAAATCCATCATGTCGGTTTACGGTAAATTAAAGATCACATCCGGATCATTGATTGATGAGGCTGCTCAAGGTATTGGATTACGCACAACAGGTCAAATGCTGGTTGAAGGAGGAGTTGTGGAAGCAACGGTTATCCGAACATCAGCTGAAAGTACTAACCACAGGGGGGCCTACATTCAAACAGGAGGAACTGTAACTATACGCAGGGATATTGTAACCTTCGACGGTTTTTCGGCTAGCTTTCATCTTGGGTTTGCAACAACTTCATTTATTATGTCGGGTGGAGAAATGAATATCTTAGCCTCTACACCTACAACGTCAACTTATAATAACGGCAAGCAGTTTAGCTTTGTAGTTTCCTCAAATCCCGATAATATTGAAGTGTCTGGAGGTACCATAAACATATCCATCCCCGATAATAGAAATGCATACTTTGCCACAAGTACTCCTTTTTATAATCTTAACGTTTTGGCAAACCTTTCAACGTATCAGTTTCAACCACAAGATTACCCTTCAGGTGAGATTTTCAATGAAAAAACAGCCAATCCTCTAATAGTTCAAAATGATTTTTTGATATCCAGCCCAGCTCACTTCAACACAAATAACCTGAATTTAACAGTGGGGCGTGATTTTGTGCTGGAAGCAGGGGCCACCTACACCCCCGGCACCAACACCACCATTTTCAATGGTTTTGCAGGGCAATTCTTTAACAATGCAGGAACTATCACTTCGGATATGAATAATGTTACTGTGTCCAACAACTCCATCCTGTCCATCTCAAACAACCTTACCCTTCGCGGCAACCTAAGCATTGGGGGCGGTGTACTTTTCCGCGATATGGGAAAATTGGTCAATGTACAGGGAAGCATTTCAAATGATGGTACTCACGAAAGTCAGGCTGGCGGAGCCCTAGTCCTTTCGGGTAGTGGCGACCAGACCATAGGAGGCGATGGAACTGGGATTTATGGGAATCTTTGGTTGAATAAATCGTCAGGGGCTAGTAGCTTAACTTCAAATGCAACAATTAATGGCGATCTGCGTCTTGCAAATACCTCATCAATCCTAAATATTGGAAGCTATAGGTTAACCCTTTCGTCCACCTCTAAGGTTTACGATGATATTAGCGGTTCAGGGACCAACTTCAGCAGCAGCCGGATGATCCAAACAGCAGGCTTGCTCTCCGACGAAGGCGTAAGGCTTAACATGGCGAGCACCGACTTAAGGCAGATTCCTATTGGGGTTTCAGGGAAGTATACTCCTGCCTCGGTTCATATCGAGGAAGTACCCACAATATGGGGAAGCGTATCCATTCGTCCTGTTTTCGGGCGACATCCTCTGCGTTCAGGCGATAATGTTCTTTCGCACTACTGGAGGGTAACATCCGAAGGGATATCGGGAATACCAGCGAACAGTGTTAAGATGAGGTTTTACTATGTTCCTAGTGATGTAAATGGTGATGAGAATATTTATGTTCCCGGACTTTACATACCCTTTGGCTGGAGTACACAGTCGGCTGACAATATTACAATTGCCACAAGTGAAATACTTTTCGATAATATCTCATCGCCCGATGGCGATTTTACTGCTGGAGAGCAAACTTCACTTGGTGCTGTTGTAACGCTTTTCAGCCGGCAAACTGGTATTTGGTCAACAAACGATACATGGACAACTGATACACTAGTTAACGATCCTGCCGGATTTTCACCCACAAGCACAACTCCCGTGGTAATAAGAAATGGACATACCGTTACAATTTCAGCAAATAGCATGAACTCCGGGTCATTGACCATTCAACAGACTGGTATTCTGAACCTAGGGTCCTACACAGGCCATAATTTTGGTGCAGTTGAGGATAGTAAAGTTAGCGGAAATGGAACAATAAGAATATCATCCTCAGTTGCCGTTGCGCAGTTCCCCGATGGCGACTTTGGAAATTTTCTGGGAGAGAATGGGGGAACCATCGAGTACTACTCAGGGGGTACACTTTTTACCCTACCTACTTCAAAAACATACTACAATAACCTGATTATAAATCCGGGTGCGGGTGCAATTACTTTACCAAATATCGATTTGCTAGTTTATGGTAATTTAACAAAAAGCGGAACTGGAACTACTAACTTCAACACTGCTGCAAACGGAAGAACTCTAACTGTTAACGGTAATATTACAGTAAATTCTGGAACCCTAAGGTATAACAATACCACTGCCCAAACAGTAACAGTTTATGGAGATATCAGCATTTTAGGGGGTAACTTTAACGTGAACAGTGGTACAGGCCATAGAATAAATATTTACGGAAACCTTATTAATAATAGCGTTTTCGATCTATTCAACACCAGTTGGGTAGATGCCTACTTTCTGGGATCAGAAAGTAAAACTATTTCTGGAACAGGTGGAACGACAGATTTTTATAGGTTGTATGTAGATAAAGGCTCCGATCAAGGCTCAGTTCTGGAAGTTACATCAACTGTTTTTACAATTAGATCTGCACTTAACCCTGCTCCATTATACATCCAGAATGGCACCATTCGTTTTTCTGGTCCTACTGTGATTCTTTCTCAACAACCAATAAATATTCCCCAAACGGGTTGCCTATCTGTTAACGGATCAACCGTTACAATAATTGATGCTGATGCTAGCGATCGCCATTTAACACTTTCAGGAAAGCTTGAGATTCTGGCAGGAATTCTTAATATTGGACGACAGTCGGCTACCAGAAGAAATTCAATTGAGTACGCAGCAGCCGGTAGCCCTGAAATTGTTATATCGGGGGGTACACTTAATGTGAATGGCCAAATACGTCGTTCAACCGATATATCAACTGGAGCTTTATTATACAGGCAAAGTGGTGGAACCATTAATCTATTTGGTAAAGCTCATAGCACTACCACCCAAACCCGTGCTTTACTCGAAGTACTCAATCCGGGTAGCGTTTTTGAGATGACAGATGGGAGCATAAATCTGGTTAGAGGAGGAGGAACAACTTTCGGTGATATTTTCTTAGATGCTGAAAATTACAATATTACAGGTGGTGCAATAAATGTCGGGACTAACGAAACACCAGCAGGATCAGAAACTTTCAACCTATATTTCTCAAATCCTATTTGGAACCTTACTGTTGATGGAACCACCAGAGCCAAGACTGCCATACTAAAAACATACCCTGTTACCATTGGCAATAACCTAACCATTAACGGAGGGGCAAACCAATCCGTTCTTAATACATCAGGACTTAACGTGGATATTGGGGGAACGCTAACTGTTAACAGCAATGCAGCAAATCCTTTCCAAACATCGGGCGAGCAGGTAACTCGTTTCTTTGGAGGGGATAACGGAGGGATTATCCAAAATGGCACAGGAACACTGACCTTTCAGCACCTTACCATTGATAAGGATGCCAGAGGTGATATAGTAACCAAGAGCGGAACGGGAACAGTTTCCGTTGCAAAAGATCTAGTAATAAACGAAGGAACCCTAAGTACCGCAACCGATATCAATCTTTCGAGGCATGTCTACAACTACGCAGCAACTTTAGGTTCGGGGGGTAAACTTAACTTTGTTTCGGCATCGCAGCAGCATATTTATGGCGATGACAATGTTGAGTTTGGCGCAATTAATATCAACAACGCATCGGGTGTAGTATCCAACATTTCATGCTCAATTACCTGCAACCTTGAGTTTACCAACGGATATCTCGATATTGGCGACAGAAACCTAATTTTCACAGCTGATGCCACCGTAACTAATACAAGTGGTACCGGTGTTGTTGTTACCAATGGTGCTTTATCCGATGCAGGTGTAACAAAAGAGTATATGTCAACTGGTGGAGATTTCACTTTCCCAATAGGTGTTTCAGGCAAATTCACTCCTGCAACCCTCGATGTTACAGATGCCGATGGATCAGCAGGTACAATAACCGTTAAACCCATTAATTCATACCATCCTGCGGTTCGTACTGGCTATGGTAACGATGAGTTGCAGTACTACTGGAACGTAACTTCGACGGGTTTCGGGGCAAATCCAACAATTACTCATACATACAACTATGTAGACACAGATGCAGCAGGAACCGATGCCGGTTATGTTGCCGGAAGGTTTTACAACTACGAATGGCTTGCTAATTCGGGAGTTGTTGACGAAGGAAATGATTTAATTACACACGAAGATGTAAACTACATCGACGGCGAATATACTGCAGGATTGGCAGAGAATTTTGTTACAAAGCCCATTTTATATAGTATTACCTCAGGCGACTGGGAGGATGGGAATAACTGGTCGACCAGTGCAACTGAAATCATAATTTATGGATTAGCTCCTGATGGAAACCCCATAATTATTAGGGATAATCATATCATTACCATCAATTTGAACCAGGCTTATGCCTATTCTGTTGATATTAACGATGATGCAGTTCTCGATGTTCTTGATACACGCGAACACAACCTTGGGCACGTATCAGGTGGAGGAACAATCCGAATATCTGCAACATCAGATGGTTCGTTTATTTTTCCGGGCGGTTTCTACAACGAGTTTATGAACACTACTGGAAGTACCATTGAGTATTCTGGTACAGGAACTCTTCCAGCATCGATAACTACATACCAGAACATTACCTTCTCAGGTGCTGATAGCTATAAGTTTATCCCTGCTATCAATATTTTAGTGAAAGGAAATTTATTAATCGATGAAGGCTACCTGGATAATACAAGTTACAATAGAAATATTACTGTAAATGGTAACTGGACAAGCAATGTACTGGGTGGATTTATGTCCGGACGAGGGCTTGTTACCTTTAACGGGTTGTCATCAACAATAACAGCAACTGGAGGCGAAACTTTTTATAACCTCCGGGTTAACAGGACTGGTGGTCAGGTAACTCTTGCAAGTCAGGTTTCAGTTACCAGATATCTTTATCTTACCAGGGGTTATATCAACACCGACCTTGCAAATATTCTCACATTAACCTGGACTTCAACGAGTGCCATTATTGGAGGAAGTTCTCTATCATTTATCGATGGACCATTGAAAAAGAATATCAGCGCTGGATCATCATTCTATTTTCCAAATGGAGATGGAGGTAGATACGGTCGCACAAGAGTTTTTAACGCTTCAACATCAGGTTATTGGATTGTAGAGTATTTCAATGAAGTTCCCTCAAACAGGGACAATCTTATAAATCCTCTTCAGCTGGTGAGTACTAACGAGTATTGGACAATTCAAGGGCCTGCTTCAAGTACAGCCAACATTCTATTACGCTGGGATTCATCGAGTGATATAATACCTCCTACATCATTGGGCAGACAAAAATTAAGAGTTGCCCAATACCTAAGTGGAAATTGGCAAGGAGTTGGAACTAGAGTAACCGATGGAGGTGTAAACTCAGGAACAGTTCAAACTATAGCTCCTGCTACAACAAACGGTTTGCAGCTATTCACCCTAGGTTTGGATGAAACTGCCACAGCAATAATTACTGGAACTGATGGCAGTATGTGTGATGATGGCTCAATCCTCACCGTTACAGTTGAACTTACAGGTGATGGCCCCTGGAGCTATACTTATACCATAAATGGCGGAGCTAATATTCCTGTAACTGCTGGTAGTAGCCCTGACTACATTATTTTCGATTACGACGATTTATTCTCCATTAGCGGTGTGAATAGCTATATAATTGAATTAACTGGTGTTAAGGACGGTAGCAATGACGATGGAGTTACCTTAACAAGTAACGCTACACTAACTTTACTTCAAACTCCAAATCCTGTAATTAGTGGAAATAATGAAGTTATAACAGAAACTCAAGAGATCTACTCAGTGGCTGAAGTACTCAACGAAACCTATTTTTGGAGTATCTCAAGGGGTTCTATTAATAGCGGTCAGGGAACCCACAGTGTTACTGTTGACTGGGGTGCTGATCCTGGTGCTGGTTATGTTCAGGTTGAGGTAACCAATTCGGTTAGCGGCTGTAGTAGAATAGACATTTTTAATGTACAGGTTCGTAAAAACTTACAAATAATTGCAACCGATCAGGATAAGGTTTATGGATCTGAACTAATTGGAGGTACTTTATACACTCTTTTCATGGCAAATGGTTTGGTTGATGGAGAAACAATTGGAAGCGTAACTGTTAGCTACCTTGATGGCCATGGAGTATTTGATAATGTTGATTTATATGAGAATGCCATTGTGATCTCCGATGCTACTGGGGGAACTTTTATTCCTGATAACTATATAATTAGTTATGTTGATGGTGATCTCCAAGTAACACCTAAAGCACTATCCATCACGGCCGATGACAAGACCAAGGTGTACGACGGCTTCGTGTTTCCCGAGGGAAACTACACGGTGACCTACGATGGATTCGTGGTCGGCGAGGATGAGACCGATCTGGCTGGAGCCCTCGGATTCTCAGGCACTGCAATCACAGCAACAAACGCTGGAACCTACGTGATCACCCCCGGTGGACTGACCAGCTCCAACTACAACATCACATTCATCGATGGGGAACTAGAGATCACTGCGGCAACCCTCACCATCACGGCCGATGACAAGACCAAGGTGTACGACGGCTTCGTTTTCCCCGAGGGAAGCTACACGGTGACCTACGACGGATTCGTGGTCGGTGAGGATGAGACCGATCTGGGTGGAAGCCTCGGCTTCTCAAGCACTGCAATCACAGCAACAAACGTGGGAACCTACGTGATCACCCCCGGTGGACTGACCAGCTCCAACTACAACATCACATTCATCGATGGGGAGCTGGAGATCACTGCAGCAACCCTCACCATAA
>Ga0334884_1004873_pt1 | contig 13348 bp, 15 predicted proteins | sample GraSluR1_MG_7_FD_207215 | JGI IMG/M metagenome (GOLD analysis project Ga0334884, IMG submission 207215) | Sludge microbial communities from methane-producing bioreactor in Wageningen University, Netherlands - Granular Sludge_12_05 R1 | ecosystem: Engineered > Bioreactor > Anaerobic >...
CTGTCATTGGTAACCTGGGTGATCTGGACATCATCTCTCAGGTGATGGTCATTTTTAGTGTGGTCGCGGCGATTCTCGCCCTGGTGACCTCCTTCATGCGGCTGCCTGGTCTTTATAAGACCGTGGCTTTGGGCGCGCTCGCCGTGGCTTTGGGTGCGCTCGCCGTTACGGCGCCGGCCGCCGGAGTCGTGCCCTTGACGTACATCATTTATGGCGCCTGTGGGTCGCTGTTCCTTGGTGCTGGTCTTTATGCGCTGGGCAAGCGAGGTCCATGAGAGGGCGGCGCGCAGTCTTGGGGCTGTGGTCGCTGGTCGCCTTGTCCGGTGCCGTGGCGCCGCTGCAGGCGGAGGAGAGCCCTTCTCAGCCACTGGAACGCAGCGTGGAGTTTTTGTGGCTCGACGGTAGCGATCTGTGGATGGACACGTTCACGGTGCGGTTGAGCCCGGGAGAGCCACGGGTTGGTGATGCGGCGGTGGTGCGGGTGCGTATTCGCCGTACAGCCAACGGCAAGGGCCGTGCGGCACCGGCACCATCGAAGGCGGTCGCAACGATCAGGGGGCCAAGCGGCGGGCACGCCGATTACGAGCTGAGCTCACCGGGGGCGTCGTTTTCTTTTGGGCATACCTTCAGCCGGGCAGGGACCTACACGATCAGCGTGGTCACGACCTACGGTGAGTCCGAAACCTACACGGTGGCGCTGCGGGTAGAAGTTAGGCGTGCGGCGCCGGTGCGACCTTAGCCCGGGTGCTGCTGGGCAGGATCCCAGCGGGCTTCACGGGCCAGGCTTTCCAAATCTTCGGGAGAGACTGAGGGTAGATCTTTGGCTTCCGCAAAGAGGCAGGGGCATTGTAGCGCGTCTGCAAGACGTGAAGCGACGAGGGGTGCGACCGTCGAGATCGTGGCTGTGTCAGGGGCACTTTGGGCCATGGAGGTGACACCGCGGCCGTGGAGTCCGCATGGGATGATGTGTTCGAAATCTTTGAGGTTGGGGGCTACATTCAGCGCGAATCCGTGCATGGAGACCCCCTCGGCGATACGGACACCAATGGCGGCGATTTTGTTGAAGCCGCACCACAGCCCGGGGAAGTCGTCTTCGCGATGGCTCTCGATGTCGAAATGGCGAAGGGATTCCATGAGTACGTTTTCGAGGAGTCGAACATAGGTTCGGACATCAAGTCCCCATTGGGCGATAGGAAGGATGGGATAGCCAACGAGTTGACCCGGCCCGTGATAGGTGATGTCTCCGCCGCGATCGGAGTGCCAAAAGGCGTAGCCGACCTTCGCGAGGCTTTGTGCTGGGGTTTGCAGGTGGTGCCAGCCACCGCGTCTGCCCATGGTGTAGGTTGGCGGGTGTTCCAAGAGGAGGAGCGTCGGGGGCGCTTGGCCTTGTCTGACCAAGCGGTGCAGCTCTCGCTGGACTAGCCAGGCGTGGCCGTAGTCGAAGGGTGTGGGCCAGATGACTGCGCGCATAAGGGCCGTGGGTTGTGCCATGTGTTGCCTCGTGGAGCGCCTGGGGTGAACGACGCGGGGTGATGCCAATGGGACGCTGTGGCGCCCGCAGGAGGCTACATAGCGCTTTCGCGGCAGGGAGAAAAGGCGAGGTGCAGCGACACAAGGTACAGCGACACGAGGTACAGCGACACGAGGTACAGCGACACGAGGAGCATTGGCTTCATGGCGGGTGGATCGGGTGGAAGCGTCGTAGGTCGGCGAAAGGTTGGGGAAGGAGCTTGCGCTTGGGGGATCATTGTGGTAGGTACACTCGGCCTTTGGCGAGGCAACTGTGTTGCTGCAGTTGCTGTTGGCATTTGCTGAGTTTGATGACATTGCGTGAAAATCGCACGAGTGGAGGCGCGGTCATGGGCAAGAAGACGCCTGTGCAGTTGGTCAAAGAACGGTATGGATCGAAAGAGGAGCTGGCGAAGCTTCTCTACAAGCGCTTGGAGTCGCCTTTTGCGGACGAAAGCGCGGACGATTTTCAGCGCCGTATTCGGACGACGAGTAACAAGAAGCTGTTGCGTCTCATGGCGACGCATGAGACGGTGGAGAAAGAGTTTGGTGGCAAGAGCGGTCTGATCGACGCGATCATGGCGTTGCACCAGCCGCAAGGTAAGCCCGACTTGGTCTATAGGGCCAAGTTGGAGACTTACCGCTTGACCCGGTTGCTGGATCTGCAACGCAGCCTCGCCAAGAGGGCGCGCGCCTCGGTGTGATGCGCTTCCGTGACGGCGAAGGCACTGTCGACGGAGCGGCGCATGGTGGCACGAAATTCGGGTAGCGTTCGTCGGGTGCTTTGGTACGTGTTGATGCTGGTCGCGTTGTTAGTGCTGGCGGCCGCTGGCTGTGACTCACGCAAGAGTACGTCGTCTTCTGGAGAGACAGGGGGCAAACGTGCACCGAGCGAGGTTGAGCAGAGCGTCGGTCCTGGCAAAACCAAGGAGGCCGAGGGGGTGGATGCCAAAGCGCAGCGCTTGGTGCGTCAACTTCACAACTATTTGTTGGGCGTGAGCTCTGAGCACGGCGCACCGGCGGACTTGGATGAAGCTAGGGCCAAGCTGCGGGAGATGTACCAGTTCAACTGGCCGCAGAAGGATCCCTGGGGCAATGGCTACGTTTATCGCCAGACGGGGCCGTCCACCTTCGAGGTCTTTTCCTTGGGTCCTGACGGCATCGAGGGGACGGCGGACGACATTTTTCCTTGATGACAGCGCCTGAGTGTGGTGAAGGCAACAGCCTGGGGTAGGTCCAATGAAAACGATGCGTTGGTGGTGGATCGCGGTGACGTTGCCCTTCTTGGTCTTGGGGTGTGACAAGAGTGCTGCTGAGAAGTCTTCAACGGCGGTGAAGGGAGAGGCTGAGGTGGCGGCTGCACCTGAGCCTTCTGGTGAGGTGCCGGCCCTGCCTGCGGCCACTGAAGCGATGCCCGTGGAAGTGGAGCGGCTCGCCGAGCCACGGGTCGAGCCAGCGCCTTTTGATGAAGCAGGGGTGGAAGTGGCGCCGCCTGTGCCCCCCCCGTCAGAGCGGATCGTCGAGCCTGAAGAGGCGAAGGCCGAGCGCCTGATCCGGCAGTTGAGCAACTACATGATGGGTGTGAGCGCTGAGTTGGGCCGGGCGCCGGCTGATTTGGAGGAGGCGCGGGAGGCGCTCCATAAGAGCCACGGGATTCAGTGGCCGGTCGATCCGTGGGGCATGCCGTATCAGTACCAGTCGCTGGAGGGACGGAACTTTCGCATTTTTTCAGCGGGCCCTGATGGGATCGTCGGCAGTGAAGATGACTTGAGACTCGAGAGTGACTGAGGTGGTGTGGGTGGCCTCTGGGGTGATGTAGGAGCGTTTGGTCCTTGCGCGTTAGACTTTACAGTAGGGCTTGCCTTCGCTATAAGACGGCCCGGTCGCACGAATGGCGCCAGCGGGGACTTTGTCGCGTGCAGTTAATAGGGCTCATAGCTCAGCGGTTAGAGCAGCTGACTCATAATCAGTCGGTCCCTGGTTCGAATCCAGGTGGGCCCATTTCAGCATCTTGGTTGTGGCAAGCCTGCTCAGGCGGCGGTGACCTCGTGGGCGATCCATCGGCCGAGGCGGGTCTCCATTTTCCGTTTCCACGCGGATCCATGCCTGCAGGGGGTGCCTTGGTGCACCGCAAGTGCGCGAATCGCCGAGTGTTGCAGGCTGGACAGGGCCCGCGCACGCGAGCGGTTGGCGCACCGCAACAACATGAATCAGGGAGAGAAGCCCGCAGCCTTACAAGTGCTCGGGCTTTTTTCGATTTTGGCGTTGGTCCCCAGCTCCGTGCTGGGGTCGCGGCGCGTAGGCATTGTCATTGGAGTGCTTTGTTTGCATACGAGGGGTAGACATTGAAGGAACAGCTCAAACGGTTACGCGAACTCCAAGCCATTGATCAAGAGCGAGATGCGCTCAACCAGAACGTCGAGTATCGTCGCGCTAAGCTGAAGGAGGATGAGTCGTTGTGGTCTGCTTTGTCGGCAGATCTCGATCAAGAACGGGAACAGCTCAATGAGACCAGGGCGCTGCATGGGTCGAAGCGGCTCGAGCTGGAGGAGACCGAACAGCGTTTGAGTGAGGCGAAGACGAAGTTTAGAGGGGTCAATAACAGCCGCGAGTATGCCGCTGCTGAGAGAGAGCTGGAGAGCTTCAAGAAAATTCAAGGTCAGCTCGAAGAAGAGGTGCAGCAGTTGGCTGTGGCCATCGCCGAGGGTGAGCAGCGCATCGCGGATCACGAAGAGAAAGCGGAGGTGCTGCGCAAGGCGATCGAAGCCGAGCATGGCGAGGTCGAGGTCGCTGCCACCGAGGTGGGCACCCGCAACGGTGAGATCGATGCCAAGGCTGAGTCGCTGCGCAAGACGCTTCGGCCCGATGTTTTGGCACGTTATCGCTTCATCCGCCAGCGTCGTCCCGGACAGCCAGCGGTGGTGCCGGTGAAGGATGGCGCCTGCACGGGTTGTTTCATGCGCTTGCCGCCGCAACTCTATATCCAGCTTCAGCGGCAGAACTCTCTTGAGGTTTGCCAGAATTGCAACCGGATTCTTTTCTTCGTCAGTGAAGAAGAGGTGGTCCAGGCGGAGAGTTGAGGGGGCCATACACGGCGTGTGCTGCGACAGGCACTCGCGCGGCCCGTCGCTTTTCGTTATACTCCCGGCAAAGCGCTGAGGCTGTTCCAGTCCTTGGCCCTAAGTTGGGAGCCGCAAGAAATGCCTAGATACGACGTGCGTCGCGGCACGACCGTGGCGCTACTGTTCTGCTGTGCTGCGTTCTTCTGTGGGCAAGCCTGGGCAGATGAAGCGTCGGTCGCAGCGCCAGAGCAGGAGCTTGGCGCGGTTGCCAGCGATGGCGATGATGCCGGCGCGGCGTCCTTTTGGCAGGGCGCGCCGGTGGAGGCGCCCTTGTCACTGTTGTCGGCAGGCGTCTCGAGCGCGCCAGGGGAGGAGCATGGGGGCCAAGGTGCCCCGACGCTAACGCATACCATCGCGCTGCATGGGCGGTTGATTCACTTTCCCGGCTTCGTTTTGGACGAGTGGTTCACCGTCCACTCAAATACCTGGCAGGGACAGGCGAACATCGCGGCAGGCCTGGACTACGTGTTGCGAATCGTCGGGGTGATGGAAGTGCAGTTGGGGCTTTTCTGGACGGACCTGTCCATGCAGGATCAGTACTGGCTGGAGGAGCGCAAGCGCGACGATTGGACCTCGGCGAAATACACGCGGCAGAGCCTTTCCGTGCTGGCCATGGAAGTGAATGCTTTTGGCTATTATGATTTTTTGCCAGAATTCGGTTTCTTCTACGGGGGAGGCGTGTGGTTGGGTGGCATCCTGGGTGATGTGCAGCGGGCCAATGTCCGGGAGGATTGTGCCCAGAATGCGCAAGCTGGACTGGGCGAATTGCAGGCTTGCCCACATGATCCGGTTTTTCTCAAAGAGCAGGCCGTGCCGAATGTGATCGGTTTTGCCAGTGTCTCGGCAGGTCTGCGCTTTCAATTCGAAGAGCGGATGGTGCTTCGGTTGGAGGGAGGATTCAAGGGATACTTCTTTGGAGGCCTCTCTCTGGGCGCACAGTTCTTCTAAGGAAGCGAGAGAGCGTGCGTGGGTGAGGCGGCTGAAATCGCTGGGGGGAAGCACTGTTTGGCAACGTCGTGAGTCATGGGACGGAGCGATGGCAGCACGATGGGGATGGGTACTTTGAATGGAATAGTCTGAGGCGTAAGAGCCTCTTGATGACGGGGAGCGAATCGCTGAGCGATAGTTCCAGGTGCGGACGCTGGGTTAGCGTGTCGCGGGGCGGAAGCACTTACCCGCAACCTTCGCCAAGAAGAACGAGGACAGCGGCCACACACAGCAATGGCGATGGAAGAGAGGAGCGGTATGCATCAGCAGCAGATAGCCTATGTTCTGAGCCGAGTGTCTCAGTTGCTGGAGATACTGCAGGCGGATCCATTCAAGGTCAAAGCCTACTTACGCGCCAGTGAGGCCTTGGCGGGGGCTGTGGGGTTGGACCTCGCGCGGGCCGAGGTCCGCGATATCCTCAGGGTGCCGGGAATAGGAAAGATCATCGCCGAGGATGTCATCGCTTTGGCCCAGACGGATACCTGTCAGACCCTCGCTGAGATCGAGGCGCAGTTGCCACTGACCTTACTGGATGTGTTGGATGTCCAGGGATTGGGGCCGAGAAAGGCTTCGTTGCTGTGGCGCGAGTTGGGAGTGGGCGATTTGACGACCTTGCGCCAAGCCGCAGAGCAGGGAAAAGTACGCAAACTCAAAGGCTTTGGCGCCAAGACCGAGGCAACGATTCTCGAGGAGGTGCGGCGCATCGAAGCCTACGCTGGCTTCGTGACGAGCGCTGTGGCGCTTCCCTTTGCCGAGGCCGCGATGGCGTGGTTGCAGGTTCAGCCTCTGGTAAGACGGGTGGCGGTGGCGGGTTCACTGCGGCGGTGGAAGTCCTTGGTCCGAGATATCGATCTGGTCCTGGAACTGGAGAAGGGCAGTGAGAACGAAGAGGTGTTGGTCTTCTTGAACGCTTTCCCCGGGGTGGAGAAGGTCGAAGTGAAGAACCCAGGGCATTGCTTGCTACGCCACGAGACAGGCATTCACTGTGATCTGTTCTTTGCCGAGGCCGCAGAGTGGGGAACGGTGCTGTGGCGGGCCACGGGGGCGTCGGCGCACGTCGAGGCGCTCATGGAGCGGGCGCGCGTGGATGAAGTGGATCTCGGCGGGTGTGCACGGGAAGCAGAGCTTTACTTTCGTTTGGGATTGCCGTGGTTGCCGCCGGAGGTGCGCGAGGATGCCAGCGTTCTGGAAGAGGCTGAGGATGGCTGTGCGCCTGATTTGATTGAGTTGTGCGAAATTCGCGGGGATCTGCACGTTCACAGCACGGCCTCGGACGGGCGAGCGAGCGTGGAGGAGATGGCTGCGGCGGCGCAAGCGATGGGGCTGGACTATATCTGCATCAGCGATCACTCGGGTGCGTCTGCCATCGCCAATGGCTTGACGCCGAGCCGGTTGCTAGAGCATGTGCGGCGCATCAGGCGCGTCGATCAGCGCAGAGAAGGGTTGCGTGTTCTGGCGGGGTGCGAGGTCGACATCCTGCGCGATGGTTCCTTGGACGGTACGGACGAGGTCTTTGCTGCGTTGGACTTCGTCGTGGGCAGCGTCCACAGCGCTTTCCAACTCGACAAGGAGGCGATGACGACCCGCTTGTTGGCGGCGATTGAGAGTGGGCAGATCGATGCCCTGGCCCATCCGACGGGGCGACTGCTCACGCGTCGCTTGGGATATACCTTTGACGAAGAGGCCGTCTTTGCGGCTTGTGCGCGCTGCGGGGTAGCGCTGGAGATCAATGGCGACCCCCATCGCCTCGACTTGGATGAAGCAGCGGTGAAGCGTGCGCTCCCCTTTGGGGTGACCTTCATCATCTCCAGTGATGCTCATGCGCAAGACGGAATAGGCCAGCTACGCTATGGTGTTGCCACCGCAAGGCGGGCGCTCTTACCGGCTGCACGCGTTCTCAACACGCAACCGGTTGCGGCGATATTGGCTTGGCGCAAGGAGCGGCTCGCCCGCCTGCGGAACGACTGAGGCGGTGACGACGTGTGTGGTGAGAGGGGTGAGGCCATGATTGAGAGAAGGCTGTGGCTGGCGGCGCTGATAGTGGTCCTGCTGCCCTGGGGTTGTGGTGGGACAGGGCATGATCCTTCAGCGGCCTTTGCGGGGACGGTTGGGAAAGCATGCGGCAGCGCGCACGATTGCGCGGTGAATCAACGTTGTGAAGCGCAGCGCTGTGTTTTGGACGCCAACGCTTGTGTGCGCCACCAGGACTGTGGGTCGCGATTGTGTCAGGCAGGCTACTGCGCGCTTCCTTCGCCGGCCTTGATGTCAGAGGCGCGGACCCGCGCGACGGATCGTCTGACGCATATGAACTACTTGGCAGCGGGGAACGACGGCCTGGTGGATGCGCGGGGCGGTTTGGTGCTCAACTTGTTGCCCCAGTTGAGCGTGGTCAAGGAGCAGGTGCGCTGGGGTGGCTACTACTTGGACGGTTGGCGAGCGTCAGGACGTTCGCCTGGAGAGTGGCGCGTGAGCCAGACGGACCCCAACCTCTCTCCGGAACGCTTCACTTTCTTCAGGCCAGATGGCGCAGTCCTCTTTGCCTACGTGCGCCCACTGATGGCGCAGTCACACAGTGAACGTAGCGCGGCTCTACGCGTGTTGGCCGAGCCAGTGCTACAGGCGATGGGACGTGGTCGCCCCGTGGAGGATGCCGTGACGCAAGCGCCGGGAGGGCCAGGGGAGAGCCCCGTGGAGGCTCTAGAATTTCGGATGGAACGGATCTCCGCTTTGCCTGCGTTGCTGGTCGAGGGGCGGCGCCAGCGTCTGGAGGGGTGGTCCGAACGCTTTGGCTTCTATGTGGGGCGGCTGGATTTTGGCGGCATTCACTATGCCCTGTGGTTGGGATACAGCGCACCTGAGGCCAAGGTCCACGAGGTCATTGCGGATTTCGAGGTCTTGGTGCGAGCCGTGCGTTTGGCGGGCGTTGCGGCGGCCGTTGAGAGCGGTCTCTAAGGTCTCAGTGCAGCGGCAGGACGCTTTGCGTCGGGGTGGCCTGCTGCGAGTGCTTCGCCTGCCCCTTGCTCTGCACTCGGGCTGCGAGCGCTTGCTCTGCTGTTCCCATGGCGTTGGCACACGAGGGGTTGGCGAAGAGATCTGGGTCGCCTGCGCCAAAGAGCGAAGGCTGGCTGCCGCAATGGGCGATCTCGATGAGGCGCAGGGCGAGGGGCGTGCGACAGCCCGTGACGAGACTGTGATCGTCGCTCAGAGTGAAGCCGAGGTCGCTCAAGGCGTGCCAGAGACGCCATCTCTTGCTGAGCTGTTGGTCGATGGTCGGGTGGATCTCTTGCATGGCCTTCTTCAGGGCGCCCAAGGGCACCGGGAAGTGGCCATTCAGGCCGAGCAGGCGCAGTGCACGTTGCAGGGCGAAGGCTATCTGCTTCAGGCGCTCGGGATGGCGCATGCAGGGGACGTCTTCTTTGGGGCGGGACAAAGGCCCGAGCGAGCCCCACTCGAGCACCCATTTTTGGTCGGAGGAGATGCGACAACCGAGATTTTGCAGGGCGGCATGGAGTGGCGTCTTGCCGCGGGGCGAGTGACCCAGCTTCTGCAACACGCGCGCGATATCGCTCATTGGACAAGGAAGGGGAGCTCCGAGCTCAGCGACGGCTGCGGCGATTCTGCTGCTGGTTTGTTGCGTCAGTGGCAGGGAGGGGCTCTGCCAGGCATGGAGGCGTTGCAGTTGTGAAGTCCAGAGGCTCTCGTCGTCGATGAGCAGAAAGAGGTCGACCTGTTCGGCCAGCGAGGGGTTGGGACAGTGCAGGGAGCCAAAGGCAATGACCTGCTTGCCAAGGCGTTTCCTGATAAAGGCGCTGACCACAGCGAAGTCGCGGTCGCCACCAACGAGTAGTACATAGGTGTCGGGTGCCGCGCGATGCCCCAGATCGACGGCTTCCATGGCGAGGCACAGGTCGAGTGAGTTTTTTTTGGCATTGGTGTCGAGGAGGCCGTCGATGAACTTGAGTTCAAAGCCTTGTCGTTGGAGCGCTTCTTGGCTGTGACGGCTCAGGGAGGCGCGGTGGGCATAGGCCAGTTGGGCCTCAATGTGGAAATGCTGGCGCAGAAACGCGAGGATGGACTCGAGGGGGAGACGGGCAACACTTGGCCGCAGGCCAGGGAAGTTCTCCCAGTCAAGCATGACGGCGATGCGTGGGACGTTTCGCTGGGCTGAGCTGGCCATCGTCTCACAGGCCCTGGTTTCGAGAGCGAGGTAGGCTAAGGGGTGGTCTCCACGGTGCTTTCCGGGTTGGCTTGTGCGTCGAGAACGTAAAAGTTCGTGGCGACAAAGGCAAAGAAGTCATTGAGAAGGTCGACTTTGTCTGTCGTAGCGTCAGCGACGAGTCGCCACGCGAAGAGGGATCCGCTGTGCGGGTCGAGGCAGGTGACGAGGCGCAGCTCCCAGTCTCCGTCGCGGTAGGTGGTGCCATCTCCGTTGCAGCCCCGCAGCTTCAGGGGAGCTCGGCCTTTGATTTCATAGTCTGTGAGTCTTTCGACATTGAGGAATTCACGCAGGGCAGCTTCAGACCAACGCTTGCGGGATTCTGGTGAGCTGGCGTGTGCGCCATGCGCTCGCAGGACATAGATCTCGACCAGAGCGTCTGGCGCGGCGAGGGCGAAGAGCGCCGCGCCGTCATCGCGGTGAACTTCGATCAGTGCCCATCCAGCGGGGGGGGCGACGTGGAGGCCATCTACCAACTCGAGGGCAGAGAGCGACAGGGGGAAGGTGAGCAGGGCGAGGAAGCAGCAGGAGACGAGAAGACGCATAGAGTTGCCTCCGCAACGAGAGCTGGCGCACAGGCTTCTCGCGCGTGCGCCTGTGCTGAGAGTAGCCAAGCGACGGTAGCACAGGGCGTGTTCCTATACCAGCGCCGCTTGACCTTGGAGGGTGGCGGCAAGCAGCAAGCCAGACGTTTGCATTACCACCGTGTGTGGAGAAAGAGCCCAGCGCCGTCTGCCTGCAAAGCGGGTTGCACCGTCCAGGCGCTCCCATCGTCTTCGCTATCCATGCGCAATATGGCGAGGACGACGCCTGTAATGAGGGCTGCGCCACCGACCCCATAGAGGGCAAAGACGATGGCTCTGCGGGTGGCGATGTCGTCTTCGATGCTCTTGATTTTGGCACGCCTCTCTTCGTCGGTGCCGAGGGCTGTGTTGGTGTGCAGGTCTTTGTGTTCGTCGACGAGGCTGCCACTGGCGAGGTCGATCCCGAGCCCGGTGAGCAAGAGTGCCCCGCCGCCAGCCATGACGCCGATGGAGAGCCAGTCGACGCCTCCGCTCTCAACGGGTGGGGGGAGTTGCTGCGGGGGAGGTGGTTCTGTTGGGGTTGTGGGAGGCGTCGGGGTCACGACCTCCACCTCTTTGGGTACGCAGGTCTGGTCGAGGTTGGCTAGGTAGTCCCGGGTTCGGCCGCGGTAGGTCTCTGGCAGATCATCGCCACGGTCGAGCGCGCGCTGGTAGAAGCGTCCGGCGGCCTCGCAGTTCCCCAGGTTGTGGTAGGAGCGGGCGATGGAGTAGTCGATTTCTGCCAGGTCGTGGATGACCTTGGCTTCAAAGTAGAGGGTCACCGCGCGGTCATAGTTGCCTTCGTTGTAGGCACGCAGAGCTTCGGCGATGACGCTATCGAAGCGCTCGTCTTGATTGGCTGTCGCTGTGGCCGTCAATGTCAGGCTGCCCAAGAGTAGCACAAGGGCGAAAATGCAAGACTTCCTATACATAAAGGCTCCTATCGACACGGCAGTGGGTAGGCGCGCCAATCGTTGGCGGTGACTCTGAGTGTAGCTCGCTCATTCTGGGATGGGTATAGACCTGGTGGGCGCCGAGCTGGGTTTTTCGTCTGGCATAGGGATACGAGAACCCGAGGGCTTGGTCTCAGCGGGCTTGGTTTCTTTGGGCTTGGTGTCCCTGGGCTTGGTGTCCCTGGGCTTGGTGTCCCTGGGCTTGGTGTCTGGTGGTGGGCTGACGGCGATCACCTCGACGGGTTCGAGGGTGATGTGTTGGGGTGTCGATTGGCTGGGATCGATTTCGATGGTGGTGTCTTTGAAGCCATCGGGTGCGGTGATGGTGAGGCGTCGGATGCCAGCTTCGGGGGCCAGTTGAACGACGAAGGGGGTCGTCCCGAGGAGGATGTCACCATCTGTGACCAGCGCCCCCGCTGGGGTGCTCTCCAGGCGGATGTCGACGATGGGGTCCTCAGGGGGTGGGTCGGGTTCTGGCGGAGAGGGCTCTTGGGCGATGGTGTCATCGGGGCTTTTCAAAGGTTCGTCGGTGGTCGCATCGCCGTGGTTCGTTTGGGTTGGCGATGCTGTGGCGCTTGGGGGTTGCTGCTGGCCAGTCTCAAGTGGCGTACGTAGCGTGAAGAAGATGATGGCGAAGACGATGCCGCCAGCCATGACCAGGGCAATGAGGACGAGGAGGACCAGGGTGGCGGTATTTTTTTTGGGTTGTTGTGGCTGAGCGAGGGAGATAGGGCCTGAGAGGTGGAGCGAATTGAGGAGACCGCTATGAACCATCTGGCCCGAAGGAGGGGTGAGGCCAGTGTGGTGGTGGCGGCCGGTCACCGCTCCCCACTGTTCGGTTCGGGCGATGGCGGCGCGCTGGAGGTCTTCGAGCATTTCGAGCGCGTTGGGGTAACGCATCTCGATACGTTTATAGAGGGCGCGTCGGAGAATGGGTCCGACTGGCGTGGCCATGAGCTCGTCGGGTATGACGACGTCATCAGGTGAGAGCTGTAGGGCAGCCGTTTCGATGGGAGTGCCGCCTTCGATGGCCGTTTTTCCCGTCAGCATTTTGAGCATGATGAGGGCCACGGCGTAGAGATCGGTGTGTGGCCCGAGGTTGAGACCTCGGATCTGCTCTGGTGCCATGTAGCTCGGGGTGCCAAAGGAGGAGCCCGTTTGGGTGAGCTTCTCTTCTTCTACGCCATCGAGGTTGAGGGCTTTGGCGATACCGAAGTCCAGGACCTTGACGAAGTCCTTTTCACCGACGAGTTGCCTGAGGAAGATGTTGGCCGGCTTGAGGTCACGATGGACGATGCCGTGCTCATGGGCCTCTGCCAAGCTCTTGAGCATCTGTGAGGCGATGTGAATGGTGCGGTCGAGTGGCAAGCGCCCTTCGCGCTTGAGGAGCTTGTCGAGGGTTTCGCCATCGAGGTATTCCATGGCGATAAAGAGGCATTCTCCTTCTGTTTTTCCGAAGTCAAAGAGTTGGATGGTGTTGGGGTGGACGAGGTTTTTTGCGAGCTGAGCTTCTCTGGTGAAGCGCTCAGCGACGGTTTCGATCGTCGCAGCTTGAGGCAGGAGTACTTTGAGCGCTACGGGCCGGTTCATGCCGAGTTGGGTGGCTTTGAAGACGATGCCAAAGCCACCTCGTCCCAGCTCAGCGCTGAGTTCATATCGTCCTGCAACAACATCACCGATTTTTGGTATGTGCATCGCAGCACCACTATGCGGCGAATGAAGTGCCGCTTTGCAAAACGTGATGACACCGGTGTTGGTCGGGCTCGATGGTTCAGCCCGAGCATCTTCTGTGAAGCGCGTTGCGGGCGGGCTAACCCCAAACCGAACATCGTCATTCCAAGCAAGAATTAACAGAGGTTGCAGGTTGATTCAACTGCGCACCGCGCGGTGTAACTTTGTCTGTGGTGGTGTCAACGGGCTGTTCTGGTGTCCCTTCAAGGCGTGGCTTGGGGCCAGGCGAAGCAAGCACTAGGGTAGAGATGGTCTCCCTGATCCACG
>Ga0334884_1004874_pt1 | contig 13347 bp, 6 predicted proteins | sample GraSluR1_MG_7_FD_207215 | JGI IMG/M metagenome (GOLD analysis project Ga0334884, IMG submission 207215) | Sludge microbial communities from methane-producing bioreactor in Wageningen University, Netherlands - Granular Sludge_12_05 R1 | ecosystem: Engineered > Bioreactor > Anaerobic > Unclassified...
AAGCCGGAAATTTAAATGGCATCAATGCAGAAGTTATACGCTCCGGGAATGTACGTGCCATCGCTTCTCTTATCAGCGCCGCGGAAAACCATCCCGACAAGGCAAAGGAGATTACCCGGGAACTGAAGCAGACATGCAGTACGCTTTCAAGCCCCGTGCTTGGCGTTACCGGTACGGGCGGTGCCGGGAAATCGTCGCTGGTGGATGAACTGGTGCGCCGGTTTCTGCTGGCCAATCCCGAAAAGAAGCTGGCAATCCTCTCCGTTGATCCGACCCGCCGCAAGAGCGGAGGGGCGCTGCTGGGCGACCGCATCCGCATGAACGCGATCAATTCGCCTCAGGTTTTTATGCGCAGCATGGCCACCCGGCAGGCCAACCTGGCATTGTCGAAATACATCAGCGATGCTGTTTGCATTGTAAAGAACGCAGGTTTTGATCTGGTGATACTCGAAAGTTCAGGCATCGGCCAGAGCGATACCGAGATCGTGGATTATGCCGATCTCTCCCTGTATGTGATGACGCCGGAATACGGAGCCGCCTCTCAGCTCGAAAAGATCGACATGCTTGATTTTGCCGATGTGATCGCCATCAATAAATCGGACAAGCGCGGAGCCGCCGATGCCTTGCGGGATGTTAAAAAGCAGTTCGTCCGCAACCATAAGCGCTGGGACGATGAACCGGATTCGCTGCCGGTATTTGCCACGAGGGCTTCTCAATTCAACGATGCGGGGGTTAACAGGCTGTTCAATCTTCTGATCTCGCTGATGAATGCCAAAGCAGGCAAGGATTTCAAAACGTTTGAAATTGGCGCCGGAGAGGAACAGGGTGCATCGGCAATTATCCCGCCTTCGAGGGTGCGTTACCTTTCGGAGATCAGCGATACCGTCAGGAATTACAACGCGTTGACGGACAGGCTGGCAAAAGAGGCCGCCGAGCTGCAATCGCTGGAACAGGCCGGTAGTCTGCTGAAAAAGGAATCGCAGGACGTTCCGGAAACCATTCTTCGGCGTATGGAGGCACTCCGGAAATCGCTGGGTGAAGACCATCTGGCGGTTATCGGATCGTGGGAAGAGAAGAAAAAGCGGTTCAGCGATCCGGAATACAGCTATCGTGTGAGGGGAAAAGAAATTAAGGTACAGACCTTTACGGAATCGCTTTCGCATACCAGGGTGCCGAAAATCTCCATGCCGCGCTACCAAAGCTGGGGCGATATCCTGAAGTGGAACCTGCGCGAGAATGTTCCGGGGGAGTTTCCGTATGCCTCCGGGGTTTATCCCTTTAAACGCGAAAACGAAGATCCTACACGCATGTTTGCCGGCGAAGGCGGACCGGAACGCACCAATAAGCGGTTTCATTACGTTTCGGCAGGAATGCCGGCGCGCAGGCTCTCCACCGCCTTCGATTCGGTTACACTTTACGGTGCCGATCCCGGCGTGCGGCCAGATATTTACGGGAAAATCGGGAACGCCGGTGTTTCGGTGGCTTGTCTTGATGACGCCAAAAAGCTCTACTCGGGTTTCAACCTGCTGGATGCCGCCACTTCGGTAAGCATGACCATCAACGGACCGGCTCCGGCCCTGGTGGGATTTTTTATGAATGCGGCCATCGATCAGCAGTGCGAGTTGTATATCCGGCAGCACGGACTCCAAGCAAAGGTTGAAAAGAAGATTGCGGCAATATATAAAACCAGGGGCACGGAACGCCCTGTTTATCAGGGAGCGTTGCCCACGGGTAACGACGGGCTCGGGCTGATGCTGCTGGGGGTGACCGGCGATCAGGTATTACCGGCTGAGGTGTACAAAAAAATAAAAACCGATACCATCTCAAAAGTCAGGGGTACCGTGCAGGCCGATATTCTGAAGGAGGACCAGGCCCAGAACACCTGTATTTTCTCCACCGATTTTTCACTCAAGGTGATGGGGGATGTGCAGGATTACTTTATCCGGAATAACGTAAGGAATTTCTATTCCGTGTCCATCTCGGGATACCATATTGCCGAAGCGGGCGCCAATCCGGTAACCCAGCTGGCGCTTACCCTGGCCAACGGGTTTACCTATGTGGAGTATTACCTGTCGCGCGGGATGAAGATTGATGATTTTGCCCCGAATTTCTCGTTTTTCTTTTCCAATGGTATAGATCCCGAGTATGCGGTGATGGGAAGGGTGGCCCGGCTGATCTGGGCCAAGGCCATGAAGCTGAAATACGGCGCCAACGAGCGCTCGCAGATGCTCAAGTATCATATTCAGACTTCGGGTCGCTCGCTGCATGCGCAGGAGATCGGATTTAACGATATCCGGACCACGCTTCAGGCCCTGTATGCCATTTACGACAACTGCAATTCGCTGCATACCAATGCTTACGATGAGGCCATCACTACGCCTACCGAGGAATCGGTGCGCAGGGCCATGGCCATTCAGCTGATCATCAATCATGAGCTGGGGCTGGCGAAAAACCAGAATCCGCTGCAGGGATCCTTTATCATAGAGGAGTTAACCGATCTGGTGGAGGAAGCGGTACTAATGGAGTTCGACCGGCTTACGGAACGGGGCGGGGTGCTTGGCGCGATGGAAACCATGTACCAGCGAAGCCGCATTCAGGAAGAATCGCTGTATTACGAGAAGTTGAAGCACGACGGCAAATTGCCGATTATGGGGGTGAATACCTTTCTTTCTTCGGAAGGCTCGCCCACCATTATTCCGGCAGAGGTAATCCGCTCAACCCCGGAAGAAAAGGATTATCAGGTGTCGATGCTCAAACAGCTGCACAAGACCTGGCAGCCTGAAGCGGCACAGGCCCTGAAGTACCTGCATCACACGGCAGCTTCCAACGGCAATGTGTTTGAAGCCCTGATGGAAGCGACAAAGTATTGCTCGCTCGGGCAGATCACGCAGGAGTTGTTCAGGGTAGGAGGACAGTACAGGAGGAATATGTGATTGCGGATTTTGCTTGTCTCGTGAGACGGCGAGAGCCGGATAACGAGAGATTTTGGATTTTGGATTTTGGATTGCTTAATTGTATTGATCGTTATTTTTTTTGTAAGACAGGATTAACAGGATTTGCAGGATTCTCTTTTTTCGACAGGATTAACAGGACTAGCAGGATTAAAAGGATTCTCTTTTTTCGACAGGATTAACAGGATTAACAGGATTTGCAGGATTCTCTTTTTTCGACAGGATTAACAGGACTAGCAGGATTAAAAGGATTCTCTTTTTTCGACAGGATTAACAGGATTAGCAGGATTAAAAGGATTCTCTTTTTTCGACAGGATTAACAGGATTAGCAGGATTTGCAGGATTCTCTTTTTTCGACAGGATTAACAGGATTAACAGGATTTGCAGGATTCTCATTTTTGACAGGATTTACAGGATTAAAAGGATTAAAAGGATTGTGATGCCGGGAAGATTTCGGATTTTGGTAAAGTGTTGTTCCGAGGTAGTTACAGACTACGCCAAACCGGCACCAGAATTCTCCTAACAGGTTTTCTTCTAACCTGTTAGGTGTAATAAAGACGTCTAAACCTTGATAAGTTAAACTTCATACACGGACGGGACGTCCACGCCAGCCGGGTTTTCGAATTTGGAATTTGGATTTCAGATTTACCTTCGGTGAACTCCGCGTCGCTCCGGTTCGGATTTTGGTAAAGTGTTGTTCCTGGGTAGTTACAGGCTATGCCAAACCGGCACAAAATACACCTAACAGGTTTTCTTCTAACCTGTCAGGTGTATAAAAGACGTTTAAACCTTGATAAGTTAAACTTCATACACTGACGGGACGTCCACGCCAGCCTGATCGTTGTTATTTTTGTAAGACAGGATTAACAGGATTTGCAGGATTCTCTTTTTGACAGGATTAACAGGATTAGCAGGATTAGCAGGATTAAAAGGATACTGATGCCGGACGAAATTTCAGGAATTACTATTATTTCATAATTCCCGCCTCAACCTTAACCTTGGTTGCTGAGCGACGGTGGTCGAGCGATTCCGATCGCTATCGGAACGAGACCAGCCGAAGCACAACCTTAACCTTAACCTCAGACTCCCTTCCCAACCAGGTGCAACTCCAAATCGGTCATTATGCCTTCGAGGTTTTTCACTTTAGTACCTTCTACGGGGAAAGTCAGCTGTACGCCTTCTATTTTCCGGATGGTCTTGATCAGGGCAGCCTGGTGTTCAGGTTCGAAAGGGCCTTTGGTGAGCAGGAAATAATCCGCCTGACGGTAAGCGGGGACCAGTTTGGCGGTGTGGTTGCTGTTACCGATCAAATAAAAGTGGAGCCGGCGGTTGCATTCATAATAAGCGAAGAGCGGAAATTCGGGCAGGGTCCCTTCTTTTTCCTGGTAAACGGGAAGATCGTCGAGCCTTGTAAGGGAAAGGGCAGCGGAGAGGTTAATGTGGTAGGCCAGCCGGTAATCCTTCAGCTGGCTGCTGATACCTATAATCCCCAGATCAGGGTAGGACAGGGGTTCGCTGATCAGTTTCTTTCTGGCCATGGCTGTGGTTTCATGCAAAGATAATTATTCGCAAAGGTTATTGTGCCTGCAGGCAAAAGTTTTCAGGATCTGAAAATAATGCATTATCGGTTCCGGGCGGCGTGTTTCGACGTGGTCTCAGACTACGCCGAACGAAGGCAGCTAAAGCTTTCAGGAATGAAAATTTTGGCTGGCGGTTTTAGCCGGTAAGCTTCGGGTTATCTGTAAATAGCACAATTCCTTTAAAGCCATACAAATATGAACAATAGCCTATGGTACAGGTTTATATATAACTATCAGCATAAGTATATTCGTGTCAGCCTTCCGTTTTTTTGAATTGTGTTCTGTGTTTGAATGTGTGTAATGGTCCATTGCACGCGTTAACAAAAGTCCTGATAACTGACTATGCTACAGGGCCCTGAATGAATGAAAAATGCCTGCGTGTGTTGCAAACCAGGTTTTTCAATAACTATACATTACGATAAAATGAAGTATTCGCTGAAAACCATTACAATTACTTTGCTGATGATTTTCAGCAGTAATCCGGCACAGTCGCAAAATGCGAAACTTGACAGTCTTAACCGGCTTATCCGGAATGAAACCGATGAAAAACTACGAATTAATCATATGCTTGAAAAAGCTGACCTCCTGGCCATTATCAACCTTGACTCCGCCATCAGCTTTAATCTGAAAATTATAGATGCGTCGAAGCAGATAAACTTCGGACTTGGTCAGGAGGAGGCAATGCTTAAGCTGGTTCATAATTATACCTATGCGGGGAATTCGGCGGCAGCACTCAGACAGTTGTCTGGTTTAAGGCGTTATGTTGAACAAACCGGGGATTCGGGCAGTTTCGCCAATTACTATTCTACGGCTGGTTTGTATTATGGCATGCAAAGCTTGTATGACTCCTCCATATACTTTTACGAAAAGGCCATTCCGCTGTATGAAAAGATCGGAAACCGGATGCGTACAAGCCAAAGTGCTTCAAATATAGCCATTGCCTATCAGCAGCAATCCAACTATCCCAGGGCTTTGTTTTATCAGCAGAAAGCGCTCAGAATTCAGGAGGAGGACGGGAATATTTCAAGTCAGGCTTATACTTTGGTGAACATGGCCAATACCTATCAGAATATGGGTGACAACCCGCGTGCTGAAAGTTATTTTCTTAAATCTATTGATCTGGCGAAACGGCAGCAACTGACCAATGTCGAATTGTATGCTTATACCAATCTTTCGAGCATGCATCTCGAAACTGAGCAATGGCAAAAGGCGTACGATAATGCTATGGAAGCTGTTAAACTTGGAAGAAGTATGGGCGACAAGGGAATTCAGGCGGCAAGTTTTTCAAAAGCGGCTTTGGCAAAAGCAAATCAAAACAAGACCGATGAAGCCCTGCAGTTATCAAAAAACGCCATTGCACTCGCCGATTCAGTTAATCAGCCCATGATTACCCAACAGGCATATTCGAGTATGGGATTTGTTTTGAAAACGCAGAAAAAATGGAGTCAGGCCATTCCCTACTATGAAAAGGCGATGGCTTCCCTTGCGAATGCCGATCTTTTTGTAGAGGAAAACGGAAGTCTTTTCAGGGAACTGTCAGCGTGCTACGAACAGATTGGTAATACGGCCAAAGCGCTGGAGTTGTATAAAAAATATACGGTAATCTCCGACTCCATTAACAGCCGGGAAAATATCCGCAGGGCGACTGAGCTTACCATGAATTATGAATTTGAGAAAAAGGAACAAGCTGCCAGGGCGCTTCAGAATGCCAAAGATGAGCTTAACCGCACCCGGATGATCGGCCTGGCAAGCGGCCTGTTTCTTTCATTCATTATTATTATTGGTGCCTTAATTGGCTATCGGGGGAAACAAAGGGCCAATGCGCAGCTCAGGAAACAGAAAACCAAAATTGAAGATGCGTTGAAAAGGCTGAAGGATACACAGGCGCAATTGATTCAATCAGAGAAAATGGCTTCCCTTGGCGAACTGACGGCCGGCATTGCCCACGAAATTCAGAACCCGCTGAATTTTGTCAACAATTTCTCCGAGTTAAGTGATGAATTGATTGCAGAGATCAGGAATGAATTGGCCCTGGGCAATTATGAAGGTGCAAGCGAACTGTTGAATGATGTTCAGGAAAACCTGAAAAAGATAACCCATCATGGTAAAAGAGCTGATGGCATAGTAAAGGGGATGCTTCAACACAGCCGGACCAGCACCGGAGATAAGCTGTCCACCGACATCAACAACCTTTCGGATGAATACCTGCGATTGGCCTATCATGGGATGCGGGCAAGGGACAATAGTTTCAATGTTAATATAATAACCGAATACGACCCTGCTGTCGGGGAAGTGGATGTTGTCCCCCAGGATATGGGAAGGGTAATGCTTAACCTGATCAATAACGCCCTGTATGCTGTTGCTGAGAAAACTAAAAAATCAAGGGATAACGGTGAAGAATACGAACCTAAGGTTTTCCTTGTTACAAAAAGGAAGGAGAACGCCGTTGAAATCAGGGTATCAGACAATGGCGACGGGATTCCGGACGCTATAAAAGACAAGATTTTTCAGCCTTTCTTTACTACAAAGCCAACAGGGCAGGGTACCGGATTGGGGTTAAGCTTAAGTTATGATATTGTGACCAAAGGGCATGGAGGCGAACTGCTGATACACGGACTGAATGATGGAGGCGCTGAATTTATTGTGCGACTTCCGCTGGCTGTAAACCAAACCTGATAAAGCAGAAATTGTATAACTTTCGAGTCACCGGCAAGCTGTTTCTGATCATTTTTCTGATCGCGATACTTCCTTCCTGTAAACGTGAGGTGAAGAAAGCCGGACAGGATTCTTTCCGCCAGGGGAATTCTGCTGAAGTTCCTTTAATGGTTGAAGCCGGTAAGCCTGTGGTTTACAGTCTGGATTCGCAACCTGCGCCAGTAAAAATCCGCCTTTCATCCAGGCAGGCCCCGGAAGCCCGGCCGTTTGATTTTTTTATAAATATGCCCGATTTCAATACCGAGCATGGTTTGGCGATGAGCAGTATTTTGTGCGGGTTTGAGGACTCCGCCGGAAACCTGTGGTTTGGCACCTCAGGCAACGGCCTGAGCAAATATGACGGTCAGACCTTTACCAACTTCACCTCTAACCATGGTTTGATCCATAACCTTGTCAACTGTATTAATGAAGATAAATCCGGAAATATCTGGTTCGGAACTTATGGCGGCCTGAGCAAATACGACGGGATGGGATTTCAGAATTTTACCATGGAGCACGGGCTCATCGACAATGATATCAACGGGATTCTTGCCGACAGGGATGGCAATCTCTGGTTTTCTTCAACAAAGGGCGCAACAAAGTTACTTAAACAGGATATTGATCATGCAGAAAGCAGGTTTATCAATTATGATGAAAAGGATGGTTTGCCGGGTAGCTTCGTCGGAGATTTATTTATAGACAGTAAGGGCAATCTCTGGCTTGCAACGGATTATGGTATAGCGCTTTACAATCCGGAGTCAGTGGCCGTGGGAGCAAAAGCCTTTGTTAATTACCCATTATTGAAAGGAGGTGTTAAAGTCTTCACCATTGCTGAAGATAAAAGCGGATTCCTCTGGATAGGCACCGATAGAGGGGTGGTGAGGGTTGAGCCGTCCGGCCTTGTTAAGGGAAACGAAGATTTTATTCATTATACAACCAGCGACGGATTGATAAACAATGAAATAAAAAGCAGTCAGGTTGATCGTCGGGGCAATGTTTGGTTTGGTACTAAAACCGGCCTCTCGGAGTACAGGAAGGAAGATTCCGTTTTTGTGAATTATACTGTGAAACAAGGGTTGGCCCATAACAAAGTCTACAGCATCACCCGGGATCATGCAGGCCGCCTGTGGTTCGGCACTTTAGGCGGCGGGCTCAGCAGGTATGATGGCTCCAGTGTAACCGGTATAGGCGACAATGATGACTTCCTGCTGGAAGCCATCCTTGCGGTGAGCGAGGATGATGATGGAAATCTGTGGTTGTGCGCCGGCAATGGTGTCTTCAGTTATAATGTCAATAACCAGCGGGAAAAGCAAAAGTATTTTTTACGGTATAACTCCTCCCAGGGGTTCCCTGAAAATTATTCGTTTGCGATCATCAGGGATAAAACCGGAAGATTGTGGTTCAGTGCCGATCGCGGACTGAGTAGTTTCGATGGTGAAACAATTGTTAATTATACTGCGGATCAGGGTTTGATTGACAATAATGTGGTTAGTCTGCAGGAAGACAGCAAAGGCAGGATATGGACCGGAACCTATGAAAAAGGATTCAGTGTATTTGACGGCTCAACTTTCCGGAACTTTACTACAGAACAGGGATTGTTGCACAATACCGTGTGGTACTTTTATGAAGATAAAAAGGGAAATATGTGGATGGCTACCCGCGGTGGCCTGAGCGTGTTCAATGGAAAAACTTTTATCAATTTTACAAAAGCACAGGGGCTTAGAGATAATAAGCTTTCGTATGTTACTGAGGATAAGAATGGTAATATCCTGTTAGGCAGTTGGGGAGGCGGTGTTTCAATTATCCGGAAAAACATGGCTGAACAACTGACTTCCGGAAATCCGGCTCAGATTGATGGAACTGTTTTCGAGCAATTTACAACCAGTGAAGGCTTGGCCAACGATGTGGTTTATGGAATTATAGAAGATAAAGAAGGCAATATTTTTATAGGTACCAGCAATGGTTTTACCGTGTTGAAAGGAGGCATTGGCCCCCCGGGGGTAAATATTGCCGGAAACGGGATTGAATATTTCAACCAGAAAACCGGCTATTCCATCCGTGACATCAGCAATAATTTCTCTATGTTTCTCGACAGTAAAGGAATTATATGGGCTGGTACGGGCGATAAACTTGTGCGGTTTGACTATTCCAGTGTGATCAGGAATACTGACCCGCCTAAAACCAGGATACAGAGTGTTAAGGTGAACCATGACTATTTTAGCTGGAATACATTGTTTTATGCCGGCATGGATGACTCCGTCAGAAACCGGGAAAACTATGCCGTGCCAGCTTTTCTGGCTGATGAGCTCCGGGTTTTTGGCCGGTTGCTTACCGATGAAGAACGCGATACGCTGGTTGAAAAATATAGTGACATTGGTTTTGATGGGATTAGACCTTTTAGTGGAATACCTGAAAATCTGGTGTTACCCTTCAAATACAACAATATCAGTTTTGACTTTAACAGCCTGGAAACTGCCCGGCCTTTTATGGTTAAATATCAGTACATGCTTGAAGGATATGATGAAAAATGGAATCCGGTAACCGACAAATCCACGGCAAGCTTTGGAAATATTCCGCCGGGTTCATATACCTTTAAGGTGAAGGCTTTGAGTCCTGAAGGTGAATGGAGCGGACCGGCACTTTATAAGTTCGAAATTCTTCCGCCGTTTTACCGTTCATGGTGGGCTTACCTGTTTTACTTTTTATTACTGGCGGCGGGAATTTTTGCCGTTGACCGGTTTCAGCGTAAGCGGCTGATTGCCCGGGAGCGGCAGAGGGCTGTGAATCTGGAACTTATGCAGGCCAGGGAAATTGAAAAGGCTTATGATAAACTTAAATCCACGCAGGCACAACTTATTCACAGTGAAAAAATGGCTTCATTGGGCGAACTGGCGGCCGGTATAGCCCATGAAATACAAAATCCCCTCAATTTTGTCAATAATTTTTCTGAGGTCAGCAAAGAGCTGATAGGAGAAATTCAGGCTGAGCTTACGAATGGCAATCAGGAGCAGGCATCCGGCATGCTGAAAGATGTAGAGGCAAACCTCGATAAAATTAATCATCACGGTAAACGGGCTGATTCTATTATAAAGGGAATGCTTCAGCACAGCCGCAGCAGTGCCGGAACAAAGGAGCCTGCAAATCTCAATGCACTTGCCGATGAATATTTCCGTCTGGCTTATCATGGCCTAAGGGCCAAAGACAAATCATTCAATGCTGCCATGGAAACGGATTATGATCCTGAAATTGGCCTGATCAGTTTTATTCCGCAGGATATCGGCAGGGTAATTTTAAATCTGATTACCAATGCCTTTTATGCTGTTAATGAAAAGAGAAAGCTGGATCAACCCGGTTACAAACCTGTTGTAAAACTACAAACCAGAAAGATTTTATACGGTGTGGAGGTGAACGTAACCGATAACGGCGATGGTATTCCTGACAGCATTAAAGATAAAATTTTCCAGCCGTTTTTTACAACAAAACCAACAGGGCAGGGTACCGGTCTGGGGCTCAGCATGAGTTTCGACATCGTTACCAAAGGCCATGGCGGAGAGCTTAAAGTCGCGACAGCGGAGGGAAGGGGAACCACATTTACCATTTTTATTCCAACATGAACAAAATGATTAAGATACTGGTCGTTGATGACGAAAAAGACATACAACCCTTGTTTGAACAGCGGTTCCGCAAGGAGATCAGATCAGGTGAAATACTGCTCGAGTTTGCCTTTTCGGGGGAGGAAGCCCTTATTTGCCTTGAAAAATACCTGCACGAAGCGGTGCTTATCCTATCCGATATCAACATGCCGGGCATGAGCGGGCTGGAGTTGCTCAGCCGCATCAAAGCCAGACACCACGACCCTCCGCCAATGGTGATGATGATTTCAGCCTACGGGGATCAGGAAAATTACACAAAAGCCATGGAGCTGGGGGCCGATGACTTTATTTCGAAACCGGTGGATTTTGTAGCGCTTAAAGAGAAAATAAAAAAATGTTGTGATGGCTAAGATATTGGTGGTTGACGATGAGCCGGATCTTGAGATACTGATAAGGCAGAGATTCCGTAAGAAAATCAGGGAAGGGGAGTACGATTTCGTGTTTGCCGGCAATGGCCGTCATGCGCTTGAGCAGCTTGAGCAGCACCCCGATGTGGAAATTGTGCTCAGCGACATCAACATGCCCGAAATGGATGGCCTTACCCTGCTGTCGAAGCTCAACGATCAGCACGTGCTGCTTAAGGCTGTGATTGTTTCAGCCTATGGCGATATGGAAAACATCCGTACGGCTATGAACCGTGGTGCATTCGATTTTGTTACCAAACCGGTTGATTTTCATGATCTCGAACTTACCATCGAAAAAACCCTTTCGCATGTAAATCAAATCCGGCAAACGCTTAAAGCAGTTAAGGAAAATAACATCCTCAGAATGTATGTTGACGAAACTGTGCTGCATTTTATGAACAGCAGGGAATATGAATCAACCCTTATGGTAAGTGAAACACTTGAAGCCAGCATCGCCTTTATTGATATCTGTGGGTTTACTTCAATCAGCGAAAACGAAACACCCGATAACGTTGTGAAACTGCTCAACAGCTATTTTGATTTGATGGTAAAAGAGATTATTAAACAGGAAGGATATATAGATAAGTTTATCGGCGATGCGATTATGGCTGTTTTTCGTGGCGATTATCACCTGGACCGGGCGATCGATGCCTGCCTGGCAGTCCGCAGTGAAATTGAAAGGCTGCCTGTTTTTTCAGAAAATGTCAGCTACAAACCAAATGTTTCAATCGGCATTAACAGTGGAGAAGTGATATCGGGCAATATCGGCTCTGCCAGTTTACGCAGGCTCGATTATACGGTAATCGGTGATGTGGTAAATACCGCGCAAAGACTGCAATCGGCAGCCAGACAAGGGCAGATCGTAATTTGCGATGAAGCGTATCAAAGAATAAAGCATTCATTCAAATGCCTGCAAATCGGCGAAATCACACTTAAAAACAAGCAGAAGCCGGTAATGGTGTATGAGGTAATCAGCTAAATGCTTGTTATATCAAATGGTTTCGACGTATTCACAGACTACGCCTGAAGGAGGGACGAGGGACGCTTGAAGGAGGGACGAGGGACGCTGAAGGAGGGACGAGGGACGCTTGAAGGAGGGGCGAGGGACGCGCTTGAAGGAGGGACGAGGGACGCCCCTTCGACTTCCCTTCGGCTTCGCTCAGGGTGAACGCTCAGGGACCGGGAAGAAGGACGAGCGGTGGTGGTCGAGCGGAGCCGAGACCACCAATTGGGAGGAGAGAAAGGGAGAGGAAGAGAGGAACAAGAATTCACCTGACAGGTTTTCTTCTAACCTGTTAGGTGTGTAAAAGACGTTTAAACCTTAATAAGCTAAACTTCTGAACGGAAAGACAGGATTAACAGGATTTGCAAGGTTTCTCTTTTTTGACAGGATTTACAGGATTAACAGGATTTGCAAGGTTTCTCTTTTTTCGGCAGGATTAACAGCATTCTAATGCCGGATATAATTTCAGGAATTACTGTTATTTTAAAATTTCCGCCCCAACCTTGGTTGCTGAGCGTCGGTGGTCGAGCGAAGCCGAGACCAGCCGAGGCACAACCTTAACCTCAGACTCCCTGATAAGCTAAACTTCAGCACGGAATGACAGGATTAACAGGATTTGCAAGGTTTCTTTTTTTTGACAGGATTTACAGGATTAACAGGATTTGCAAGGTTTCTCTTTTTTGACAGGATTTACAGGATTAACAGGATTTGCAAGGTTTCTTTTTTTTTCGGCAGGATTAGCAGGATTAACAGGATTTGCAGGATTCTCATTTTCGGCAGGATTTACAGGGTTAACAGGATTTGCAAGGTTTCTCTTTTTTCGGCAGGATTAGCAGGATTAACAGGATTTGCAGGATTCTCATTTTCGGCAGGATTTACAGGGTTAACAGGATTTGCAAGGTTTCTCTTTTTTCGGCAGGATTAACAGGATTAACCCGTAACTTTTCTTAGTTACGTAATATGCACACCAATTTTTCCGATCAGGTCAGCGGTTTTCCGTGTGATCTCGGCATTATGCCACGATTCGTTGATTTTTACTTTGCGCACTTCGGTTAGTATTTT
>Ga0334884_1004875_pt1 | contig 13343 bp, 10 predicted proteins | sample GraSluR1_MG_7_FD_207215 | JGI IMG/M metagenome (GOLD analysis project Ga0334884, IMG submission 207215) | Sludge microbial communities from methane-producing bioreactor in Wageningen University, Netherlands - Granular Sludge_12_05 R1 | ecosystem: Engineered > Bioreactor > Anaerobic >...
CCCGGTCTTTCCTCGTCCTTCAGCACACGAACGGTGAAGGACGACTTGTCGGTGCATCCTCCCGACGCAACATTCACCACGACGGCACCGTCTTTCACCGCGAGACTACCGAGGACAGCCTCTCCAAGCTGCCTCTGCCCGTCGGGAAAAGAGAACCCCAAGCAGCCTCCCGCAAGGATAAGAACCATGATAAACGCAAGGATCGATCGTTTCATCTCAGCATTCCTCCCTTTCACTCTGTTTTTATTCACTCGCACGGTAGTTTTTACTTTAAACACCATCCACGAAGCCTCTTCTTTTACCATTTTTTATCAAGGATCTGGGAACGTTTTTTGCTGTACTCTTCCTCTGTAATCAGTCTTTCGTTTCTCAGACATTCAAGCTCTCTCAGTCTTGTCGCCCAGGCAGTGCCATCCGGTTTATCACCTTCGGTCAGTTCGCCTGCTTCGAATGGATCTGAAGATGTCACGGCTCTATAAGTCCTCAGGCTCTGCAATAGTATAGAAAGGCAGGCAATGACCCAAATTATGCCGAATACAGCGGCAAAAGGCATAGCCTCACCCTCTGCGGTAAAAATTAAAAAAACGCCGAAAAACAGAAAGAGGACTGAAAGAACAATGGTGGCACGCACCGTGGTCATCATAATTTTTGGCGTACGGAGAAAAATCTTCCGGGACATGGCGTCTCCCTCCAATTGACTTCATAAGGTAAATTCTCACCGATCATGGGTCCTGCCTTGTAGCGCAGTTTACGGCGAAACTATAGCATAAAAATCTTCGAAACAAATCTGGTTCTCAAAAATTACTCTGAAGAACAGTGCCGGCGAAAGGTTATTCCATAACTGCGGCACCGTCAGGTGAGAAAAGGTTTTCGGAGAATAAGGTCTTTCGTTTTCGCCCCTATTCGTTTTCGCCTCTATTGATTTCCAGTTGAAAGGATGGTAGGGTTCTTTTTCAGAACCGTCAGAATCAATATTCTAAAAACGAGGTGTCATCCAATGCTCAAAAAAATCAGGGCTTCAGCTGAAGCAAACAAACATGATACAACTGCTCTCCGGCATCATTTCCACCAGAACCCCGAAATTGCCTGGGAAGAAGTGGAGACGACGAAGAAAGTCATAGAAGTCCTTGAAGGATTGGGATTCTCTATTGTAAAGAAAGGCTTCAGCGGTACTGAATGCGGAGTCGTGGCGGACATGAAGGGCGGAAAACCCGGCAAGTGCGTGGCACTTCGGGGGGACATGGACGCGCTCCCGCTCGTGGAAGAGAACGATGTCCCGTACAAGTCCCAAAAAGCATCTGCAATGCACGGATGCGGCCATGACGCCCACACAGCGATGCTTCTCGGAGCCGCAAGGGTTTTGTCGGAGATCAGGGACGAAATTCCGGGAACAGTCCGTCTCCTCTTTCAGCCCGCGGAGGAAAGCGGCCTCAAATCCGGGGCAAAGGCCATGGTTGAGGAAGGAGCCCTTGAAGGAGTAAACGCAGTCGCAGGGATCCATACATGGGCTTCTGCCCCCACAGGGACGATCCTGTACCGCTTCGGGCCCATCATGGCGGCAGCGGACGGCTGGTACCTGACACTGAAGGGAAAAGGCGGACACGGTTCAACCCCCGAACTCTGCATCGACCCCACCATCACCGCAGCGAACATCGTGCTGAACCTCCAGGCCATCGTGGGGCGGGAAGTGAGCGCGAAAGAAACCGTTGTGGTGAGCACGGGAACGGTCAAGGCAGGAATTTCCGTCTTCAATATAATTCCTGACACCGTGGAAATGAACGGGACGGTAAGATCCTTCAACCCGGCAGTCCAGGACCACGTGGAATCAGCAATGCGAAGAGTGATCGCAGGGGCCTGTCAGATCGGAAGGTGCACGTTCGAACTGGATTACAAGCGGTTTATCCCTGCCACCATCAACAATAATGATGTGACCGCCGTTGCGAAGGAAGTATTCGACGCGGTGGCTGGTCCGGAAAACGCGAAAGAGACGCCTCTCATCATGGGATCCGAGGACTTCAGCTACTTCCAGCAGAAGGTTCCCGGAACATACTTCCTCCTCGGAACAGGCAATCCCGATAAGGGAACGGATAATCCCCACCACAGTCCTAAGTTTAACGTGGACGATGATGCCCTTCCCCTTGGTGTGACAGCCCTTGCCGGTTTCGCATGGAACTGGCTCTCGAAGAACTCCTGATCCGTCATCGAAAAAAGCTGCAGATAAAAACCGGGAAGCCACCAGGGGGCTTCCCGGTTTTATTATTTTTTCAATCGAGGGCCCCTATGGCCTCCTCCACCGCCTTCACTACGGCACCCCGGACCACCAGGGCCTCCACCCTCTCCATGAGGGGCTGAAGGAATTCATCGTGCTTCAGGTAGGGGACGGCACCCCGAACGCAGTCATGGGCGGCCGTGGTCCCGGCTCCCGGCTTCAGGAGCCGGCTGAAGTCAAGGGCCTGGGAGCCTGCCAGCAGCTCGATGGCGATCACCTTGCGGACGTTGTCGAGGATGGAGAGCCCCTTCCGTGCCGAATAGGCACCCATGGAGACGTGGTCCTCCTGGTTCGCCGAGGTAGGAATGGAATCCACGGAAGACGGGTGGGCAAGCACTTTGTTCTCCGACACAAGGGCTGCCGATGTATACTGGGCGATCATGAAACCGCTGTTCAGGCCGCTGTTCTCAACGAGGAACGGAGGCAGCCCCGAGAGGCTCGTGTCCACAAGCCTGGCCTGGCGACGCTCCGATATGCTCGCCAGCTCCGCAACGGCAATTCCGAAGAAATCCATGGCCAGTGCGAGAGGCTGGCCGTGAAAGTTCCCCCCGCTGATAGCCACGCCGTCGTCGGGGAAAATGATGGGGTTGTCGGTAACCGAGTTGATTTCCACCTCAAGCGTCCGCCTGACATATCCGAGCGCATCCCGAGTCGCGCCGTGGACCTGTGGGACGCAGCGGAGGGAATAGGCGTCCTGTACCTTTCCGGATTTGAACTTTTCCAGTATCTCGCTTCCCTCTATTAATCTTCTAATGTTGCCGGCTACCGTTCCCTGCCCCGAATGGGGCCGGAGGGCATGAGTCCGTTCGTCGAAGGCGAAGGGAACACCGTGAAGTGCCTCGATGGACAGGGCCGCAGAAATATCCGCTGTCTTTGCCAGGCATTCCGCGTCATGCAGGGCCAACACCGCCATCGCTCCCATGGCAGCAGTCCCGTTGTTGAGGGCAAGCCCTTCCTTTGCACCAAGCTGCACGGGAACGAGCCCTGCCGTCTGAAGCGCCCTGGAAGAAGCCATCTTCCGTCCCCTGTACCGGACCATTCCATGACCGATGAGGGGAAGGGCAAGATGGGACAGGGGACAGAGATCACCGCTTGCACCTACGGATCCCTGGCAGGGAACCACGGGATGGATACCGAGGTTCAGAAACGCTGTGAACTGGTTCAGAACACCGAGGCTGACTCCGGAATGTCCGCGGACGAGACTGTTCATCCTGAGCAGCATCATGGCCCTGGTCACGTCCTCGGGGAATGGGGCCCCCACGCCGCAGGCATGGCTTTTCAGCAGGTTCTCCTGGAGCAGCCGCCTGTCTTTTCTCGATATATTCACGGACGCAAGATCCCCGAACCCGGTTGTTATGCCGTAGACCACGTCATCGGAATTCTCCCAGCGCTTAACGGCCGCCGACGAGGCTTCCACTCTCCGGACCGCTTCGCCGTCAAGCTCAACTGAATACCCGTCCCTCGCGACGTTGATGACATCGTCAATGGTCAGCGACATTCCGTCAAGCCTGACCACCCTGCTTTTGTTCCCCGATTTCACCACACGCGCTCCCCTTTCTTGAACACCTCTTCCACTGCCGGGACTCCCGCATGATAGGCGAGAATAGCCGGGGTCTCCCCGTCAAGGACCAGGAAGTCCGCCTGTTTACCCGGTTCCAGGGTTCCGCAGACTGTCCCCATGCCCACGGCGCAGGCGCTGTTCCGTGTGGCCGCGGTCAGGGCTTCATCCACCGTGAGCCCCATGGCCATGACCGCCAGCCCGAAGACAAAGGGCATTGATTCTGTGAAGGACGATCCCGGGTTGCAGTCAGTGGCGAGGGCCACCGGAACGCCCTGCTCGATCATGGCCCGGGCCCGGGCGTAGGGTTTTCTCAGGCTGTAGGCCGTGGCCGGAAGGAGGATCGCCGTGGTCCCGCTTTTTGCCATGGCGTTGATCCCTTCGTCGCTCGCGGCGAGAAGGTGTTCCGCCGAGACGGCGCACATACGGGCGGCCAGTGCCGCTCCGCCTGTGTCGTGCACCTCGTCGGCATGGACCTTGAGCCCCAGGCCCCTCCGGGATGCCTCCACGAGGATCCGCTCCGTCTGCGGCACGGAAAAAACCCCTTCCTCGCAGAATACGTCGCAGAACCTGGCGATCCCCTGCCGCTCCACTGCGGGAAGCATTTCCTCCACGATAAGATCCACGAAGCCGTCTCCGTTCCCCCTGTACAGTTCAGGGACAGCGTGGGCTCCCATAAAGGTCGGGACCACGTCCAGAGGAGATTCCCTTCCAACCCTCCTGATAACCGAAAGCATGCGGAGCTCGCTTTCCGTGTCCAGGCCGTAGCCGCTTTTCATCTCTATGGTGGTGCTCCCCAGAGAAAGGGCGGAAAGAGCAAGGGACAGCGTATGCTCGAACAGTTCGTCATCGGAAGCCTCCCTCACGCTGCGCACCGATGAGAGGATCCCTCCCCCTTTCTGAAGGATTTCAAGATAGGGGGTCCCTGCGAGCCTGAGGGAGAATTCCTCCTCCCTGCGCCGGGCAAAGCACATGTGGGTATGGGGATCCACGAAGCCGGGGATGACGCATCGCCCGCCGCAGTCGATCTCTTCGTCCGCATCCGCCGTATTTGCAGAAACAAGTATTTCTTCCTCCGGCCCCACTGCCTCGATTTTTCCGCCGCGAATCACCATTGCCCCTTTCGGGAAAAAACGGATCTCACCCTGGTCGTTCCCGGCTGCGGCAGAATTCCCTTCCGACGTGTATATCCGTGCGTTCCGCACTATTTTCACTGTCATTCCATCATGCCTCCGCTTCCCAGAAGTTTCAGCTCCAGCACCTGGTCTGGGTCGAAATCCTTCACCTGGAGATAGTAGGCCGCGCTGTCCAGAAGGGCCTGGGCGGGGATCATGCCGTAAATTTCCGTCTCGACGACCTCCACCCCCCAACGCCGTGCCTCCATGCGGATAAGCTCCAGCACCCTGTAGAGAGCGTTCTTCTGGTAATCCACGATGTTCATACTCACCTGGGTCATGCCCCGCTCGGAGAGGGCCACGCCCATGCCCTTCACATGGCAGAAGCCTCCGCTCGACGCACGGACAAATGTGCCGATCTTTTTCGCGATCTCCTCGTCGGCGGTGTTGAGGTTCACGTTGAAGGCCACGAGGAACTGCCGGGCACCGATGACCGTGGCCCCCGCAGTGGGATGAAGAGCCGGCCCCCCAACGTCAGGGTTCCGCTCGGGCTTCACCGACTCCATTTTGAGCGTCTCGTACTGCCCCTTCCGTATTACCTCCAGGCGCTTCCGTTCCGGACACTTCGCCGATTCCTCGTAGAAATAAACGGGGATGCCCAGTTCACTGAAGTACCGCTCGCCGAAAGAATGGGAAAGGGAAACGCATTCCTCCATGGAGATGCCCCGGATGGGCGTGAAGGGGATAACGTCCACGGCGCCTATCCGGGGGTGAGCCCCCTGGTGGCTGTTCATGTCGATCGCCGCTGCGGCCGTTTTCGCGGCTCCGATAAGGGCTTCGGATACCGGGTCCGGATCCCCCGCCAGGCTGACCACGAGCCTGTTGTGGTCGGCGTCCGCCCGGTAATCGAGAAGGGAGCATCCCTTCACTCCCCGAAAATTGGCGACGATGGACTCGATGACGTCCTGACGCCTGCCCTCGCTGAAATTCGGTACGCACTCAATGAGTTTTCCTGCCATGGAAATGACCTCCTGCCGGGAGATAATAAGTATCCGTTGGGTATTATAACATTGAATTTTGTACAACCTGAAGGGTGAAAGCGAAGACCACAAAAAAACGGGTATCCGACGTGGTTCCAGAGGATGCCGCGTCATTCAGGCACTATAAATGATGTAATATTTAATATTATTGTTATTTGCTCAAAAAAAGCGATATAATGGGGTATGTCGGAGGAAAAAGCAAAACAGCGATCGCTTTCGGCGCAGCCGGAAATCCGCCCGGCGCCTTCCCTGGCCGGTTCGGCAGCCGCGGCATCCCCGGCCGAAAAGAAAAACGTGACATGGAAATACTGCTGAAAATAAACGCCGCTATGGACCGGAATACCTGCGGCATTGTGGAACTCCAGCCCCAAAGAAGGAAGGACGACCATGACCGACAACAAAAAAGAGCAGGAACGGGCGGAACTGCACCGCACTATATGGAACATTGCCAACGACCTTCGGGGCAGCGTGGACGGATGGGACTTCAAGCAGTATGTCCTCGGCATGCTGTTTTACCGGTACATATCAGAAAACCTCACGAACTACATAAACCGCAGCGAACAGGAAGCCGGAAAAGAGAGTTTTGATTATGCAAAGCTGACCGACGACGAAGCGGAAGAGGGCCGGGAAGACCTGGTCCAAACCAGGGGCTTCTTCATACTGCCGGGCGAACTTTTCCAAAACGTGCGAAAAAGGGCGGCGGCGGACGAAAACCTCAACGAGACCCTGGAAAAAGCGTTCCGGAGCATCGAAGCTTCAGCCCAGGGCGGCCCCAGTGAAGACAACTTTCGGGGGCTCTTCGACGACATCGACGTGAACAGCAACAAGCTCGGGCCCACCGTCGCCAGGCGAAACGAAAAACTCGTCAAGCTCCTGAACGGCGTGGGCGACATGAAGCTCGGCGACTACAGGGACAACACCATTGACGCCTTCGGCGACGCCTACGAGTTCCTGATGGGCATGTACGCCTCCAACGCAGGGAAGAGCGGCGGCGAGTATTACACCCCCCAGGAGGTCAGCGAACTCCTCACCCGCATCACCCTCACGGGAAAAACCGAAGTGAACAAGGTGTACGACCCCGCCTGCGGCTCCGGTTCCCTGCTGCTGAAATTCGCGAAAATCCTCGGCAAAGAAAACGTCCGCCTCGGCTTCTTCGGCCAGGAGATCAACATCACCACCTATAACCTCTGCCGCATCAACATGTTCCTCCATGACATCGATTACGACAAGTTCGACATCGGCCACGGCAATACACTGACCGACCCGCTCCACTGGGACGACGAACCCTTCGAGGCCATCGTCTCCAATCCCCCCTACTCCATTAAGTGGGACGGAGACGCCAACCCCCTCCTGATCAATGACCCGAGGTTTTCGCCCGCGGGGGTGCTCGCGCCAAAATCGAAGGCGGACCTCGCCTTCATCATGCACAGCCTTGCCTGGCTTGCCACCAGCGGCACGGCGGCCATCGTCTGCTTTCCGGGCGTCATGTACCGGGGCGGCGCGGAGCAGAAGATCCGCAGATACCTCATCGACAACAACTACATCGACTGCGTGATCCAGCTTCCCGACAACCTGTTTTTCGGCACCAGCATCGCCACCTGCATCATGGTGCTGAAAAAGTCCAAGACCGAAAACAGCACCCTGTTCATCGACGCCTCCAGGGAGTGCGTCAAGGTAACCAACAACAACAAGCTCACCCCAAAAAACATCGCGAAAATAGTCGAGGCCTATACCGAAAAAACCGGTCGGGAATTTTTTGCCGCCCTCGTCCCCAACGCCCGCATCGCCGACCAGGACTACAACCTGTCCGTTTCAACCTACGTGGAGCAGCGGGACACCCGGGAAGCCGTCGACATCACCGCCCTCAATACGGAGATCGGGGCGGGAGCATGACCAGGGACTTTCAGTTTTTGGTCTATCGTTCCGCCAACGAGGATGTCTCCGTAAACGCCGTCATAAAGGATGAGACTGTCTGGCTGACTCAAAAGGGCATGGCGGCGTTGTTCGGTGTCCAAACACCGGCGATCAGCAAACACTTGAAGAATATATTCGACGAAGGCGAACTGGACGAAGCAGTGGTAGTTTCCAAAATGGAAATAACCACTCCCCATGGAGCGATACCAGGCAAAACACAGACCCAAAGTGCTCAATTTTACAGTCTTGATGCAATCATCTCCGTCGGCTACCGCGTCAATTCAAAGGGGCGAAACGGATGAGTAAACTGGAAGAACTGATCGCGGAACTTTGCCCGGATGGGGTGGAGTACAGGATGCTGTATGAAATTGCAGATCTTACTATGGGAACGTCTCCAAGCGGAAGCACGATTTCAACTGACCCATCAGGTGGCATTGAATTTCATCAGGGAAAAACTTTCTTTGGTAACATGATGCTCGGGCATTCAAATATGTGCACTTCTGCACCAGTAAAAGAAGCTGAGGCGGGAAGCATCATCATGAGTGTTCGCGCACCTGTGGGCGATACAAATATTACGGATAGAAAAATCGCAATCGGGCGTGGATTATGTGGAATTTTAGGGAAAGAGGCTTTAGAAACGAAATTCCTCTATTACTACCTTAATGCTTGTGTCAATGATATAAAGAAAAAGTCTACCGGATCGACCTTTCAGGCAATAAACACCAATGATGTGAAGTCCATAAGCATTCCCCTCCCACCGCTGCCTGTGCAGCGTGAAATTGTCCGCATTCTGGACAATTTCACTGAGCTTGCAGCGGAACTTGCAGCGGAACTTGCAGCGAGAAAAAAACAATATGAGTATTACCGGGACAGGCTGCTGACGTTCAGGGAGAAGACCCCATGAGCCGCTACAACATCGTGGCTGAGACGGCGGAATACACTGTCGTCTCGGAATATCGGCCCGGAACCAGGGTGGGCTCCGGCTACCAGAGCGAAGCCGACCTCGAGAGCAGTTTTATTTCCCTGCTCCGGACCCAGGGGTACGAGTACCTTCCCCTTCACGATGAGGCCGCCCTGATAACCAACCTCAGAAAGCAGCTCGAGCAGCTCAACGGCTTCGCCTTCTCCGACGGCGAGTGGGGCCGTTTCTTTCCGGAGTGCATCGCAAACAGCAACGAGGGCATCGCGGAAAAGACCCGGAAGATACAGGAAGACCACGTGCAGATCCTGCGCCGGGACGACGGTTCCACGAAGAACATCCGGCTTCTGGACAAAAAGAACGTCCACAACAACCGCCTGCAGGTCATCAACCAGTATGAAGAATCAGGAGGGGCTCACGGGGCCAGGTATGACGTGACCATACTGGTGAACGGTCTGCCGCTGGTCCATGCGGAACTGAAACGAAGGGGCGTCGCCATCCGGGAAGCCTTCAACCAGATCAAACGCTACCAGCGGGACAGCTTCTGGGCGGCAAGCGGTCTGTTCGAGTACGTGCAGATATTCATCATCTCCAACGGCACACACACGAAGTACTACTCCAACACCACCCGGGCGAGCCACGTCAGGGAAAACGCTGAAAGCGAGCGCAGAAAAAGCAAAAAGACCAGCAACAGCTTCGAGTTCACCTCCTTCTGGGCGGACGGGAACAACAGGGCAATTGCCGAGCTGGCGGACTTCACAAAAACGTTCCTGGCGAAACACACCCTGCTGAACGTGCTGACCAAATACTGTGTGTTCACGTCCGAAGACCTGCTGCTCGTCCTGCGCCCCTACCAGATCGCGGCCACGGAGCGCATCCTCTCCCGGATAGAGATTTCCACCAACTACAAAAAAACGGGCACCATCGAGGCCGGAGGGTACATCTGGCACACCACGGGCAGCGGCAAAACGCTGACGTCGTTCAAGACGGCCCGGATCGCCTCGGCCCTGCCGCACATCGACAAGGTCCTTTTCGTGGTGGACAGAAAAGACCTGGACTACCAGACAATGAAGGAGTACGACCGTTTCCAGAAGGGGGCCGCCGACAGCAACACCTCCACGAGGATACTGCAGAGGCAGCTTGAGGACGGCACCTCCCGCATCATCATCACGACTATTCAGAAGCTGGACGTCTTCGTGTCGAAGAACAAAGGGCACGAGGTCTTCAAAAAACACGTGGTCCTCATCTTCGACGAGTGCCACCGGTCCCAGTTCGGCGACATGCACGCCAAGATCGTGAAGTCGTTCAGGAACTACCACCTGTTCGGCTTTACGGGTACCCCCATCTTCGCGGCCAATGCCGGAAGCGGAGGCAACCCCCTGCTCAGGACCACGCCGCAGGCTTTCGGGGACAAGCTGCACACCTATACTATCGTGGATGCCATCAATGACGGGAACGTGCTGCCCTTCCGCATCGACTACATCAATACTTTGAAGATGAAGGACGGCGTGAAGGATAAAAACGTGCCGGCCATCGACACGGAAAAGGCCCTCGCCGACCCGAACCGCATCCGGGAAGTGGTGAACTACATCCTCGACCACTTCGACCAGAAGACGAAGCGCAGCAGTTTCTATTCCCTGCAGGGGCAGCGGGTGTCAGGCTTCAACTCCCTTCTGGCGGTGAGTTCCATCCCTGCCGCAATGAAGTACTACACCGAGCTGAAGAAGCAGCTTTCCGAGCGGGGGCGCAAACTGAATATCGCCGCCATTTTCAGCTACAGCGCCAACGAGGCCGATCCTGAGGATGGTGTTCCCGACGAGGGTTTCGACACGGAGAGCCTCGACTGCACCTCCCGGGATTTTCTCGAGTCGGCCATTGCGGATTACAATGCCGATTTCAGCGTCAATTTCGATACGTCCTCCGAGAAGTTTCAGAACTACTACAAGGACCTGTCCATGCGCATGAAACGGCGGGAAGTGGATCTCCTGGTGGTGGTGAACATGTTCCTGACCGGTTTCGACGCCACGACGCTCAATACCCTGTGGGTGGATAAAAACCTTCGGCAGCACGGTCTGATCCAGGCCTTTTCACGCACGAACCGGATACTCAACTCGGTCAAGACCTTCGGCAACATCATCTGCTTCCGGAATCTGCAGCAGGAAACGGATGAGGCCATCGCCCTGTTCGGGGACAAGGACGCGGGCAGCATCGTTCTGCTGAAGAACTACGAGGCCTATTATTTCGGCTATGACGAGAACGGCACGCACCATCCGGGGTACAGCGAACTGATCGAAGAACTGGAGGGGCGGTTCCCCCTGGGAGAGACAATCACCGGAGAGCAGAATCAGAAGGACTTCATCAGCCTGTTCGGGGCCGTACTGCGCCTTCGGAATATCCTGACAGCCTTCGACGGGTTTTCAGGCGCCGAGATCCTGCCGGTCCGCGATTTTCAGGACTACCAGAGCGTCTATATCGACCTGTACCAGGAGCTAGCGAAAGGCAGGCCTGCCGACAGGGAAAAGATAAACGACGACATCATATTTGAAATAGAGTTGATACGGCAGGTCGAGATCAATATCGACTACATCCTCATGCTTGTGGCCAAATACCATGAATCCAACTGCGAGGACAAGAGCATCCTGGTCTCCATCACCAAAGCGGTCAACTCCAGCATCCAGCTCCGCAGCAAGAAGGAGCTCATCGAACATTTCATCGAGACCGTCAATGCCTCTACCAATGTCGATGAAGACTGGCGGAAGTTCGTCCGGGAGCAGAAGGAGACCGACCTGGACGCCATCATCGGCGAGGAAAAACTGAAGAAGGAAGAAACACGGAAATTCCTGAACAATTCGTTCCGGGACGGAACGCTGAAAACCACCGGCACAGACATCGACAAAATTCTGCCCCCGGCCTCGCGCTTCGGCGGCGGAAACAGGGCCGCCAAAAAGCAGAGCGTCATCGCCAGGCTCATGCAGTTTTTCGAAAAGTATTTCGGGCTGGTGTAGAGCCGCAGTTAAAAAATCCCGGCCGCCGCAGGCACAAAGACCTGAACGCGGCCGGGCTTCTGTTTTCTCTGTCGGAAACCGGTACTTCGCTTCTTAAGGAAACGCTTCTTTCGGGGCTTCCGGCATTTTTCGGGTTTAGAGGGCTTCTTTCAGCGCTTCCCCGAGGCGGCCGATCCCCTCAACGATCCTTTCGGGCGGCATGTTCGAGTAGTTGAGGCGCATGGTGTTCTCGTGGCCGCCGTTGGGGTAGAACGCCCCGCCGGGGACGAAGGCCACCTTCTTTTCCAGGGCTTTCATGAAGAGATCCCTGCCGCTGACCTTTTCGGGCATTTCAGCCCAGGTGAAGAGGCCGCCCTCCGGCCTGGTGAACGTTACTTCGGGAGGGAATGCTTCGTCCATGGTTCGGATCATCACATCCCGCCGCTCCCGGTAGACCGAGATAAGCGTGCGGACATGCTCCTCGATGTCGTTCTCCGACAGGTAGGCGTCGATCTCGTACTGGCTGAGGGTGGAGGTGTGCAGGTCCGCGGCCTGCTTCAGGTTACAGAAGCTCTCGAGGAATGCGGGCTCGCCGCAGACCCAGGCAACCCGGAGGCCGGGGCAGAAGATCTTGGAGAAGGTTCCCAGCACAACGACCTGTCCCTTTGTGTCCAGGGACTTGAGAGAGGGAGGAGTCGTTCCCTCGAACCGGAGTTCACCGTAGGGATTGTCCTCTACCACGAGAATGTCATACTTTGAAACGGTCTCCATGAAGGCCTTCCGCCGTTCAAGGGACCAGGTCTTTCCGGAGGGGTTCTGGAAATCGGGGATCACGTAGATGAGCTTTGCCCGCTTTTCTTCCGCCAGGGCCTTCTCCAGGTCTGCGATCACCATTCCCTCTCCGTCCGTCGCCACTTCCCTGTATGCCGGAAGGCATGCGTTGAACGCCGAAAGCGCCCCGAGGTAGGTGGGGCTTTCGCAGAGGATGCAGTCGCCGTCGTCGATATACATCTTGGCGAGGATGTCCAGGGACTGCTGGGATCCCGTGGTGATCACGATATTCTCCGCCCCGAGGGAGGTCTTCAGGTTTTTGTTGGTCCTCGCGGCGATCTTCTCCCGAAGGGGAAGGTGCCCCTCCGTAGAGGAATACTGGAGCGCCCGTTTCCCGTGCTCGTCCAGCACGCGGACGGCGATTTTTTTCATGGGCTCCACGGGGAAGAGCTCAGGGGCGGGCAGGCCTCCGGCGAAGGAGATCACCTCGGGGTTGGCGGCGAGGCGAAGAATTGGCGTGAGATCGGACTCCTGGAAGCGGACCATCCGCCGGGCAAATTGTTTGTTCATGAAAAAGCCTCCTGTCGAATTGAATGGTTAGTGGGCATTATACCCTGATGCCTTTTACCGGAAAAGCTTTATATTTCAATCGAGTAGGAGGGGGCGGCTAGCCCCCGTCCTCTCACACCACCGTACGTACCGTTCGGTATACGGCGGTTCGGAAACTTTCACAAAGTTTGGAGTATACTTCCTTCAGGCTCACGAGCCCTTGG
>Ga0334884_1004876_pt1 | contig 13343 bp, 10 predicted proteins | sample GraSluR1_MG_7_FD_207215 | JGI IMG/M metagenome (GOLD analysis project Ga0334884, IMG submission 207215) | Sludge microbial communities from methane-producing bioreactor in Wageningen University, Netherlands - Granular Sludge_12_05 R1 | ecosystem: Engineered > Bioreactor > Anaerobic >...
TTTGGCTCCATCCGCCAGGCCTTTGATCGAACTGCGCATGCCTTCCGAGCCGCGGCCGCCTTCGGCTTGAGTGGTGGCGGTGTATTCCCATCCGCCGAATGCAGGGGTGACGGCCAGGACCAGAAGAAGCAGGTAAACGGTCATTCTATGCATGATGGTTCTCCTCATGTTGATGGGCATACAGTACGTGCCCGAGAAATATGAATCAAGACACATGCGCTTGATTGTTGGAACCGGGAGGAGTAGTTTTCCCGGGTTTTATGCATTCAGGGGGAGATCCTATCATGACGCGAAAACGCCTTGCCGTAATTCTCTTGCTCTTCACTCTGGCAGCACTATTCACGCTTCCTGCATTTACCGACGACGACCCGCGCCTGGAGCAAATCCGCCAGGAGATGGAAGCCACGCGCAAGTTCATTGCGGAAAGCACGAACGTCTCGGAAAAGACGCAATGGGGGAACAAGCTTACGGTGCTTGAGCAAGACCTCGAAAACACGAAACGGCGCCAGGAACTCGAGGAAAAAGAACAAGCCCTTCAGGCCGCGTCGAAAAGACAAGCAGGCATCGTCCTTCAGGAAGCACTGCGAGCGGTAGAAGGTGACACTGTCGGGCCGTCGGACCAAGTGAAGCGCCTGGATCGAGTCCTGCGCGATTTGAAGATCACACGGGGGGGGTTGGAGGAACGGCGGATTATATTCGAGGAGAATCCGGCGGAGAATCTTGAGCGGATTACCGATATCGGGTTGCGGCTGAGAAACCTGGACGAGGAAATCGTCGCGCGTTCGATGGAGCGTGACGCGGCAGAGTGGAGTCTGCGATTGGCAAATGCGGCTGTGCGCATAGACGAGGTGATTCGGAATATGCCGATGAACCCGGAGCCCTCTATCCGCTTACTGCTTGAAAAGCGTCGCTATCTTGCGGGCGAACGGAAGAAGCTGGAGGACCTGGTGGCCACGCTGGAAGTGACCGAACAGCGCAAAGCCGGCGTCGAGACCGGTCTGGCGGTCTCGAAAGACAAGCTGTCGCAGGTGGATGCGGAACTGGTGTTGCTGGAAAAGAAGCGGCTGATCATGACCAGTCGCGCCGAGTACCGCCGGCTTTTCTATGCGGCGAGTACGGAGAAAAAATTGCTCGCGCAGCGCGTGCAGTCGCAGGAGCAGCAGGTCGTCGCCATTACGGAATCTGTTCGGCTCGCCAGGCAACTGAAGGATATTTTCGATAAGGAGTTGGTCGTTCTTGATGCAGACTATGCGACAGTGCGATCAAACTACAAAAGACAACTCATGGTGCCGGTCTTCGCAATCGCCGGACTGGTTGCGCTGAAGATGGTGCTGAGCCTGGCCGTGTTCCCCCTGTTTTTGAAGAGGGATAACCTGTTTGTCGCCCGGCGCATGTCGAGCTATCTGCTTGTGTTGCTGATCATCCTGACGCTCGCGTTGTTTTTCCTGGAGGATCTCAAGCAGGTGGCGACGGTGCTCGGTATCGCGAGCGCCGCGATCGTCATCGCACTGCAGGATCTGTGCGCAGGCGTGGCGGGCTGGTTCGTGATCATCGGAAGTCGGAAGTTTTCAATAGGCGACCGGGTGGAAATTGATGATCAACGGGGCGATGTAATTGATATCCAGCTCCTACGCACGACCCTGCTCGAGGTGAACAACTGGTTGGGTGTTGACCAGCCGACGGGGCGCGTTGTGCTGATCCCGAACAATTTCGTTTTCAAGAGCAAGGTCTTCAATTACTCGCACGTGCATCCCTATGTCTGGAGCAAGGTGGAGATCACCGTCACGTTTGAAACGCCGGCGGGCGAGGCGCAGGCCCTGTTGTTCCAAATCCTGGAAGAGGAGACGCGCGGCGAATTTGAGGAGGCCAAGTGGGCGGCATCCAAGATGGAAAAGACATATGGGATCGCAGATACGGTCTACCAACCGAAGATATATTCGGTGATTGCCGACAGTGGAATTCTGTTCCGTCTGATTTACTGCTGTCACTATCGCAAAATGAGCAGTGTGCGCAACCGCATCAATGAGCGTATCCTCGCGGAGTTCGATCGTGACAAGCGCATGCAGTTTGCATACCCGACCCAGCGCATGATTCCGACACCGGAAGAAGGCGGATTTCCGGTGACGACCGTGGAGAAGAAGAGGGGATGACGACGAACATGGAATGTTCGATGTTACTCACCCTTTTTTTCAAAAACCATGGACACCGAGTTGATGCAATAGCGCAGGCCGGTGGGGGGCGGGCCGTCTTCGAAGACATGGCCGAGATGCGAATCGCATTTTGAGCAGAGCACTTCCGTGCGAACCATGCCGTGACTGCGATCCACGGAGGTCGTCACACTGCCCGGCACGGGCGTTGTGTAGCTTGGCCAGCCGGTGCCGGAATCGAATTTGTCGTCGGAAACAAATAGCCCCTGGCCGCAACCTGCGCATTTGTATGTTCCCTTCTCGTGCTGGTTCCAGAACGCGCCGCAGAACGGCCGCTCGGTGCCTTTCTGTCTCAGTACGCGATACTGTTCGGGGGTCAGCAGCTTTCTCCATTCGGCATCGGAACGGACGATCTTATTCGTATTCATAGTGATCTTTTCACCTGTCACGGCCCGTGCTGCAATCATGCAAACCGCCATGCATATGAGCGTTGAACCTGTTATCTTCATGGTATAAAGTAACTCTAAATCGGATGCTTTTCAAAGGAAGGGCGATGCTTACGGGTACAGCCACAGCCGGACTCATATTTCTGATTGTCGGCCTTATCGGGGGCGGTGCGGCAACGATATCCAATCTTCGCAGCGCGAAAGGGCCTAAAGAGCGGGTTTTCGTGCGATTCAACTGCATCGCGGCGTGGGGTGTGGCGGTGTTGTGCCTGGCGATGATGTACTATCTGCCTTCGCCTTGGCGGTATCTTGTGCTGATCCCGTACTTTTTCCACCTCCCGATCGCCATTTACCGCGCGACCATGAGACGCCAACTCATCCGCCGGCTCGAGCACATGGAGTCGGTGAAGGACTAGGGCATATCCAGCGGCTACCTCTTCCGCAACAGCACCATCGCTTCAATATGGAAAGTGTGGGGGAAGAGATCCACGGGTTGGATTCGCTCGATCGCGTATCCGCCGTCGCATAGCAGTTTCAGGTCACGCGCGAGGGTGGCGGGATTGCAGGAGATATACACCAAAGTCTTCGGCGCGACGGCAAGAAGCATGTCCACCGCTTTTTTGTGCAGACCGGGCCGGGGCGGATCCACGACAAGCAGGTCGCACGGCGCCGGGAAAACGCCCGAGCCCGCTTTCTCCACCTCGGCGCAAAGAATCGTGATGTTCTGAAGGTTGTTCAGCTCGAAGTTGCGCCGCGCCATGGCGACGGATTCCGGATTCGATTCGATCGCAAAGACACGTTCCGCAACGGAACTCAAGTGAACAGCGATCGGGCCGGTTCCGGCGTACAAATCAACGGCGTTGACCGGATGTACGTCGCGAATCCAATCCATGAGCATGCTGAACATCCGTTCGGCCTGCACGGTATTGGTCTGAAAGAAAGTGGAGGGACCGATCTCGAAGGAAAAGCCGTTCAATTGTTCACGGATGAAGCCTGAGCCTTTGAGAACGCGTGTGGATTCCGGCGGCGCGGCTTCCGGTACGTTCAGGTGCGCGCTGGCAAGCAAGGTGTCGCAATAGCGGTCGAGCAGCGGAACAAAATCTTGAACCACCGGAGACTCCGTTGCGGTGTGCAGATGCAGCATGCGTTGATTCATGCGCTTGGCCTCGCGTACAACCAGGTGACGAAGAAGGCCGGTTTTTGCCGTGTCATCCCATATCGGGATGGCGCGCTCGCGAGCGAAAGAGATCGTGGCACGCACGATCTCGGCGGCTTCCGGCGATTCGAGCATGCAGGTGTCGGCCGACACGACTGTTCGCCAATCGCCGCGGCGATGCAGGCCGAGGAGGGGTTGCCCGTCACGCAGGCCGAACGCGAAGACCATCTTGTTGCGAAAATGGAAAGTGGACTCGGAAGGCAGCATGGGCTGCAAGGCTTCAGCGACACCCGGAACGCCATGAAGGGATTCGGCGAGCACGCCCTGTTTCATTTCGGTCTGGGCGGCATAGTCCATTTGTTGGAAGGCGCAACCGCCGCATTCATCGAAAACGGGGCAGGGGGCGGGCACACGATGCGGAGAAGGATCGAGGACTTCCAGGGTGCGCGCAAAAGCGTGATGCCGTTTGCGGCGGGTCATTTCAGCGACCACGCGCTCGCCGGGCAGCGCGCCTTCGACAAAAATCACAAATCGGCCTTGCCGGGCAATCGCCCGTCCTTCAAACGCCATTTTTTCTGTGGTTAGATCCATCTGCTGTCATTCGGCGGCGGAGCCCGCCGCTCTCCATATGTTGTTGCCTTGCCCGCCCCTATGTCTCCTGGCGGGAACCCGCTTCGACGCCGAGTATGTCCTCTCCCTCGACGATCTGCAATCGCCGGTTATGGTGAAGGCTTGCGACACCAGCCCTGAGCCTGTCGAAGGGCGTTCGCCGTTTCCCATGCGCCTTCGCTCAGAGAGCTACGGACGCACAAGAACGGCTCACCAGATTGCTTCTAGTGGGGAAGGAATTCTCCGATCTTTTGCTCGACATGGGTGCGGTCCCTATTCAGGATGAGAAATGGGTTCGGGGGTTTTTGGGCCGTGATCTTTTGTACAACATTCATCGTATTGATTCTGCCGGAACACGTTGAGCTGTATTTGTATGTCGCGGCGCGGATCGCGGAAGAAGAAGCCGCGCGGAGGGAGGAAGAGGAAGACGGGGGCGGAATGCTGCTGCGGGGCGGGGACTGGAGCAATAATCTTTGGGTCTCGATTCAGGGACCGAATCACGGGCTGACGAATATAGTCGTCAGCGTGCATCTGCCGGATGGCTTCACGAATCGGGTGGATATCTTCGCAATCACGAATCTGCTGTCATTTCCGTGGACGCTGGTGGCGTCGGAAATCTCCACCGAGGGAACGAATACGGTCTATTGGGAATACGACTTGAGCGGCGACGAGAACCCTGTGTTTTTCACCGCGGGCAACGCGGATATTGACAGCGACGGCGATGGCCTGCCCGACGCGCACGAGAAGTTTCTCTACGGTACGGACCCGCATAACTGGGACACCGACGGGGACGGGATCAGCGATGGCCAGGAGATATTGGACGGCACCGATCCGCTCGACAAATACTCCGTCCGCCCGCCGGACATGCTGCGCGCCGAAGGCGGCCTGATCGTGGACGAATCCGACGAGCCCGTCATCCTCAAGAGCGTGAACATCGGGGGTTGGCTGGCATGGGAGCAGTGGCTGCTCGGCTTTGAGCCGCGTACGGCCACAAACGCGGTGGGACAAATCAAGACGGACGATGCCGCCGAAGCCGACATGCTGGAGTGGATGATGGTGAATGCAAACGAAGCCGTCATTCTCATGGCCACGAATTACAGCGTGGCATCCGGGACATCGCAAAATGATTGGAATTCCGGCTTGAACCCCTATCCGGTTTCCTACATGGGAGATTTCAATGCCGGAAGTTATCTCGGCTTCACGGCTGTTGATTTCGGCGAACAAGGGGTGAGCAATCTGGCCATCGGGATAGCGGTTCCCGACAGCGACGCCGGCAAGCAGATCGTGGTGCGTTTGGATAGCCCGACCGGCACGAATATTATCGGAACGCTCACTGTCAGGGGCTGTGGTCCCGATTGGCGTTACTGGGTGGCCTTCACCGAACAACATATTGGCTTGGACCGAACTTTGACCGGCACACAGACCGTCTATTTCACGGGTCAAGGCGGCGCTGGAATCGGCAATCTGTTTCGGTTCCGCTTCTACCGCGAGCCGACCAATACAACGGCGTTGGTGGAAACGTTCCAGAACGGTTACTTCGTCACCAACGACCTCGACCGGCTCAAAGGCCTGGGGTATAATTGCATCCGAGTTCCGTTCTACTACCGGTTACTGGAGGACGATCTGAGCCCATATGTCTACAAGGAATCCGGCTGGGCGCGTTTGGACTGGGTGGTGGAAGAGTGCGCGAAGCGGCGGATGTGGGTGTTGCTGGATCTGCATGGGGCGCCGGGGGGAGTGAATCCCTGGCACTCCGCGGGCGAGGCCATCCCGTTCCGCAATCGCTTCTGGAAGAACGAGCATTACATTGATCGTACCGAGAAGCTCTGGACCGCCATCGCGGCTCGCTACAAGGACAATCCGGCGGTGGTCGGCTTCGACCTGCTCAACGAGCCCTATCCCCCGCTGGAATCGGAAACCACCTTGTTCAAGAGTCTGGCGTTCTCGAACGATGTTCTTCCCCTGCTATCGAGACTCTACACGGCCATACGGGCTACGAATGCCGGACACATGATCTTCATGGAAGGCAACCATCTGTATACCGATATGTGGGATGATATCGGCTGGTGGCCGACTCCGGCGTCCAAGGGATGGACGAATGTGGTGTACGGATTTCATGTGTACAACAATATCGTGAACGGATGGGGTCCTTACGACGAATCGTTTACCAATCAGAAAGCCATTTGTGACGCGAATGTGCGCGCGCTGACCCAACTCAGCGTAGCGTGCAATGTCCCTGTGTTTCTGGGCGAATTCCAGCCCGGCGATCCGCAGAACCACGATTACGCGTATCGCCGTTACGAGGCCAATCACATCCATTGGGCGCACTGGAACTTCCGGAGCCTGGGTTGGATGGACCCGAGCAGGCCGGACCGCGGCTGGACATCCTGGGGCTTGGACTACCGGTCGAAGGACACTACCAACCTGCTGCCGAATCTGATGAGCGATCCGCTGCCCGTGCTCGACGAGCGTTTCGCGCTGTTCACGCACACGAACTACGTTGATCACACCCACCTGCAACAAGTCGTGAAAAACAATATATCCCGATCAGGCCCCGACTATACCGAGTTCTATCTCAATACGTTCAGCAGTCTGGAGGGCAACAATATTAACGAGGGCTGGCCGTGGCAGAAGATTGCGGGGGTGGGACATCCTGATGCATTCCAGATTGAAGGCGAACAGGCAAAAGTGCAGCCGTTCTGGGGGCCTGTGCTCATGCGATGGAAGTCGCGCGTCGAAGCGGATGCGCGTTTCAAGATCAATGACAGTGCGGGCTCTTGGTTTGAAGTCCAAGTGAATGGGGTCAAGATTACAAACCAAGTAGCCAATCCGGAGGCGGAGATTCGACTGGCGATTGTGCGCGACGAGATCACATCGGTCGTGAAGCAGTACGACACGCCCGGTCTCATCGCCCGAATGGAATACGATGCAGGTGTTGGGGCGACTAACGTAAATCTCTATATATATCGAAAGACAGGCGGCACAAACACATGGGGCACATTGTTGTTCAGCGAGTCTGGCGTATCGTTCAGCACGAATGCGTTACGGATGCACATCTCGGAAAACAGCTTGAGCCTGATCTACAACGGCATAACGCGATTCACGACGAACAGTCATGGGCTGGATGTGAACGCGTGGCCCGATGGTGCGGTCTGTGTGGTGGAGGTAGAGGACGTTTCCGGCAACACGGAGTTCGTGTATCTGGACAACATGAAAGGCTGGCGGGAAGATGCAGCGCCCGTGACATTCTACGAAGGCTCGTTCACGAATGCGCCGGACGGCATGATGGTTCGGTCCTGGATGGGCGACGCGGCGGTGTATCTGAATTGGTCGCACGCGCGGGATACGGCAACCTATGTGACCAATGGACGGGTCATGTTGTTGCCCGGCGACACTTCGGGCGAGAAGACATGGCTGAACGCGCGCAAGGATTTCCAGAACGATCTGCGTCTGGATGTAAGCGTTGGAGGCGTCGCCGAAGTGCGCGTTGCCTTGCGGGAACTCGTCAACGGGGTTGCCAAGATCGGTCTCATGCCGGAATACTATACAGGGTTCCTGTACGACGATTGGAAGGCCACGGCGCTCTATCTGGAGATGGACCGCGAGGGCGGCCTTATCAAGTTCAGAGCGTACCGTCCCCACGGGACCGGTGCCGCACGGACGCCGTTGGCCGATCCCACGAGCGTTACGTATGATAACTTCAGCGACGTAACCGTTCAGGTCAGTTCGAACTGGTTCGTAGCGTATTATGGGACGAACGTTGTGGTGGATGCAGCGCACGGCGTGACGAACTACTTGGCAGTATATCCGAATGGTCTGCATCCGCATTTGGAATACCAGAGTGGTGGGAGCCAGAGCTACATTGCTTTGGATGCCTTGAAGTGTCGAATACGGGCTGATTTCACACCCCCACCGGAGGAGTGATGAAAAAGGTCGTATTTCGAGTGGCGCTGTTTCTGCTGGCGGCGGGAGTGTGTCATCATGCCTGCGCGGATGTGATCTTTGAGATGACCACCATCGGCAATCCCGGCAATGCGCCCGATGCACCATGGCCCGATCCCGAAGTGCTGGTCGGTTCGGTTCCCTATATTTACCAGATCAGCACCTATGAGGTGACGGTCGCGCAGTATGTGGCGTTTTTGAATGCGGTGGCGTCGAGCGATCCGCATGGGTTGTATCGCGAGAACATGAGTGATCCGGGAATGACCGGTGGTGCGATTATTGAACGGTATGGAACAGAAGGGTCATACACCTATGCAGCCGTTGCCGGAAAAGAGAACCAGCCGGTACGTTCGGTGAATTTCTACTCCGGTCTGCGGCTGGCAAACTGGCTGCACAATGGACAGGGCGATGGCGACACGGAAACCGGATCGTATAACTTGAGCTTGGGCGCATGGGTCACACGCGAGCCGGGAGCAACATGGGTGCTTGCGTCCCAAGACGAATGGCACAAGGCCGCCTACTACGATCCGGATACGGAGTCCTACTGGGAATACCCCAACGGCAGGGACTCTATTGACTATCCGACAGACGAGACAACTCCCCGAGAGCATAATTTCGGCGGCAGTATGATTGGGTGGCAGGGCAATGTTTATTTCACCTCCATCGGCGAAACGACCGGCTACTCGGCTTACGGGGTTTTTGATATGGGCGGGAACGTTGAAGAGTGGACAGATTCGTTGGTTCCGCCCGGACAAGGTCTTAATCGAGTAGTCCAAGGAGGATCATTTGTATCGCACGACTCTTATCTGTCACGAGCGGGAGCAATATCAAGAGATCCTGACATAGCATCGAACGCGCGAGGCCTTCGCCTTGTTCTCATCCCCGAACCGTCAACGATGTTTCTGCTCCTTCTCGGCGGCCCGTTGTTGTTCATGTTCAAGAGGAGGCAAAGCTGGTGAGCGGGAACGTCATGCCATTCATGAAAGGCTGGGGGATTCGTCAAGGGGTTCGTCAAGGGTTCGTCAAGGGGCGGACCTCGGCAAGTCCTTGCATTGGAATTTGTTGAGCAGATTTCAACCGTTTTATATTGGTCTTACAGCTTCTTTTGGGGGCCAGAAGACACTTCTAAGAGGTGTAGGGATAATCGGTGTGTTCCCGGAGCACCCATGAACCGTTTTCATCTGCCTCGGCGATCTCTCTGCGTCGGTGGTTCTTGAGCGTCTCCTTCACCGTCTCAACGAACTCTCTGGAGCCGACCGCGACATTCTCCGTCCACATCCCTTCGCGCCGCATTTCGCCGGCAACCAGCGCCGCCATCACGTTCTCGCCATGCATTCGCCGCAACCGCTCCAAGTCGACTCCGTCGCCGAGAGCTTCGCTCAATCGGTCCTCATCCAACAGGCAGTAGCGCTTCCTGATCCCAAGCAATTCCCGATATCCGCACCACTCCCATTCCTCCGGATGCCTCACCACACCCGCTCGAACCATATTCAAGTCAATGTACCTGAGACATCGCCATAGGTGTTCATTGCCGTCCACCAACGTGGCGTGATAGCGGTCCTGCCAGAACGCCCCACTACGCTTCTTCCGGATGTTGTAAGCTTGGGCGAAATCACCCTCCAGACACTGCATTAGCCTGCTGATCTGCTCCTTGCCATGAGCATTCACCAGCAGATGCGTATGATTGCTGGTGATGCAGTACGCCAGCAACGACACCTTGTGCCTCAATATTTGCTCTCTGAGCATTGCCCGATATAGATCCCGATCCTTGGCGAACTTCAGCAGAAACCGCCGATCATGGCTGGAAAAGGGCGTAATGAAACGACAAAATGATAATGCTAATAATTGACATATGTGTCGAATATTCGTATTAATTAAAATCAAGAGATAGGAAATGACTACGTTTGGTGACAGGCAATGTGTCGAACTTTTCCATCTTCTGTTCCTTGCTCAGCTTGGGCAGAAGGTGGATAAGAAGAGGTATGCTCTCAAGGGGGGCTGTAATCTGCGCTTCTTCTTCGGGAGTCCCCGATACTCGGAGGACATGGATCTCGATGTTCAGCTTGAACCGGTCGAAACTCTTCGCGAGAAGGTAAGCAGCATACTGAGCTCGAAGCCCTTCAAACAACTCCTCCAGGTCCGGGGAATTGCCATCGAACATTTTACGGAATCGAAGCAAACGGAAACAACTCAACGCTGGAAGCTTGGCATAGCAATCGAAAGCACAGAGTTGCCTCTGCCGACGAAGATCGAGTTTTCGAGGCGCGGAATGGGTGTGTCCGCGCGGTTCGAATCCGTTTCCGCGGAATTGATCGGGCGTTATGGTCTGCCGCCGATCATGACGAATCACTATCCGGCAGAGGCGGCGTTTCGGCAGAAAATCCAGGCGCTGATTTCACGGAGCGTCACACAGGCGCGCGATGTTTTCGATCTTCACCTGTTATTGGCATCCGGCTTGGATTCAAAATCTGTCATTCGTGAATCGGGCGTGGATGTGAAAGAAGTGCAGAACCGGCTCTTGTCGGTTGATTTCGAGCAATTCAAGGGTCAGGTTTTGGCCTATCTTCCTCCTGAGTGGCAGTCTCAGTACGACTCGTCCGAAGTGTGGGACCGGATGGTGCTCGCTGTGGTTGAATCGCTCCAGGGAGGTGCGTTGTGAAGTTGGTGGATGCACATGCGCGCTTGCTTGGGATGAGGCAATCGGTATTTCGCACTTCCGATGCGGCAGCTTGTCTTCAACTGGGCAATGCGCATGCCAGCAAGCTGTTGGACCGTCTCGCGGAAGCCGGGCATTTACATCATCTGGCGCGATCGCTCTGGGGTGTCGTGGATAAAGTGGAGGCGTTGGCATTACCCGCACATCTAACTGCTCCGCTGCCAAGCTATATATCGCTTCAAACCGCGCTATATTACCATGGGATGATTTCCCAGATGCCGTCCGTGATTTATGCGGTGTCTATTGCCCGAACACGTCGTTTTGAAACGCCTTTGGGTGTCGTTTCCATTCATCACATGGAACCGGCATTTTTCGGAGGATTCGACGTCACGGAAAAAGGCCGCATTCCGCTTGCAACGCCTGAGAAAGCCTTGCTCGATATATTCTACTATGCGCCTGCACGGTCGAAACTGTTCCGCTCATTGCCTGAAATAGAGTTGCCGGAGAATTTCCGGGAGCAAGATGCCAGGAAGATGATCCGGAATATTCGTTCGTCCCGCCGCCGGGCGATGGTGGAGAGTCTTTTGGATAAGATGCTGGCAGCACAAAAGGAGATGGCATGAGTTCCGCACATTTACCGCCTGTTGTTTATGAGGACGATTGGATTATTGCGTTCAACAAGCCGTCGGGATTGCTTGTGGCGCCGGACCGTTGGGATCCGAAAATCGAAAACCTTATGCAGCTCGTGCATGAGCATCTGTCGCCGGACTATTTCAATGTGCATCGGCTGGACAAGGAAACGAGCGGCCTGGTGCTTTGCGCAAAAACGAAGCCGGTGTTGGATTCGCTGAGCGGTTTGTTCCAGGCGGCGCGAGTGACCAAAACATATGTGGCGTTGACGCGAGGCGTGCCCGCGGAGCCCAGTGGCGTCATCATCAAGCGCATCGCGCCCGACCCGCGCAAGCCTGGCCTGATGAAGGTCTGGAGCGGCGGCAAGCGATGCGAAACGGAGTACGAAGTGCGCGAGCTTTTTCGCCGCCATGCATTGCTGGATGTGCATCCGCGCACCGGACGGACACACCAGATCCGGGTACACCTTGCAGCGATCGGGTGTCCGGTGATCAGCGACGCATTCTATGGCGACGGGTGTGGGTTGTTTCTTTCCCAGCTCAAACGCCGCTACAAGCAGAAGAAGAGCGAACCGGAGCGCCCGCTCATCGGCCGCCTGGCGTTGCATGCCGAATTGCTCACGTTCAAGCATCCCGGAACGGGTCGTGAAATCACCCTCCAATGCGAACCGCCGAAGCATTTCGAAGTAGCGCTGAAATATCTGAGAAAGTTTGACGGGATGTAGTAGCGCCCACGTCCGTCGGGCACTCTGTGCTCAACGCGGCGCCGACGTGGAAATCTGCGCTACAGGAGAGGCTCAAGGAATCCGCGGAGTTCAGAGGCGAGGTCGCGCTTTTCGTAGCGGGCGAGACGCTCGCGCTGACCGGCGATAACCGCGTTGCGCAAGGCCTGGTCGCGTGCCATGCGGCCCATCATTTCGGCGACGAGGTCAAAACGCTTCTCTTTGAACAATACGCCCGCGCCGTCGAGTGTTTCGGGAACTGCGCCCGCCGCGTAGGCAAGGATCGGCAGATCGTTCACCATGCTTTCGATGAGGGGAATGCAGAAGCCTTCGTGCTCGCTCATCGAAAGGAAGAGGTGCGCGCAGCGGTAGTAGGCGTTCAATTCATTCTGGCGGACGGAGCCGGGCATGATGATGTTGTGGATATGAAATTCCCGGACGCGCGTCAGCAATAAGGAGTGATATTGTTCGGTGCCGGCGAAGGAGCCGATGTGAATGAACCGGGAGTTGGGCTCGACGTAGCGCTGGAAATAATAGAAGGCGGAGAGGCCATCTTCGATGCGCTTGTTGGGCACGCAGCGCCCGACGAACAGGATATTGACGAGGCCGTCATCATACTGGCGCAGGATTGCGCGATCCGGTTTCGAACGAAGTTTCTCGAGATCGAGCACCAGCGGGAGAACGCCTGCCGGTCCATAACCCCAGTCCTTCAATTCCTGCGCGTTGAATGCGCTGTCGGCCATGACCACCTGCGCCTTGCCGGCGAGGGCTTTTGCCTGGTCGCGGCCGCGGGCGAGCAACGCGGCAATGTTTTCATGGATACCGCGAAAGTATTCGGCCGGCGTGACATTGTGATAAAGGATGGCCTTGCGGCAGGCCAATCCGGCGAAGACGTCGTTGACGTCGGACCCGACCGAAAGATGCAGCAGGACTACGTCGTCCGGTTTGGCGTTCGCCGAGTAAGTTGACACGTCGAAAGCCTCCCGTCGCAGCTCCGGAAGAATCCGCCGTGTTTCGCAGAAGATGTCGGAGGCGT
>Ga0334884_1004877_pt1 | contig 13342 bp, 22 predicted proteins | sample GraSluR1_MG_7_FD_207215 | JGI IMG/M metagenome (GOLD analysis project Ga0334884, IMG submission 207215) | Sludge microbial communities from methane-producing bioreactor in Wageningen University, Netherlands - Granular Sludge_12_05 R1 | ecosystem: Engineered > Bioreactor > Anaerobic >...
CTGGAGAGCGTGGAGTGCCGTTTTTGGGAGGAGGTGACCAATCATGATCGACACAAGGAAGCTGCGGGTTCTGAGGGAGAAGTCGGGGTTGAATCAGGAGCAGGTTGCGGAGAGGGCGGGGATCAGCCAGGAGCACTACTGCAAGGTTGAAAACGGGAAGGGCCTGCCGTCGCTGCGGGCGCTGGCGAGAATCGCAGCGGCGCTGGGGCTGGAGTCGGCGGCGCCGCTGATACCGGGAAGGGGCGGAGAGGGAAACCCTCCGTTAGCCCCCGTGAAGCCGGGGGAGAACGAGGCGATTCCGGCGTGAAGACGCCGGGGGCGGACTTCCGCCTTCTGATCATGGTGCGGGGCGCGGGACGCGCGAAACGGGACAGGCATAAGGGAAAGGGTCGTTAAGGAGGCGCGCAATGGGGAGCAGAATCTTTGGAATAACAGTACCGAGGTTCGGGGAAGAGAAGCTCCGCATATGGATCAGGTGCGGTGACGAGGGGGGGGCTCTGTACACGGAAGGCGGGAAGGACAATCTGTCGTTCGCGGAGATCATAAGATCAAAGATCGAGAATTGGGAGCCGGAGAGGGTTCTCATCAATGCCCGCGGAGGAGGAGAAGCTGTCTTCTGTCGTCTGCGCGATATGGGAGTGGTTGGCATCGAACTTGTACGCCTTGGCAGAAGTCTGAAGACGTTGCTTCTTGAACGCCTGGATATCTGGTCGGGGGGGTGGAGTTTCGAGGAGGAGGACGCCGACGCGATGGCGCTGACGTTCTTAGAAAAGGGGGATGTGAGACGAATGACGGAAAACGAAAGAAACGAAATCAAGCAGGACCTGATGGTGTTCGTGAGGCGCGTATGCCGCGCGGAGACTGGTTCTTTGAATCAGTGTCCGGAAGAGGTGAGAGCTCTCCCGGACATCGCGAGACTCTTGCTGGAACAACCCTATACGTCTTCCTGATGTATTGTGTTGCACTTCAAAACCCGTCTGTAGACCGTCTCGTAGTAATTCGCCACAGTTTCGGCGTCTACAAATCCTTTTCCCTGAAACACTGCCACTACAATATCGCCCGCAATTTCAGGAATTGTTTTAGACATCGGCTTCACCTCCTTTCTTGGGGGGATGAGAGAAGCATAGCACGAAAGAAACGGGACAGGCATAAGGGGAAGGGTCACTGAAGAGAAACGGGAGGAGATTGTAACGATGAGTGAAACAACGGAGAAAAAACAGGAGCGGGTTTGGTGCCATGTTTGTGTTTCGGTGGGTGTCGATGGCGAATCTTCTCAGGTCGACCTGAAGCAGGTGGTCGGCTTCCAGGGGACTATCGAAACGGCGATGAGACTTGTGCCGGATTTCTGGATGAAGGCCCTGGAAGGGTTCAAGGAGATGGCGAAGGAGGAAGGAGAATCAAGCGCCGCCGCCGGGGATATCGAAGCTGTTTTACAAGCGGCCCGACACGAGTTGACAACCCTGCACGGTTGTTTCGTCACGGACAGGCCGGAGATGTTCGCCGATTCCGAGCTTCGTTTCAAGGTCGATGTCTCCGAAGCGATCGCGAAGATAGACTGCGGGCTTAACTCACTCGGAGATAACGAAAACCGGCTTTCTTGACGTAACGGTCGAGAAAACTTCCATGCGAGGAAGCGTTCATCAGTCCTTTGTAGATATTTTCGGGAACGTCGAAGTACTGATAGATCGAACCGTCGAGAAACGCTATTTCGAGGATTCGCGTTTGCGGGTCGTAACCAACGGAATCCAGATTGCTCGAGTTCACACTGGTCCTGATCATGCGCAACACCCTCTCATGGCGGCGGCGAGTCGAGTATACCCCGAAAACGAGGGGCGATAAAGTAAAACCTCGCGAAGGAGGAGTTCGATGGAAGAGGAATTCGGATTTTATCGCTTGAGGCAGGTGCTACAGGTGTTTCCCGTTTCCAAGGACACGTGGCTGGACGGGGTGAAGTCGGGCCGGTTCCCCCAGCCGATCAAGTTTTCCGAAGGAATCGTGTTCTGGAACAAGAGCGACATCCACGATCTGTGCCGCCGGGTGCGGAATGGGGCCGCGGTATGAACCCGAAGGGAGGAAGAAAGATGGTTCTGAGGATTTTCAAGCAGTTGGCGAGCGGCGGTCATGCGGAGGGGCCGTTCCGGAAGCGTCCGGTTTCGAGGATGCGGATGGCGAGGGTGATGCTTTCGTTCTACTGCGACGGCGATCGGCGCGCGAAGGCGGGGCTTCCGGAGCTGTCCGCCGGTGAGCTGGCGAGGTTGGCCCGCGTGGCGGGGCGGAAGGGGTTCGCGTGATGACGCCGTCGGCGGGACGGTGCGCGGCGCGGAGGTTCGGGGAGCGGCTGGTGTGCACGGCGCGCTCGATGGAGGAGATGATGGCGCGGTGCCAGTTCTACAGGCCGGTGGGAACGTCGTGCAAGTACCTGACGCTGGGGTCGTATCACGGCTGCCGATGCAGGAGCGCGGCGGAGTTCGCGCGGGACAAATAAAAACACCCCTCTTGCGAGGGGCGAACACGAAACGGGCGAGGCGCTGACACGCCTTGCCCCTATTCTACCACGAAAAGGGGATTCGCATGAAGAAGACAAGAGTGTTCGACGAGGGGAGCGTTTTCCATGGCGGAGCTTGAGGGCGCGCCCGCCTGCCGGGTAGCCCTGGCGAAGCTGGCGAAGAGCGAACCCGTCGGCAAACCGGCCGGATGCGCCCGCTTTCTGGCGAGGGAGTTCTACACGGATCTTCGCGCGGCGAGGCTGGCCGGTCATCCCTGGAGGCGGATCGCCGAGGAGATGAGTTGCGCGTTGAAGAAGCGTATCCTCTGGCAGACGCTGGCGTTCAATTTCTGCGTCGTGGACAGGGAGTACGAGCGCGAGACGGGCGTTGAGGCGCTTCCCACGCGGGACAAGCGGTTCAGCGGCAACGGAAAAAAGAAGAGATAGGAGCGGATCATGACGGCCGTCCCCGACATCGAACGATCTTTCATCGAACATCTGTCCTCCCTCGGCATCGCCCCCGCGTCGGACGCCGACATCCGCGCCGACGGGAAGAAGCGCCGCTACCGTATCGAGGGGGACAAGCCCCGGGAGAAGAACGGGGAGTACTGCCTGTACGCCGACGAGCACCCGGCGGGATGGGCGAAGAGCTACAGCGCGAAGCACGGCGTGGAGTATTCGACGTGGTCGGCGGGCAAAGACGGCGCGGACGCCGGCGGCTTCAACCAGGCGTATTTCGAGGAGCGGGAGCGCAGGCGCCAGGAGCGGGCGGCGGAGGAGCGGCGGAAGCTGAAGCACGGCGCCCGCTCGGCGAACGCGGCGATCAGGACCATGACGCAGCCCCGGAAGGATCACCCCTATATCCGCCGGAAGGGGCTTTCGTTTCCTCTGCCTTCCGGCGTGGGACAAATCGGATCCGACCTGATCGTTCCCCTGAGAGACGCGAAGGGGGAGATCTGGAACAGGCAGGCCATATCCCCCGACGGGACGAAGATGTTTCTTCCCGGGAGAAAGGCCGGATGCTATTTCGAGATCGAGGGCGACGGGGACGTCGTGTACGTCGTCGAGGGCGCGGCCACTGGTATCACGGTGCACGAGGCGACGGGAAAGCGCGTCGTGGTCGCGTTCGACGCGGGGAATATCCGCCGCGTTGTGGAAGTTCTGGCTTCGACCTACGCGGGCCGGATGGTGATCGCCGCCGACAACGACCGAGGGACGCCGGGCAACCCCGGAATGAAGGCGGCGCTGGACACCGGCGTCGATTATGAAATACCCGTCGTGTTTCCCGTTTTCTCTCCGGAGGAACAGGGGAGCGACTGGAACGACTTTGCGCTGATCCGCGGGATAGAAAAGACGGCGGAAGAGATATTGAAGCAGATGGACGAATGGGCGAACGACCTTGAAACACGTTCGCCCTTCGTTCCGTGGCCGGACGTCGACAACAAGGGCAACCCCCTGAAGACCATCGGCAACGTGCGCGCCATGCTGCGCCACCTCGGATGCACGGTCTGGTACGACCTGGTGAAGAAGCAGCCGCGCTACAGCGTGCCCGGCACGACGTTCTGCTGCGACAACCGGGACAACGCCTTTCTGGCGCATCTCCTTTCGGAGTGCCACAAACACCGTTTCAAGATCGACAAAACGATGATGGACCTGTACCTCTTCGAGATACAGGACGGCTACCGCAGGCATCCGGTGCGGGAATGGATCGTATCCAGAACATGGGACGGAACGGACCGGTTCCGCGCTCTGGCCGACACGCTGAGGCTGGACGAGGGCTTCCCGCCGTCCTTCCGCGATCTGCTGCTCAGGCGCTGGCTTATATCGTGCGTTGCGGCAGTCTTCGCGGGGGATGACGAGAGTCTCCAGTTCCGAGGCGTGCTCGTGCTCCAGGGAGAACAGGCGATCGGCAAATCGCTGTGGCTGCGCTCACTGACGCCGGACGGGTCCGACTGGTTCCTCGGAGGGCTGACGCTCGACGTGAAGGACAAGGACAGCGTCATCAAGGCGATCTCCCACTGGATCGTCGAGCTGGGGGAGCTGGACGCCACGTTCAAGGCGCAGGACATCTCCCGGCTGAAGCAGTTCATCACCCAGGGGGACGACACGCTGCGTCTCCCCTACGCGCCGAAACCGGCGACGTACAAGCGGCGCACGGTCTACTGCGCCAGCGTCAATCCGGGATACTTTCTGGCCGACAGCACCGGAAACACCAGATGGTGGACCATTCCGGTGCGGGAGTGCCGTTTCGACCACGGCATCGACATGCAGCAGCTCTGGGCGCAGGTCCGCTCCTGGTACGCGTCCGGAGAGCGGCACTGGCTGGACAAGGAAGAAACGATGCTGCTCGAACACCACAACGCGGACAGCGCCAAGTCGGATCCCGTCGAGGATTTGCTGTCGCGGCTGTTCGACTGGGACGAATACGAGGACGCCGTCGCCTCCGGACAGGTGGAGTGGCTGACGGCGACGGAGGTGCTGCTGAAATGCAAAGGAATGGACCACCCCACGAAGCAGCAGGTGGACGTGGCCGCGCAGGCGCTGCGCAAACTGACGGGGCGCAAGGCGGAGCGGAAGGGCAAGGCCGGTTCGAAGTGTTACCTCGTGCCGAAGTTCTCCAGGCTGGAGGAGGCGGGTTTTTACTACCGGAAGTAATAGGTGGTCAGATGGTCGGCATGTGGTCAGCCAGGTGGTCAGCCGTTATTTTCCAGTAACGGCAAGGGGTTAGCTGTATCGGCTGACCAGCTGACCAGAAAAACGCGCTAAAACTTATAGAATTTCTTTTTTCTTTTCTTTGGGTTTCTTTTTATGTTTCTTGTTGTTTTGGTGGTCAGATGGTCAGCAAAAGGGTTTTTTCTTAGTGTTTGCAAAGAATTGTAGGCTGACCACATAGGCCGACCACATCGAAAGAGACGGTCAGACGGTCGGCCGGAAACGGGTTTGAAAATCATCCGAACGGAGGGGTTGTCATGACGGTGATCGAGCTGTCGCAGAGGGCGACGGAGCTGAAGAGGAAGCTGGCGCATCTGGACGCGGACATTCAGGAGCTGCCGCTTCACGCTCCGATGCGTTTGAAGAAGCAGGGGGAGTTCGACAGGATCTCCGCGGAGTACCGCCTGACGATGTCGGACATCCTGAAGGCTCAGGGACAGGGAACGCTTTTCGGGGAGGCGTGATCGATGAGGCGGCCCAAAGATCATCTGCATCTCGAGGATTTCATGCGTGAAGTGGCGACGGAGGACGGGCTGACGACGCTGGCCGGATCCTTCGGAAGGGAAAGGGACCCGCTGAGGTTGGAGATGCCGTGGTGGGGGTCCGAAGAACGCACGACGGGAGGAATCTCATGAGACTGGTCTACGTGGCGCACCCCTTGCGGGGAAACCCGGAAGCGAACATGGCGAGCATCGAATACATCATGCAGTCGCTTGTGGAGGCTCATCCGGGAACGAACTTCTTCAGTCCTTTGCACGGATACTCGTACTTCGACTGCGCCGGCCCGCAGGATGGCGTCATGGCGTGCTGTCTGGACATGATCGACAGAGCCGACGAAGTGTGGTTCTTCGGCGACTGGGCAAGCTCCGAAGGCTGCACGAAGGAGCTGCTCCACTCCTTCCGTAAGGGGAAGCGGGTGGCGTTCAAGTCGCTTGAGGCGCTGAACGCGCTGGAGGCTTTGGAAACAGCCTTCAAGGTTATGCGGGAAAAGAACTCCCCATGCAGAGAGCGGATCCCGGAGGACGACCCATGTTCCGCCTGATGCGGCTGCCGGACGGGACCGCGCTGCTGATCCGCGTGCGCGACGGATCGGTCGCCGGGAGGATCGACGCCGAATACGTGGAGGGTGTGGCGCAGGTGATGGGGGTGGGGATACCGGTCAAAGCCCCTCCTCTCATCTGCGGCGAGTGCGGAGGAAGGGCGGAAGAATTCAACCCTGAGACAGACCCGTATCCTCTTTGTGTGAAGTGTTGGAACAGGATCATGAGCCAAGGGTATGGAGCTGCGGAGGTGACGGAATGAGCAATGATACGCATGAGGACGCGGTGAAGCTCGCGCTGATAGTGAGCGACATGTACTTGAGGTGCGTCACTGAAGAAAACCTTGAAATAGCGGCTGCATATGCGAGGAGGATTCTCGCTGCGGAGGTGACGGAATGAAAGTCGGATATGGAAAGGTGAGACTTCAGATTGAGGAAGATGAAGACATCCTTGAAATATGGATTGTTTACGATTCGCCATTAAACTACTTGCTGGCAACGGCAACCGACATTACAGAAGCTCGCCGCTTCGTGGCCCTTTGGAATGCTGCGGAGGATAGAGAGTAGACAACGGAGGACGTTGAGGCTGGCATTATCACGACTGACGCTGAAACGCGAAGGATTATCGGCAGGTTAAGCGACCAGTACGAAAACATCTCGAAACACTACAGCCAAAGAGGAGAAACGATCGAGCGCCTCGAAGCGGAGAAGGCGGAGATGCGCAGTCTTCTAGAGTACGTCCGTCTAGCGATTAATAATGAGGTTCCTTATACGTCTTTACGGGAAGAGCCATTCCTAAGGAAGCTGGCAGTCGCCATCAAGAAAGCGAGGGGCGATAAACGACCGACAAAATCGAGCCCGCCTGGCAGAAGGATATTCCACTCCGGTGTCTGCGCTGCGACGGATGCCGCGACATCTCCCCGCTGGCGTACAACGCGTATCACCTGGAAGAAAAGGTCCGGAAGCTCGAAGAGCGCAACGCCTTTCTCGAAGCGCAACTCCGCGCCGCGATGGAGCGGGGCTCGGATTCCTTCAGGGCGAAGATGAAGGAACTGCTCGGAGAAAAAGAACCGAACCGGAGGCGCTGCGGGTGAGGACGAAGACGGACGTGTACCTCGACCTCGCGGACGTGCACAACCGGATCGGCGTGCTGCTCGACAGACGGGCCCGACTTGAACGCGAACTGAAGGAGGTGCGGGAGCGTGACCCGGGAAGAGGCGGCGAAGTGGTGCGTCGAAAACGGAGTCGTCTTCATAGAGCTTTATGACGGATATCTGGTGTACGTGGGAAAAAACGGACGAATCTCGAGGAGGACGGTCGACGATGAAGACGACATTGTACATGGAGGCGGTAAGGACTCTGGGGCCGTCGAACCAGCTGCGGCAGACGCAGGAGGAAGCCGGCGAGCTGATCGCCGCGATCGGGCGCTTCCTTCGGGGGCGGACGGACGCTTCCGTCCTCGCCGAGGAGATAGCGGACATGGAGATCATGGTAGCGCAGGCGCGCCTGATAGTGGGCGACGCGGCGGTCGACGAGCACAAGGCGTTCAAGCTGGAGCGCCTGGGGAACATGCTCCTGAAAGCGAACGAAGAGGCCGCGAATGGGCGCATGCGGATTCGATGAGCGCCGTATCGTCGACGGAGTGCTCCGGGACTTCCCCTTCATCTGCCTCGGAATGAAGCAGCGAAGGGAATACCTGCTCTCCACCTGCGCCCCCGCCGGCGACGCCCCCAGAGTGCAGGGAGGCGAAGCGTCCCCCATCGCCGAGAGATTCATGGAGCGCCTCGCCTTCGACGTCGAATACTGCGAACTGTCGGCCGTCGTCGAAACGATCTCCGACGCCCTGCAGGACCTCTCCGCGAGCATGAGGAGCGTCGTCGAAGGAACCTTCTTCCGGGGACAGTCGACACAGGAGCTGTGCGCCGAGCTGCACGTCGGCGAGAAGTGGATCCGCCTACGACGCAGCTTGAGCTACGACGTCCTCTGCGGCCCCGTCTTCCGGGTGTACCCCGTGGTGCGCCGCTGGAGATCGAGAGAGAGGATGCGCCGCGAGGAGGCGATGAGAACCCTCTGCGGATGAATCTTCGAGAGGAATCTTCAAATTGTGGATAACTTGGGCCTATGCAATGCCCCGGTTTTTAGGCTACACTCTTCAGTATCCCGCACTGTGGAAGAACGCCGAATTCTTCCTTCCCGCAGAAGGCCGCCCTAAAAAGGCGGCCTTTCTCATATCCGGGACAGCCCTCCGGCGGAGGGCGCAACAAAGGCAAACACCGCGCCGGGCAAATCGCTACCTTGACGCCGGTGTCGAAGCAGGGCCGTCTCCCCAGGGGCGGCCTTTTTCATACATTCGAAAGAACAGGAGGTGATACGGATGGCGCGACCTCTCAGCGTAATGGAAGAACGGTTCTGCCAGCTCTATTCCGCCGACATGAAACGCAACGGAACACAGGCCGCCATCGGGGCGGGATACAGCGAAAAAACCAGCTACAGCCAGGCTTCGCGTTTGTTGAAGAGGGTTGAAGTGCGCGCGCGCATCCGGGAGCTGGAGCGCGAAGCCGCGCACGCCGCGACGGACAACCCCGAAGAGCTGCGGAAGCACGTCTACCGGCAGCTCGTCTCGCTGGCCACTTCCGACATAACCGACGTCGTGAAGCTGGTGCAGCCGGAAGACCCGCTCTACGCGCAGGCCCGCGAACAGGAGGCCGAAGGCGCCGAAGGACAGTACGCGCTGCCGTTCGGCGATCCGCTGATGTACGTCCGTCCCACGGAAGAGCTACCGACGGAAGTCACGGCGGCCATCAAGAGCATCCGCCGCACCAAGGAGGGCCTCCAGGTGGAGATGCACGCCAAGGATCCCAGCCTGCGCATCCTCGCCGAAGCCGTCGGGATCGTCAAGGGAAGCGGCGTCGACGTCAGCATCTCCTTCGGCGACAAGCTGGCGAACGCGCGCGAAAGGATGGCGAAGACCCCGTGACCGCGCGCTGCGCGCCCGCCGATCCGCTGGAGGCGTTCGCCGAAGACATGGCGCTCCTCTCCGGGGACCCGCTGAAATGGGTGTACTACGCCTTCGAGTGGGGTGAAGGAGACCTCGCCGGATACGACGGCCCCGACGAATGGCAGAAGGACGTCCTGCGGGAGATCCGGGACGGGCTCTCCCCCGACGAAGCGCTGCAGATCGCCGTCTCCTCAGGTCACGGGGTCGGAAAAAGTTGCATCGTCGCCTGGATCATCCTCTGGGGTCTGTCCACCTGTCCGGACGCGCGCGTCGTGGTCACGGCGAACACCGGCAACCAGCTCAAGACGAAGACCTGGGCGGAGCTTGCCAAATGGCACTCACGATGCCTCGCGGGGCATCTGTTCGAGCTGAAAAGCACATCCGTCGCATCGAGGGAAACGACGCGCGAGCTCACCTGGCGCGCCGACGCCATCCCATGGGCCGTGGAACGCAGCGAGGCGTTCGCCGGACTCCACAACGCGGGGAAGCGAATCTTCGTCATCTTCGACGAGGCAAGCGCCATCGACGACCGCATCTGGGAAGTCACCGAAGGAGCGCTCACCGACAGCGGCACGGAAATCCTCTGGCTGGCCTTCGGGAACCCCACGCGGAACACCGGCCGCTTCCGAGAATGCTTCAGGAAGTACCGTCACCGCTGGAAGCACCGCAAGGTCGACGCGCGGGCGGTCAAAATCACCAACAAGACCCAGATAGACAAGTGGATAGAGGACCACGGACTGGAAAGCGACTTCGTCAAGGTCCGCGTCCTCGGGGAGTTCCCCGAGGCTTCGGACACGCAGCTCATCCCCGTCGACCTTGTCCGCGGGGCCTTCGCGAAAGTGTACCGGCCCGACGAATTCCGGTACGCCCCCGTCGTCATGGGCGTGGACGTCGCCAGATTCGGAGGAGACGCCTGCTCCGTATGGCTCCGTCAGGGGCTCGGGGCGCGACGCCTCTACAAGAAGATCGGGATCGACACCATGACCTACGCCGACATCATCGCGCAATTCATCAGGGAGCACGAACCCGACGCCGTCTTTTTGGACATGGGCGCCATGGGCGCGGGGGTGTACGACCGGCTGAGACAGCTGAACTGCAGCGTGCAGGGCGTGCAGTTCGGATCCAAGGCCCTGAAGGAGACCATCTACGCCGACAGACGCTCGGAGATGTGGGACGGAGTGAAGCTGTGGCTGAAAGAAGGGGGAGCGCTGCCGGGCAAAGCTCCCGAAACGCAGGACATCGAGGACGATCTCACCGGCCCGGAGTACTTCTACGACGCGCGAGGCAGGCTGCGTTTGGAATCAAAGGACGACATGAAGGACAGGGGGCTCCCGTCCCCCGACGACGGGGACGCGCTGGCCTTGACCTTCGCCGCGCCCGTGGCTCCGAGGCGGGAGAAGACGGAGGAAATCGGGCGGAATGCGGAAGCGTACGATCCGCTCAACAGGCACAGAAGACGATGAAGGGAGGCAACACCATGGGACAGGCATTGGTACCGCTGCTCGTGGGAGGGGCTACGGCGGCCGCCGCGAGCGCGCTCGCGCCGACTCCGTCCGCTCCTGCGATGCAGACGACGACGCAACAGAACGCTCCCACGCAGAAGGAACGGCAGACGAACGAGGTCACCGGGGGGCTTGATCAGAGGGAATTGCAGCGGAAGCGCCTCGCCTCTTCGAGAGGGTACGGAAGCACGCTGCTCGCGGGCGACCGGGCGACGACTGGGAAAACCCTGCTGGGGCAGTAATCATGAGAGACGACGCCGGACTGCGTGCCGATCTCGATCTCCGCTGGCAATCGCTGAAGGAAGAGCGGTCAACGTGGCTCCCGGTCTGGCGGCAGATTTCCGAGTACATCGCTCCGCACCTGGGGAGATTCACCGAGGCCGTCGACCGGGAGGACGGCAGGCGCAACGATACGCTGATCATCGACGACTCCGCGAGGATCGCGCACAGGAACTTCTGCTCCGGGATGCAGTCCGGGCTGACCTTTCCGGCGCGCCCGTGGTTCCGCCTGACCACGCAGGGGGATCCGGAGATGGGGGACTTCCCGCCGATCAAGATATGGCTCGACCACGTGCGGGACGTGCTGCTGCGGATCTTCGCCAAGAGCAACGCCTACAGCTCGTTCCTCGCGACCTATGCAGAGTGCGGGAGCTTCGGCGTGCATGCCGCTTTGGTCGAACGCGACTTCGACTCGGTGGTCCGCTTCCGTCCGTTCACGGCCGGCGAGTACGCCATCGGGACCGACGACCGCAACAGGGTGGACACTTTCGCCCGAAGCTGCGGGATGAGTGCGCGAATGATGGTGAGCGCCTTCGGGGAGAAGGCGGTCTCCGAATCCGTGCGGCGTGCATGGGACAGGGGGGACGTGCGAAGCCGCTTCGAGGTGATCCACGTCGTCGGTCCGAACACCGGGCGTGACGTGGAGAAGCGGAACGCCGCAAACAAACCATACTACAGCGTCTACTACGATCCGGGAGACCGGGCGGACCGCGTACTGCGCCGCAGCGGATACGATTCGTTCCCGGTGATCGCCCCCAGGTGGAGCACCGTGAGCGATCAGGTGTACAGCAAGGGCTCTCCGGGGTGGTTCAGCCTGGGGAACGTGAAGATGATTCAGCAGCTGCAGACGGATTGCCTTGAGGGAATTCAGAAGGTCATCGATCCCCCCGTGCAGGCTCCGGTGGCTCTGGAGAGGTACGGATTGACCGCCGTTCCGGGCGGAGTGAACTTCGTCCCCGACACGGGACAGGGAGGGATCCGCAGCATTTACGACGTGCGCCCCGACATCGAGGCCATCGAGGGGAAGATCCAGCGCGTCGCCGTCAACATCGAGCGCGCCTTCTTCAGCGACCTCTTCCTGATGCTCACGAACATGGACCAGAAAGGGATGACCGCGACCGAGGTGGCCGAGAGGCACGAGGAGAAACTGCTCATGCTCGGTCCCGTGCTCGAGCAGCTCTACGCGGAGATGCTCGATCCGGTGATCGACAGAACCTTCGAGCTCGCCATGGACGCGGGGATCATCCCGCCGCCTCCCCCGGATCTCGAAGGACAGGAGATCAAGCCGGAGTACGTCTCCGTGCTGGCGCAGGCGCAGCGGATGGTCGGCATCAGCGCGATAGAGCAGACGATGGCCTTCGCAGGAAACCTAGTGGGAATCTTCCCGGAGGTGCGGCACAAGGTCGACGCCATCGCGGCGATGCAGAAGTACGGCACGTACGTCGGTGTTCCGGCGGAAATCCTGCGCACGGACGAAGAGGCGATGGAGCGGATGGCGCAGGAGGCGGAACAGCACCGGCAGGAGCAGGCGATGCAGGCCGTGCCGCAGATGGCGGGAGCCGGGAAGACGCTCTCGGAGACGGATGTGGGCGGCAACAGCGCACTCGACGCGATTCTCGGCGGACTGGGCGGCGCTCCATGAAGACTCCCCAGGACGCGGACCGCGCACGTGCGGAACGGCGCAGGGAACTGGAACTGACGGATGTGAAGAAACTCCTCGATACTCCCGAGGGGCTTCGTTTTTTATGGCGCGTCCTCGACTTGGCGGGTATCTACCGCACCACCTTCACCGGGAACAGCCACACCTTCTTCAACGAGGGGCGGCGCGCTCTCGGACTGGAGATCAAGGCCGATCTGCTGGAGGTGGACCCCGAACACGAGGGGCGCATGGCGAAGGAGTACACGGACTGGCTGTATAAAAACGATCTCGTACCACGAGGAGGACGACGGAATGAATGATGCTACAGCTGCACCCGTTCAGGCAGACACCGTACACGGGGAGCAGGAGACGCAGCAGCAGGAGAAGCTTCTTGGAACGGAGACGCCGCAGACGCAGGGAGCCGAGCATGCAAAGGAGCAGCCGGTGAACGGCGAGACTGCCGGCGAAGGGAAGAAAGAGGAACCGAAGGGGGCGCCGGAGAAGTACGAGCTGAAGCCACCGGAGGGAATCGCTCTCGACGAGGAGACCGTTCAGGCGTTCGAGCCCATAGCCCGTGAACTGGGGCTGTCGAACGAACAGGCGCAGAAGCTGGCGGATTTCTACTGCGCGAAGCAGGCGGAGATCCCGGCGCAGCTGGTGCGCAAGGCGGAGGAGCTTGAAGCGCAGT
>Ga0334884_1004879_pt1 | contig 13337 bp, 10 predicted proteins | sample GraSluR1_MG_7_FD_207215 | JGI IMG/M metagenome (GOLD analysis project Ga0334884, IMG submission 207215) | Sludge microbial communities from methane-producing bioreactor in Wageningen University, Netherlands - Granular Sludge_12_05 R1 | ecosystem: Engineered > Bioreactor > Anaerobic >...
CATGGCAACTAAAAAAATATACCTCTACCCATTGTGGCTCAGGATATGGCATCATGTAAATGCCGTTCTGATGCTTGCGCTTATCCTCACAGGTGTAAGCATGCAGTATTCCAACCCGGATTACCCGTTGATCAGGTTCGATATTGCTGTCAGCGTGCATAATATCTCCGGAATCATGCTTACCCTATCATATTTCTACTTCTTCCTGGGCATTTTGTTTACATCCATCGGCAGGCATTATGTGATGAAGCAGGGGTTTTTCAAAGCATTTTACCAGCAAGCCAAATACTATCTTTTCGGCATTTTCAGGGGAGAGCCACACCCTTTCCCCGTGAATGCCGAGCGGAAATTTAACCCCATCCAGCAGATTACTTACAATGTGATACAGCATGCCATAACCCCGGTAACCTTTGTCACAGGTTGGGCCTTGTTGTATCCCGAAACCATCATCCTGAATGTTTTCGGGTACAGCGGCATTATGCTTACCAGTCTGCTGCATGTGGCTGCAGGATTTCTGATCTCCGTTTTTCTTGTAATACACCTATACTTTATTACAGTAGGACATTCAGTAACCAGTAACCTGAAAAGCATGATTACCGGTTATCATGAGATTAATGAAGAAGAGGGGGAAAATAAAAACAATCTGGAATCCGCTGGAGATCAGCAGGAAGAAATAAAATAAATCTGATCAAGCACAACACAAACACAACAAAGAATCACACATTCACAAACAAACAATCAACAACATGAACCGAAAAACCCTTTTACTCACAGCCCTGACTGCAATTGCAATGGCAACATGCAGTATTGTGATTTCAGGTTGTACCAAGGAAGGACCAGCAGGTAAAGATGGAGCCAACGGTGCGGATGGCATGGACGGCACGGCTTCGTGCATCACCTGCCATGCGCCTGATGGCATTGAACTGGCCGCTACCCAGTATGAACTTTCCAAACATTCATACGGAGAAGAAGCCTTTTCGCTTGCAGGAAATACAGGTTGCGGAGCCTGCCACCTGTCAGAAGCTTTTAAATACGTATGCCTGAACAATGTACCGGCCACTTTTTCTCTGAACACCTCAACAAATCGTTATGCAAACGATTATGTTGTACCGGCCAGTGTTGCCTATGGAGAAATAACCTGCTCTACCTGTCATTCAAGCATCCATGCTACATACGGGCCCGGCGACCTGGCCCTGACTACCGTTGCACCGGTGTCGATGAATATGTGGGGAGGTGCCAAAACCATCAATATTGCTGCAGATGGCGGCCGCAGCAACCTTTGCATCAAGTGCCATCAACCCCGTCCTCTGACCAAATCGACAGATGGAAATGTACTTGATTATGATGCACTTACCTCAAGCCCGGGTGCCATATTCTTCGATCCTGATGGTTCGGGTAATGTCCTGAGGCCCGCCTATCGTACCCATGTGCACTACGGCTCTGTGGGAGCTGTGTATGCCGGCACAGGAGGAGTCGAATTTCCCGGTATAGCATATACCAACTCTGTGCACACCTCAATCGCTTCATGTCAGGATTGCCACATGAGCCCCATGCAGGGCAAGGCAGGAGGCCACACCTTCTTTGCCAAAGGCAACTTCAACGGATGCAATGCCGATGGATGCCATACCGGCGCTTCGGCAAGTTCTGACCTCCTCTGGACAACTCCGCGCGCCAACGTAAAAGCTGCGCTTGATGCGTTAGCGGCAGCACTGCAGATCAATGGTGTGGATATACTTAACCGTAACCCCGATGCTGTTTCAAATCTCTGGGCTGCAAACACCACCAATAAATATGATGGGTATCTGAATATTTACGATCCCGTAAACAATCCAAACGGGCCGACATACAACACCAATGGAGTATTCCAGAATCCGGCGCCATCAAACACATGGACCCAGGCTCAAAAGGACTATAACCTTACCCTGCCAAAAATCACACTTACCAATGCACAAATGGGTGCGCTCATCAACTTCCAGCTCTGCCTGAGGGATTACAGCCTTGGTATCCACAATTACAAATACACCATGGCCCTGCTGCAGAACTCCCTGACGGCACTTGGCAGCAAAGGGGTATGATATTTACCGGCAAATTTTCTTCTGTTCAAACCGGACCGCCGCGATCACAACCGGCGGTTCGGTTGTTTTTACCCGGATTGAACAACAGTATGTTCCGGTGGGTTAAGAATCTATATTCCGGTCAGGTTCCGGATCAACATTGCTCATCCAAACCGTCCTCCTGTGAAAAAGTACTATATTTCATTACTGCTTTTGCTGAGTCTGTCGGAACTGCACGCCCAGTCTTTCAGAGCAAACCTGATTCTGCAGTCAGGCGTCAGTATTCCGGTTGGTGATTATGCCGGCAAGAATCTGCAGAACGGCAGTTTCACCCTCCCGGGATTTACGGCTTCAACTGAAATAACTGTTTTATCTGCCAACCGCTGGGGCGGGTTTATACAAGCCGGATTTCAGCTGAACCCTGTGGATGTGGGCGACCTGGGCTATGAAAAAGTGGTTGCCGATCCGTTCCTTGATGATCTCTATATCCGAAGTGAGCCTTTCAGGGTGATTCACCTGATGGCCGGCCCTGCAAGGCAATGGAACCTGAGCAATACCATTTCCATAGAAACGCAGCTTGCAGCCGGCATTTTTTATTCCTCGACTCCTTATCAGCTTTATAAGCCCGATTACGCTATGATAGCAGATTCATGGTATGAGATTACTGCTTCGTCAGACCTTAGCTTCGCACTTGGCGCAGGCGTCAGATTCATTTATAAACTTTCGCCATGCCACAGCCTTGGAATTCAGGGCCAGCTGATGCATTCCGCAGCGTCCTTTGAATTTAACAGCCTGCAGGGCCCCAGAACCGATCAAAGGAACATCACAATGGTCAATTCATCCCTTTCGCTGATAATCAGAATAATTTCGCCCGGGCAGGAATTATAAGGACATCTCCCCCATCATCACCTCATAACGGCTAAAGTACAGGAAAGAGCCGGCCTCCATTGGGCAACAGCCCTGAAGAAAAAAGGCCATCCTGAACGGACAGCCTTTTACTTTATGAAATAATCAAAATCCTAACCATTCATGGAAATCAGAAATTCCTCATTGGTTTGGGTGTATTTCATTTTTTCCTTCAGGAATTCCATGGCTTCCAGCGGGTTCATATCGGCCAGGTGGTTGCGGAGTATCCAGATGCGCTGCAACGTTTCCTTATCAAGCAACAGGTCCTCGCGGCGGGTGCTTGATGCTACGATGTCGATGGCAGGGTAAATGCGTTTGTTCGAAAGCTTGCGGTCGAGCTGAAGCTCCATATTACCCGTTCCTTTGAATTCTTCAAAGATCACTTCGTCCATTTTGGATCCGGTATCTATCAGGGCAGTGGCAATGATGGTCAGGGAGCCACCGTTTTCGATCTGACGTGCAGCACCGAAGAAACGTTTGGGCTTTTGCAGGGCGTTGGCTTCCACACCTCCGGAGAGTACCTTGCCCGATGCGGGAGAGACCGTATTGTAGGCCCTGGCCAAGCGGGTGATTGAGTCAAGCAGAATCACTACATCGTGACCACATTCGGTCATTCGTTTGGCCTTCTCAAGCACAATATTGGCAATCTTCACGTGTCGGTCGGCCGGTTCATCAAAGGTTGAAGCGATTACTTCAGCATTTACACTGCGTGCCATATCGGTAACCTCTTCCGGGCGTTCATCAATCAGCAATACGATCAGGTATGCTTCGGGATGATTGGCAGCAATGGCGTTGGCGATTTCCTTGAGCAACACTGTTTTACCGGTTTTGGGCTGGGCTACGATCAGTCCGCGCTGCCCTTTACCAATGGGTGCAAAAAGGTCGATCACCCTCACCGACAGGCTTGCGCCCGGATGACCGGTGATTTTAAATTTCTTCTCGGGGAAGAGCGGGGTCAGGTAATCAAAAGGAATCCTGTCGCGCACTTCATCCGGGGTACGGCCGTTGATAAGCTCCACTTTAATAAGCGGGAAGTATTTCTCCCCGTCTTTGGGCGGCCGGATGGTTCCCCTCACGGTGTCGCCGGTTTTCAATCCGAACAACTTAATCTGTGATTGCGAAACGTAGACATCGTCGGGGGAGTTCAGGTAGTTGTAGTCAGAAGAGCGCAGAAATCCATAGCCGTCGGGCATAATCTCGAGCACACCGTCTGAGGATATAAATCCATCGAATTCCCATACATATTCCTCGCGTCTGCGTTCCGGGAAACGCTGCTGGCGCGGATTAAAATCACGTCCGTAGCGGTCTCCGTTTGGCCGTGCCGGTTCTACTTCGGGCATTCTTTCAACAGGAGGAGGCGGAGGAGGCAGTATCACCCGTTCTTCAACGGTGCTTTCGGCCACCGGCAACGGAGTCTCAACCTCAGCAACTTCAGGAGTAAAAGCCACTTCAGTTTCTTCCTCTTCAATTATGGGCGCATTGCTCAGCAGCAATGCTTCTTCGTCGATATGATCAGATTTCGATTCCGAAACCTGAACCGGCTTGTCTTTGGGTGCATCAGCCTGACGCTTGGGCCTTCCGCGTTTACGTTTTCCGGCATCTTCGCTTCTGGCAGGCTGTTCAGCCGGCTTACGGGGCCCTGGTTGAGCAACAGGGGTATCATTGACGGTTGCTGCCTCAGGCGCTTCTGATGCCAACTGAGGGGCTGCAGCTGAAGGGTCAGAGGAGGCAACAGGGGCCTGTTGCGGCTTCTGGTGCTGAGGTTTACCTTTGACAAAACGTTCGTTGGGGATGCGTTGCCGTTTGTGCTTATTCTCACGCGCTTCCTTTTCCTTCTCAAGCATCTCTTTCGAAGGATTCAGCGCCTGGAAATCAAGTATCTGATAAACCAGATCCTGTTTACTTAATGAATTAAAGCGGGGAACATTCAGGTTCCCGGCAATAACTTTCAGCTCATCAATTGATTTGCTGTTAAGCTCAATAATATCGTACATAAATAAGATTGATTGTGTTGTGATCGTGAATTAGACCGGAAAATTAAAGATTAAAAAGCGAAACCGCGCCCCGGAATGATCCGACTACCCTGCCTAACCTAATGAAGTAATGAGAGAATAAATGAGAGCGGGATTGAATTGTTTTTGAAGGTGCAAATATAAACTAATTTATTCACTTCAGCATCTTTCCGAAAATTTTTGGGATGAAACCAACTGACCAATACCGGCAGCCCGTTTCCCGGACTCCTGATCTGTGTTGCGCCCGGCTGTCCCCTTCTATAAAAGTAACCCGGTTATTTCCCACCAGCGCGCATTTAATCTGTTAAAGAAGTATAAACGCTAACAATAAATTTATCCTGCTTCTTTGAATAATCTCAAAAATATCCAGTAGGTTTGCACAAAAATTTCAATATATTAAAATTATGAAACACACTGCATTTACCAGTTTTCATGAAGCAATGGGCGCCAAAATGGTTCCGTTTGCCGGTTTTTATATGCCAGTTCAGTACGAAGGACTGAATGCGGAACACGAAACAGTAAGAAAAGGCGTTGGCGTTTTTGATGTGTCGCACATGGGCGAGTTTTGGGTAAAAGGCCCAAAAGCCCTTGAATTTGTGCAGTGGGTTACTTCAAACGATGCCTCGAAACTCAACGACGGAAAGGTACAGTACAGCTGTTTCCCGAACGACAAAGGCGGTATCGTGGACGACCTGCTTGTTTACCGCATAAATGCCGAAACCTATTTGCTGGTTGTTAACGCCGCCAATATCGACAAGGACTGGGCCTGGTGCAACAGCCAGAATAAAATGGGGGCTACCCTTTACAATGCCTCCGATGAAATCTCGCAGCTGGCCATTCAGGGACCTCTCGCACTCAAAGCTATGCAGAAGCTCACCGATACACCCATTCTTGACATGGAGTATTATACCTTTAAAAAGGTGACTTTTGCCGGAATCAAAGATGTAATCCTCTCCACTACCGGTTATACCGGTGCGGGTGGTTGCGAAATCTATTTTGCCAATGAAGATGCTCCGAAAATATGGGAAGCAGTTTTCGCGGCAGGTGCTGAATTCGGTATTAAACCCATCGGCCTCGGCGCCCGCGACACCCTTCGCCTCGAGATGGGATTCTGCCTCTATGGCAATGACATCAACGATACCACCTCCCCCATTGAAGCCGGGCTTGGATGGATTACCAAATTCACCGACGAAAAGAACTTTATCAACAAAGCAGCCCTGCTGAAACAGAAAACCGAAGGCGTTACCCGCAAACTGGTTGGATTTGAGATGATTGACAAGGGGATTCCCCGTCAGCACTATCCTATTCTTGACGCCGAAGGCAATACAATTGGTGAAGTTACCTCAGGCACACAGGCTCCGTCGCTGAAAATTGCCATTGGGATGGGCTATGTAACTGCGGCATTTGCCAAAGCCGATACTGAAATTTTTATCAGCATCCGCGATAAGTCACTGAAATCCAAAGTTGTGAAACTACCTTTTTATAAAGGTTAACTGATACAAACCTGAAAGGCCCGCATACCGGCAAGGTTTGCGGGTCTTTTTCATTCAATAGCCTGTAAACATGGTCAGGACCCTTGAAGTTAGCTTTAGCCCCGCACTCTACCCGCACAGGAACCAAAGCGGAGAGCATATCACCGTTGTGATTGACATCCTGCGCTTTACCACATCGCTGATAGCTGCTTTCGAAAACGGGGTATCCGCGGTAATACCGGTCGCTTCGCTGAGCGAAGCAGAAAATCTCGGCAAACAGGGATATCCTGTTGCCGCAGAACGCGACGGTTTGCGGCTGCCATTTGCTGATTACGGGAACTCTGCGGCAGACTTCAGAACTCCAGGCATCAAAGGAAAAATCCTCGTTTATTCCACAACCAACGGCACCGGGGCAATGACCATGGCGGCCGGTAACGGACCGGTAACCGCCGCCGCTTTTGCCAACCTGCCGGCAATTTCTGATTGGCTTGGCTCTTGCGAAGAAAATGTGGTTATCCTCTGCTCGGGATGGAAAAATCTGTTCAGCGCCGAAGACACCCTGTGTGCCGGAGCGCTGGCAGAAATGCTCCTGCATAGCGGCGCCTGGGCCACGCCCGGCGATGAAGCCTTGTTTGCCATCGAATACTGGAACCGCCACAGGTACAACCTTAAAGAAGCACTGACTGGCAGCAGTCACTACCAGCGATTGCTGTCGCTGGGCGTTGACCCGCTCCCCGACTATACGGTAAAAACCGGAATATCTGATGTGATCCCGCTATACACGGGAGGAATTATAAAAAATATCAATGAACCGAAATAACCATTTCAATAAAACCCTGTTTATGAAAAAGCTTGTTTTACTAACCACCATTGCCATGAGCCTTGTTTTAACGGCCTGTAACCAGGGCCCCAAAAAGGAGACCCCGCAGCAGGATTTCAGATTTCTGCTGGAGCAGTTCGCCGACCTGAAAATCATGCGTTACCAGGTTCCCGGATTTGACGAACTCACGACCAAACAGAAAGAACTGGTGTATTATCTCAGTCAGGCAGCCATTGCCGGCCGCGATATTTTGTTTGATCAGAACTACAAATACAACCTGGCCATCCGGCGCACCCTCGAGAACATTGTGGAACACTACCCCGGCGAACGCGAAAGCGACGATTTCAGGAATTTTATGGTCTATACCAAGCGGGTATGGTTCAGCAACGGCATCCATCACCATTACTCCAAAGACAAATTTTTTCCGGAAGTCAGCCCTGAATATTTCACATCGCTGATCCGTGAAACTTCACAGGGCAGGTTCCCCCTGCGTGAAGGGCAGGATATGGAAAACTTCATTGCCGAAATCGTCCCGGTAATCTTCGATCCGTCCATCGCTCCCAAAGCCGTGAGTCAGGAAGCCGGCAAAGACCTGCTGCTGAATTCAGCCTGCAATTTTTACGAGGGCGTTACCGAAAAGGAGGCCGAGGCTTATTATGCAGGGCTGAAAAACAATGCAGTGAAAAACGGGGCCGACACCCTGGTTTCGTTCGGCCTGAACAGCAAACTGGTAAAGAAAAACGGCGTAATTACCGAAGAGGTTTACAAAATGGGCGGCTTGTACAGCGAGGCCATTCAGCAGATCGTTTACTGGCTTGAAAAAGCCGCTGAAGTTGCAGAAAATGAACACCAGCGGGCGGTAATAGAATCGCTGGTGAAATATTACGAAACCGGCGACCTTGGCATCTGGGACGAATATAATGTGCTGTGGGTAAAGGATCTGGATTCGCATATTGATTTTGTAAACGGATTTATCGAAAACTACGGCGACCCTATGGGCCTGAAAGCCACCTGGGAAAGTGTGGTAAATTTCAAAGACGTAAAAGCCACACAGCGGGCTGAGACCATCAGCGCCAATGCGCAATGGTTTGAAGATCACTCTCCGGTGGAGCCGAAATTCAAAAAAGCCGAAGTAAAGGGTGTTTCAGCCAAAGTAATCACCGCTGCGCAACTGGGCGGCGACTGCTATCCCTCCACCCCCATTGGCATCAATCTGCCGAATGCCGACTGGATCAGGAAGGAACACGGCTCGAAATCGGTGACCATTGAAAACATAACCTATGCTTATGATCAGGCTGCCATCGGCAACGGAATGATTGAGGAATTTGCAGCTTCAGCCGAAGAAATTGAACTTTCAAAAAATTACGGCAGCCTCGCCTCAAATCTGCATACCGATCTGCACGAGTGCCTTGGCCATGGTTCGGGGCAGTTGCTGCCCGGCACCCGCGGCGATGAACTGAAAAACTACGGTTCTCCCCTTGAAGAAGCCCGCGCCGACCTTTTCGCACTTTATTACATTGCCGATCCCAAACTGATGGAACTTGGGCTATACGACAATGAAGGCGTTTACAAAGCCGAATACAACAGCTACATCCGCAACGGCATGCTTACCCAGCTTACCCGCATAGAGCCCGGAAAGACCATTGAACAGGCACATATGCGTTGCCGCCAACTGATAGCCGCCTGGAGCTATGACCTTGGTAAGGACAAAAATGTAATTGAGAAATTTGAACGCGACGGTAAAACTTACGTGAAAGTAAATGATTATCAGGCGCTCAGAGAGACTTTCGGAAGAATGCTTGCCGAAATTCAAAGAATCAAATCGGAAGGAGATTATGCTGCCGGCCGTGAACTGATTGAAAAATATGCCGTGCAGGTTGACCAGCAACTGCACAGCGAAATTCTCGGACGATTCGCTAAACTAAATCTAGCACCATACGGCGGCTTTATCAATCCGGTTTTTGTGCCGGTTACCAAAGACGGAAAAATCATAGATGTGAAGGTGGAGTACCCCGAAGATTATACCGGACAGATGATGGATTATTCAAAAAACCATTCTTTTCTGCCTACCTACAATTAAGCAGGAAGCATCTTACCGCATCGGAAGATACAGTGACCCGGCAAGCCCACCCCGACTTGCCGGGTCATTTTTTATCTGATTGCAGATTGCTTAGAAATGCCGGAACAGGCCTGCCGGAAGACCGGGCAAACTGACAATACAGTTGCCATCATCCGGTTTTAGGACAATTCATCAAGGCTTTTCATAGGAATTATCAAACCTTCAGAATCATCCCGTGTATAATGCCCCGCATTATGTATTTTTGCCAGGTTTTCCAACTCCACAATAATGATAAAACGACTTTTATTCCTTGCCGCATTATCACTTCTCAGTTTTTCATGCCTTGTCGCGCAGACCGAAGTGGATGAACGTGCCATGATCTCATTCCGCAAAGGATTGGGATTCAACGCCCCTGACAGCACTTTCGGAGTTAATCTGCGGTTAAGGATGCAGAACCGGGTAGCGATGAACTTTAATGAAGACCTGAAACTTGAGGATATTGAAGCCAGGGTCAGCCGGCTAAGGTTGCGTTTCGACGGATACATCCTCGGGCCGAAACTGACTTACTACCTTCAGCTTTCCTTTTCGAGGGGCGATCAGGACTGGGACAACACCCATGTACCGAACCTTGTACGTGACGCTATGGTTTATTATCATTTCAATCCGAAATTCTACCTGGGTTTCGGGCAGGGAAAGCTTCCGGGAAACCGGCAACGGATAATTTCGAGCGGGCAGCAACAGTTTTTTGACCGTTCAAATGTAAATGCCAATTTTACCCTCGATCGTGACTTTGGGCTGTTCGCCTATTACAGCGACAAACTGGGAGGCATACATTACAACCTGAAAGGTGCAGTGTCAACCGGCGACGGCAGGAATCAGCTGAGAACCGACAATGGCCTGATGTATACCGGAAGAATAGAATTACTTCCCCTTGGCCGCTTTAAAAAGGATGGCGATTTCTCGGAAGGAGACCTGGAATTTGAAAATACCCCAAAAATCGGATTAGCAGCCGGCTATGCCCTGAATCAGAAGGCCAGACGTACCCGCGGGACCACAGGAAGCGACCTCTATGAGAACAGGAACCTGCAATCCCTTTTCGCGGATATCATCATGAAATACCGGGGGTGGGCACTCTATTCGGAATTCATCAGCAGAAAGACGGATAACTCCGCATTTACCTATAATCCCGCCGATTCATCTATGTCGGTTCATGTAGTCGCCGGACATGGAATCAATACACAACTAAGCTATTGTTTTCCCAATTACTGGGAAATCGCTGCCCGCTATTCAGTGGTTAATCCGGATCATGAAATCCGCGATATTGCCAGACGGGACAGTTACTATATTCTGGGGGTCAATAAATACGTACGAAAGCACCTGACGAAATTCCAGGGGTTCGTTGGGTACCGCAACCAACAGTCACACCTTAACATGACTGCGGACAAAAACAACCTGTTGCTGGTCTTCCAGGTGGAGCTGGGTATCTGACAGAAAGCGGCAGGGAATCTGACCTCCAAGAAAAACCGGAATGCTTTTATTGGTGAGGAAATTATATTTTCCTGCCGGATCCAACCAGGTTATAATCACCTGAAATGCGAAAAGAAACGATGTGAAACAGGATAGCCTCCGGGTATCTGATTATCAGGATTCAGAATCAGGAATTTCAGCCTGATTTTGCAGGCCCATGAAAAATGCCGGGGAAGGCCTGGACTCAGTGACCGCAGGAGCAACCGCCGCAACCACCCATGCCGTCTTCCTCATCAAAACCGGTTCCGCAACTCCCGCTGCTACAATCGCCGGTGCCACAACCACCGTTGACGTTATACTTTACCGGAAAACCATCCTGAAACCAGGCCTGCACACCGCCGGCAATGTATCCAACATTTTCAAATCCCTGATGGTGCAGAAGATTCGCAGCCTTGAAGCCAGTGGCTTCATCAAATCCTCCGGCGATATAGTAAGGCTCTCTCTCCATCCACTGCAGCTTCTCAAGCAACTGAAGCAGGGTTACCTGGGTGGATTCCACCCCATCGTAAGCCACCACACTGAATCCCTCTTCGTCAATGATATCAATAAAAACAGCACCTTCGGACATCTTCTGGTAAGCCTCGGCCGGCTGAAGTTTGAGTATTTCGGACATAATGAAAATTTTAAGCTGCAAAGTTACATATATTCATCTTAAGATATCACCATCGCATTTTTCTTTTAAACCGGAGCGCTGCACCCACCAGCGCGATCATCACCGGCACTTCAACCAGAGGGCCGATTACCGCCGCGAATGCCTCTCCGGAGTTAATACCGAATACCGCGATGGCCACCGCAATCGCCAACTCAAAGTTATTGCTGGCCGCGGTAAACGACAGGGTGGTCGTCTGCTCATAATTGGCCCCGACTTTCCTGCTCATGAAAAATGAAACAAAGAACATCACCACAAAGTAGATCAGCAAAGGAACAGCAATCAGCACTACATCAAACGGAATTTTAACAATGTATTCGCCTTTGAGCGAAAACATTACCACTATGGTAAACAGCAGGGCAATCAGGGTAAGCGGGCTTATCTTCGGAATAAAAACCCGGTGATACCACTCTTTATTCTTTACGCGGATCAGGATAAATCGTGTAAGAAACCCGGCGATAAACGGGATACCCAGATAAATAAAAACGCTTTCGGCAATCTGTCCAATGGTGATGCTTTCAACAGCATCACTGACAGGAATTCCAAACCAACCGGGTAACACCGCTATAAAGAACCATGCATATACCGAGAAAAACAGCACCTGAAATATGGAATTGAAAGCCACCAGTCCTGCCGCATACTGGGTATCACCCTTAGCCAGGTCGTTCCATACGATAACCATGGCAATGCAGCGCGCCAGGCCGATCAGGATAATGCCATATATATAGGGCAGGTTGGCATTGTTTTCGCCGGGGAACAGCTTAAAAAGGACCACTGCCAGCAGAAACATCAGCAACGGCCCGATAATCCAGTTTTGAATCAGTGATAAAGTCAACACTTTTACATTGCGGAACACGTCGCCAAGCTCCTCGTACTTCACCTTGGCCAGTGGCGGATACATCATAAGTATCAACCCTATGGCAATTGGAATATTGGTTGTACTCTCAGGAGAAGCTTTCAGTGAATCCCAGAAGGAAGCAATGGATGGAAAGAAATATCCTGAAAACACGCCAAGAAACATGGCGAGAAAAATCCACAGGGTAAGGTACCTGTCTAAGAATTTGAGTCGTGGTGTTGAAGGCATTGTTTTGATTAGGGGATTAGGAGATGAGCTGGTTTATTGAAAAAAAGTGCTTTTTGAGCGCCTCATTTTTGCAGATAATTACATTCGGTTGTGCCATTAAAACCCGGACAGACGTTCGGAAAACAGGATCATCGGCTTTTTGAAGTGGAAATTATCTTGTTGATTACTTTCTTAATTGATTCAAGGTGTTCGGGCAGATCGCCCGGATCAGGCAATAAGTCGGAGAATCTGCATAACTTCAGCCAATAATCTGTTTCATTCATCTCCTTCGCCACCATTTTGAATTTATGAATAAAGTCAGCATTGCTTTCTGCATTCTGCGCTTCACTGGCATTGGCTCCGATGGCAGTTCCTGCTTTAAATAACTGATTTGACAAGGCAAACTTCCTAACTGCATCCAGCCGTTCGCAATATTCAATAATTTTGATAGAAAACTCAAAAGTGAGTTTCAAAATCAGGTTTTCTTTTTCCTCTTTCATAGCATATATAAGTGTTAGATGTTGAATAAAATTTCATCCGTCATTCCACCCAAAACATTCATTGGATGCAGATAATCAGTGACATCCCCAAAGCAACATATCCTCTAATCATCACATCCTCAAATTAACAAATCCTCAAATCAACTCATACTCTATTTCAACAGTTGCAACCGCACCCGCATCCCAGCGAATTAACAGGCTTTTCAGCATAAACAGTAATGCTGTAAATGCCGGTTCCCGTTGCCTTGAAGCTTTCAAGTTCATCCGGGTTCAGG
>Ga0334884_1004883_pt1 | contig 13324 bp, 12 predicted proteins | sample GraSluR1_MG_7_FD_207215 | JGI IMG/M metagenome (GOLD analysis project Ga0334884, IMG submission 207215) | Sludge microbial communities from methane-producing bioreactor in Wageningen University, Netherlands - Granular Sludge_12_05 R1 | ecosystem: Engineered > Bioreactor > Anaerobic >...
GTCCCGGAATAGAAGTGAGAGATCTCGGCCATTTCGCTTGTCTTCAAATAGTCTTTCCCGTAGCTGTTATTTCCTCTTGGGAAGAATTGATTCTTGTGAGCCATGAGCATAATGAAGGCCCATTCCGCATTCGTCATCAAGTGCCAGCCCGTCCCCTTCTGGGTACAGGCTAGTCTCGAATTGTCGAAGTTGATTGTGTTAGATGGATCTCTTCTTCTCAGAGAGACCGCCCTTGCGGATCCGCCGGAACCATTCACGATAGGGAGATACTTTCCTATCCAGAATTCGTTCTTCGCCGACCCATTCTTTATGAATGACTGGTGAGGTGCGTCGGCCCACGAAGCGTCTATGTCCTTCAACTTTTTCACAGGGAAGCGTACCATGATCGATGGGAAGTTAGAGTTATCGAACATCACCGCGTTTCTACCAAATGAGGCATCCCTAATTCTTCTGTCCATGTCATTTCTTATTGTTGCGTCGGTTACGGCTCCGTTGACAGCGTAGTAGTCAGTTACCCAATCCTCTATTTCCCTGCTGGTTTCGAGAAGTTCGCCTTGAACGTATTTGCCGGAAACAAACTTCATTTCTTCTCACCTACCTCTTCTATCATCTCTTTCGGCTCTTCTAGTTCGGGTTGGGGGAACAATTCCTTATAGTTCTCTCTGAGATCTTTTTCGAAAACAGGGGCATATTTCAAGGCCTCCTCTTCTCCGCCACCCACTGATGTTTCGGCTAGGAGCCCCACCCCTTCTCCAGAGAAGTCGATTTGAACGCTTGCAGTTCTCTTTAGCTGTTCAAGAGCGTCGCTTGACTTGCTGACCTCTTGCGCGGTTATTGTCTTCTTCATACTTCATACACCTCCACCTGAACGGTGTTCGTTTCTGGAATTGCATAGATCGGAGTCGCAACCTTCGGATTGAATTCGAGTACTACCACGGATTGAGGCTCTAGGACGAAACCTTTCGTGTCTGAAACCGAAGATTCTCCGAACCTCAATCTGTATGCTTCTGAATACTTGCTGAGGTTTCGGATCATCATTGCCACTCTGTTTGCCTTTCTCGAAGCTCCGGCAAAGACCTCGGCAGCCACTCCAGGGACAAGTGTTTTCATTCCGGTCACGGGCGCGCTCGATGGAAGGGTTTCATCCCCAGAGATGACCACTTCTCCTATCTCGTTCGTTCCGGCGGGGAGCGCGTCTGTGATCTTCTTGATTCCGTCGGTACTCTTTATTGATTCGATCACGGTTTTCAAAGCGTCGAGAGTGGTTTCTTCCGCAAAATCCAGTCCGGAGATGGTTTCAAGCAAAACTCTTGCCGCTTCGAGAGTAGTCTGGGTTGCGAAGTCCTTCCCTTTGAGGTTCTTGAGCAGGCCAATCATTGTGTTCAGGGAATCAGCATCTGCGGTGGTTCCAAGAACTTCAAGGAACGTTTTTAAGGTTGCAAGGTCTGCAATCTTACCCTCTTCCGCCATTACTTTTGATGCGCCGTCTGCCCCTTCAAGATATTCGTACTGTTCTTCATCTGAGTTGAAGTATTGTGGTGCTGGTTTTCCGTGCGCGTCTGCTCTGATGCGCCTTGTGCTTCCGTTCATTTTCCATCCCTCCTTACAGATACTTAGGTGTGAATATCACCTTGTATGTGAGTATTGAATCGGCTAGTATGTAGTTCTCTCCCTGGATCAATTCCAACTTTGCCGGGTAGTGTTTCGTGGTATCGACCAGAACGAACGGGGTCAGGGTCTCGGTCTCTTCGGTTTCGAGAACATACAGAACGGTTACTGTCTCGCTATTCCATCCGGTAGCCACCGAAGCTGAAGCTGCCAGCTTTTGGCAAGTTCCGTCAGATCGGATTACCAGACAGTTCGTTCCGACTGCATATCCCGAAAGCGAGAGATCCCCCGAACCGTCAGTCTCTTTCTCTTCCCTCTTGACCCTTCTCGTGAGAGTCCCGTCAGACGAGAGCTGATCTCGAATGTCGTCGATTCCATGAAGTTCGCCCGAGAAGTGAAGTCCACCGACGACCTTCTTCTGTGTCTCATCATCCATGTAGGTCACGTATGCGGTGCAGAGGAAGAAGTGATCGTTGCTTTCATCGATCTCGAGAGACAGCCCGAAATCCTCCGAACCTTCCTGAGAGTCCCAGCCGACCGATCTCACGCCTTCCCAGTAGTCGTCCCCTACGATCTCTCGAACCTGTGAGCCCGTAAGTTCGTCCGCATCCGTTACCTCGAACTCTTCCTGCATGATCGGAGCCAGCTCGCCCTTCTTCGTCAGGTCGATGATGAGAATGTCGATCGTCTCCCCCGAATCGTTCGTGACCGTCTTTTCGGCTCCGTCTCCTTCGATGATCTCGTCTCCGAAAGATGAATAATACTTGTGGCCGTTGACGCTCGTGAACGGAACCGAGCCTCCATCGACGACATCCGCTTCTCCGTGGTCGTTGCTCCAGGTATCGCCGTAGAGGATAGCCGAGATCTCGACTTCTACCGCTCCTGGATTCTCGACCGAACCTCCTCCGACGAAATCGATCTCCTGCTCTTCTCCACTCACGAATGGATCGGGCATGATTAGATTGCAGCCGAACGTCATCACGAGAGCGTTGTGGACCGGGCCGCTCAACACTCTCCCCTCCACGAATCGGCCATATATCTTACAGTTGTAGGTTCTATCCGGTTCATCCGGGAACACGACGGGTTTCGCCTCGCTTCTCGCCGTCGAGAGAAAGGCTTTCAGAGCGTTTACGTTGGTTCTGAGAGAAGACACACTCGAAGCGTAGATCTGCCCTGCCAGCTTTATGATCCTCGTCTTGAACCCGTTATCGTGTATGTGAGCTCCGTTCATCCCGTCATAGAGCTGAGTCTCCCGGCTGTTGAGTTCCGCTGTGTCTCTCTCCGAATCCTGATTGACAACGAATCCGTATGTAGCTTTCAGATCCGTGCCATCGAAAAGTACGCCTGCCATTTACACCACCACCTTTACAGTCCGTGAGACCTGAGAGTCTGTTGAGTCTCGAAGCCGACGTTAACCGGAGAGTTGAAGCTCCAGCCTTGCATCAGGAACCTCATTGCGCGGATATTCTCGTTTATCTCCCTGAGATAGAGGTTTGAGCTTCTCTCGATAGCGAGAAGGACATTCGCTGTCTGTTCCGTGATCGACTTGACCGTATTCGCTCGCTTCGTGTCGATCTCTTCCGGTACTTCGAGCCAGTCCCTCGCTTTCTCCCAGAACTCCTTGCTCTTTCCCATAGCCTCCTGCATGAGAACATCGATCTTTTCCCATTCTTTGTCCGACATTTCGCCGTCTCTGAGAGCCTTGTCCATTTCCTTTGCTATCTTCTCGAAGATCTGCTTCATGGCCGCTGTTTCCAGGAAGGCTTGAATCAGTCCTTGTTTCACCCGGTTTCTGATCGTCTCTTCGAGGTTCTCGGCGAAAGCATCGAAGGTGTCGGCATTTGAGAGAGCGTTCTCAAAGTCGCCCTTCATCTGCTCGATAGCATCGGCTCCGGCTCCGAAGAACCACTCGATATCTGCTATCAGGTTTCTGAGCCACTTGCTCTGAACGTTCTTCAGGCTCTCCCAGAAGATTTCGAACTGCTTCTTTGCCTGAGAGAGGTTGAAGGTCAGGGCGGTCATGAATAGCTGAGGAAGGTTTCCGGATATCGCAGCCGAAAAGCCTTGAGCCAGAGCGTCGAAGAAGCCTAGACCTTCTTCTTCCTGAACTTTCACAGTCGCTTCCGCTATTGCATCGAGAAGGGGATCGAGAACATATTGCCTCATATACTTTTCAGAGAGAGATTCGGCGTTCTCGAAGAAAGCCATGATGAATCTCAAGCCAGCTCCCTTCCCGCCTTCCTCGAGGATCTTTCCGAGGTCGTCTGTCATTCCCCTGGCGAATCCTACGATGTCGTCCATCGCATCTCTTGTCTTCTTGATCTCTTCGGCTCTGAGATCATTTCTCAGTTTCTGATAAGCAACATTGATCGCATACTCGGACTCGGCATTCCCTTTGGCGGATTCGAGGACCTGCCAGTAGTATTCGTCCAGCAACTCCAACTTTTTCAAATAGAGGACCTCTTCAGGGATTGCCTGAGCCTTGTTTTGAAGCTCTTTGTCGAGTTGTCTTTGAAGCCTGAAAATCTCGTCAGCCACTTTCTGCTCGAGTTTTATTCTCTCCTCGGCAGTGCCTTCGTAGAAGTCCATCCAGTTCTGAAGGTATCTGATCCGGTACTCGACCCCGATCCTCTCAGTGCTGGCTATTTCGGAGATCTCTCTCTCCGCCGCCTCGACTCGCGCTTGGGATTCGGCCTCTTTTTCGTCTATAACGGCCTTCTTCCTCTCTTCGTAGAGTTCCTTCTCGAGATCGGCCTTCTCTTTCTCGATCATCTCCGTGACTTGGAGTTCCTCTTCCTTCGAGCCTTTGAAGACATTCCCGAACATGTTGAGGTAATTGATCTTCTGCTGCTGGTTCATATGCTCGAAGCCGAGAATCTGTTCTATCGTTCCCTTTGCTTGCTGGATTCTCTCCCTCGACTTTTCCTCTTCCTGCTTGATGAGATCATTAAGACCTTTGAGGACCTCTTGATTCGCGGCGCTCTCGACCCTTGCGACGTAGTTCAGGATCTCCATCGCCGTCTTGTCATCGGCATCAAAGAGGTCCTTCAGGAAGCTCACTCTTCCAGTCTCCGGGAGTTTCCCGACGAGCTGACTCATGAGTTCCCATTGAGAAATAGCTGACTCGCTCAACGCTTTCGAATCGGCTACCATGACCTCGAATCTGAGTTTGAGATTCTCCCATGTCGAGATCGTGTTCTCTTCGATCTGCTTAGTTGCATTGACCCATTCCCTGAGCCAGGTCGGGTCTTTCGTCTCTTCCCAGAGTTTCTGGTAGATCGAGGAGATCGCTTTCTCTCTTCCCTCGACTATCGAAAGGGCTTGTCTCAGCTCGGCCTGAAGGTTTTGAACGGCGGGAGTTTTATCTATTTCCTCCGTTGCGATTCCTTGCTTTTGGATTTCCAGTTTCTTATTCTGAAGATCTTCTTCGATCTTCAGTTTTTCTTTGGTCGCCTGTTCTAAGAGTTCTCTTTCTTTCGCCAGATCCTGCTGGAGTCTCGCCACTGGATCGATCGCTTTATCAGGCGGAGGCGTTCTCAAATTTTCTCTGAGAACCGCGACTTCCTTGATCCACTCCTCTTGCTCCGTAAAGAACTGAGAAGACTCCTGCGAGAGTCTCGAATAGATGTTTTCGATGCTTTGGGCTATGTCGAGAGCGACGTTTAGGGTTCCCTGAGCGACGGCTTCATCGTAGAGCTTTACCAGCTTGTCTATCTCTTCGATATATTCCGCGACCTTGTTCTTTGATTCCGCCGTCTCTTTCATCGCTCTCTCAGACCAGAATATATAAGCGCTCCAGAATGTCTGATTCTCCTGACCAGTCTGCACGCTCTCCTGGTACATGTCTTTGTACGAGCGAGCGATCTCCCGGGCGATTTCCCTCGAGGCGTTTGCGGCTTCTTCGCCTTCCTGTTTGAGTGTGTGGTAGTACACCCTTGCTCTTTCCGTGATCTTGTCCAGCACAGAAGCGGCCTCTTTCGTCTCGACTGAGAGAGCGGCTATCGAGTCCTTGTATTCGTCGAAGTATTTAGCCTGTTCCTTTCCAGCCACGACTGAATAGAGCCAGAGTTCGAGATTCGCATTTGCCAGTTGTTTCAGCTTTGAAGCAGCTTCGTCGGTCGCTCCTTTTTCCAGGAGAGCGTTGTATTCCGTCCTTAGCTTATTGATTTTTTCTAGCTGTTCTGTCTCCCACGAGGCCTGTTCTTCCTGCTTCTTCTGAACGAGGTTGAAGACTTGCTCAGTCGTGATCCCGAACTCTTTGGCCTTGTCTCCGAGAAGTTTGAAGACGTTGTAGTTCCCCGTCTCTCTGTATGTAGTAGCGATCGCCGAAAGGATCTCCGACTGCTTTTCGGAGAGGATCTTCTCATAGAGGTTCGCGTGTTCCATGTCTTGCCTGGTCATCGCGGCTCTGTATTGAGAGTAGATCGCATAGTATGCTGCTTCTTTCTGAGAGAGATCCTCATAGAACTTCTCAAGCCTCGTCTTCGTGCCTTCGTCGGGCTTGGGCTCGATCTCCTTTAGTTGTTCCTGGATCTCTGACGCTATCTGAGCGTATTCATCGGCAAGAAGAAGAAGATTCAGATTCGCCTGCTCGATCTCGACCGTGTATTCATACTGCGACCGAGCATATGAAGAGAGCTGCTGCGCGGCTCTCATCGCGTCCTCAAGTCTTCCCTTGTCCGAGTAGTCAGCGAATACTGCCTTCAGGTTCGCGATCTTGTCCGTGACCTTGTCCAGCTCGCCAGAGAAGAGAAGAGCCCTTCCCTCCCACATCTTCCATGCCTTGAAGGCTTCACTTGCAGCGTCGGAACTCTCTTCGGTGTTGTAGAAGATCTCTTTCCACGTATTTGCGAGCTGCCTTGCGAGAGTGATCTGATCCTCTGTCTGGCCTGCCGAGATTGCCCGGCCATATCTCTCGATAGCTTCGTCCCTCTGGCGATACAACTTCTCGAGGGTGTCCTCCGCTTTCTCGGTCATGGAGAGGACCTGATCGAGGGAATAAGCCGTCTCTTTCTCTATTCTGGCGAGATACGATTCGTCTCCGGTCGCAAAGTATGCGTCTATGAAGGCTCTCGCGAGAGAAGTCCTAGCAGCTTCGAGTCTATCGAGAAGAATCTTGTTTTCGGAACCGACGAGATCCTTCTCGAGGTCCTGTATGAGCCGTTTCTCTTCTTCGATCCTCTTGTCGTATGATCTCTTTCTCGACTCGACAATGCTCTCGAAAGTCTCTTCCGCTCCCTTTCGGATCACGGAGAGAGCATCGAGTTCAGAAGCCGCCCACGCTTTGGCCTGTTCGTCTCCCTGCCTCGTAGCGTAGAGTCTGATCTTCTGAGCCGTGGAATACGCCGACTGAAGAGATCTCTGTGCCGTTTCCCTGTCATATTCGCTCTGAGAGTCCTTCAATGCCTTGTAATCGTTAATGTACCTATCAAAGATGATTCTTTCGTTGGCGAGCCATTTCGCCCAGTAATCATCCATTCCTGAACCGATAGAGTCTTTGATCGTTTCGAGGTTGTTGATCAGTTCCTCGGTAGCGTCAGCACTATTTCCAGCAGCAGTCTTGAGTTCGGCAAATGTCTTCATACTGAGGTTGATTTCCTCTATCTCCGAGCCCGTATCTCCGAGAGATTTGTTCAGCTTGTTTACCTCGTCGTCGAAGTTTGTCAGGATCTCGATCGGGAGTCCCTCGAAGAGCTTCTTGGTTCTTTCCTGCATTTTCTGCATCTCAATGCCAATTTGCCGGGCCTGTGTTGCCGAAGCCTCGGTCAATGGCGGGTAATCAACGACAAAAGCCTCAGAAGCTTTCTTGATTTCAATTGCTTCCTTCCTGATGTTTTCTATCTGTTGCTCAGAATAAATGTTCTGCTGTATGAGCCGATCTTCATACTTGTCTAAGAACGCCAACAATTTTTCGGATTGTTCTATTGCACCTTGCCCGAACACACCAGTATTTCTAATCTCCGTGATCTGCTCATAGTATTCGCTGAGAGCATCACGCAGAGGAGCGAGGTTGGCTAACTCTTCCTGCTTCGTGCGATACGCGATCGTAAGATCGTCCAGTCTCTTTTGAGCGTCAACGATCGCCCTCTTCTGCTCGTCGACCTGAAAATTCAGTTGCTGTTTCTTTATCTCGAGGTCGGCGATTCGCGCTTTTGTTTGGGCCTTCATGAGTTCTATGTTCAGTTTGATCATTTCCCCTTCCATCTCGTACATGCCGACGAGTTCGGGATTTTGATCAACGAGCTTCTGAATTGATTCTCTGAGCCTGTTATAGTCGCCCTCTCCTGTCGAGACGGCGAAGTTATGTTCATGAACTAGGCTCGTGAGCTGGTCCATTGAAGTCTGGAAACTATCCGCTTCTCCCGACACCCTGTTCAGCTCGGATAAGTACATCTGAAGGACACTCTTCGCGCTCTCGACCTCTTTCGCCACTTCGTTTATCGAGATGGAGAGGTCCTCCGAGCTCTTATCGAGGTCCTGAAACATGTCCCTGAGTTTGTATGAGTCGTCCAGGATGAACATGATTCCCCTTCCCAGGCCTCCGAGAACATCGATCGCTGCGTTGAATGCAGGGTTTACCTTCTCCCATAAGAGGATCCCCACGGCGCTCCATATGTTTGAGAGAGTCTCCAGCTTGTTGCTCGTGGAATCAACCATCTTTCCATATGCGTCCTCGGTCGCTCCCGCCTTACTTTCCATCTCTCCCATGATCTCGTTGAAGTCAGACATTTGAGCGCCTGTAAGAGAGAGGACTCCTCTCAATGCCCTGACATTCCCGAACATCTTGGCCATTGATTCCCCGTTGTCGCCGACTTTCTCTTTCAGCTCCTCGAGGAAGGGCAACAGACCTTTTGTATGCAAGGCAGTCTGAGAAAGCTCTATCCCGTACTTCGCGGCTTCTTCTTTGGCCTCTCGTGTAGGATTCAGTATTGAGACCAGTACCTGGTTTAGATACGTCACTGCGTTCGTTGTATCGATACCGCCTCGAGTCATAGCAGCGATGGCGGAGACAAGAACGTCAAGTTCCACCCCGAGAGTCGCTGCGGTTGGGATGATTGCCCCGAGAGACCCCGCCAGTTCGTCGTATGTAGTTTTTCCTTCGCGGACTCCTGTGAAGAGAGTGTCGTTTATGTCTACGACATCGCGCACTCTGAGACCGTAGGCGTTCAAGACAGTTGTCGTAATGTCAACCGCCGTCTTGACATCCGTAAGACCTGCAACGGCAGCCTCTGCCGATCTCTCGACGACATAGAGAGAGTCTCCCATCTCGACATTCGAGGAGATAGCCTGGTACATCGCTTTCTCGAGAGTACCGATCTCTTGAGGAACTCTTGCCGACATGTCCAGCAGCGCACCGGTGTATGACCGGATCTGTGACTCATTTGCGTCCACAAGTGTCCAGATCTCTCGCATTCCGGTCTCAAAGTCAAGGAAGTTTTCCTTTGCGGTGTTGATCGCCTTTGCGACCATCAAAATTCCGCCTGCGAGTCCGGCCCACTTCGCGATTGTGCCGAGAATGTTTGTCATTCCCGAGTACATTCTCGAGAGTCCCTGTTCACTTGTCCGTGTTTCGAGATCTAGCTCATAATATAATCGATCAACCAGCACTGGAATCACCACTTGGAGAGACCCCAAAGAATGCAGCGAGAGCCTGTTCCGCACTTTCAGGATCTTTGATTTTCTTGTCAGAATCAACGCTGTTCAGCATTATGATCAGCGATTGATAGGAAGTTTCCCAGAAGATCTGATCTATTGACCAGCCGAATTGAGAGAGATTGAAGGCCAGCCGCCCCCAGTTCGGAGGTTCGTCGTTTACATCAGCATCTTCGTCATCTGCGAAAAATTTGAGACATCGACCAGCCTTCGGTATTCCTGGACTATCGCTTTCATGTCGAAGATGTTCAAATCGTCGGTGATCTCTTCTATCGAGAGAATGTGATCCTTAACGATTCCCGGTTTCTTTCCATCAACAATTAGCTGGATCAGTTCCGGGACCGCATCATAACTCGCGAACATCTGTTCTACGAACTTCTTCGAGAGCATCGGAATGATGTTCGCCAGATCCTGCTTACTCTTCGCCTCTTCGAGTTCCTTCGCAAACTCAGGATTCAGGAACATCCGCTCGGTCTTCTGGGCCTCTTCGGAGATATACCTCATGAGCCCGATGCTTGGAGGTTGAATATAAATCGTCTTTCCATTGCTGAGTTTTATCGGTTTTGGTGTCATCGAGACGGCTTCGAATTCATTCCTTTCCTGTTCCTTTGTTTCCACTGGATCTTTCGGCATTGTGTTTCCTCCCTTCTCAATGTAGAAGAAAGCCCGGTTTCCCGGGCTTCTATTAAACGGTTACTTTCGTGAGTTTCGGAGCAGCGTAGGTTATCCCTCCCGCTAGGTTTGTTGCAGTATGAGCCTCTACCACGGTCGAACCATCTCCTGAAGCTATTGCGCTCACGAGGAGATTTGCTTCGGCATCATCGTTTATCGCAGCCGCGACTTCGAGAGCCGTCGACTGGACAGCCGATCCTGCGTTTGTCTCAAGAGTGACGGTGATAGCATCTCCGGTCACGGAGACATCGAGAGACTGACTCGCGCCCGCGTTGACGAATGCGATTGTGATGTCGTTCCCGTCAGGCCCCGAATCAACCGCTGTTAAGTGGACGGCACTGTTCGCGTCAGGCGAAGCGTTGTCGAGTGTGAGTTTCGCCTTCACGCTTTCAGACGCGAGAGAGACAACCATCAACTTCACTACTGCGTTGCCGTCGTTATTTACGGCTATCTCTCCGTCGGGCCTGATCCTCGCTCTGGAGAGCTCTATCTCGTACTTGACTCCATTCAGCGTCTTCGTAACGAGTTTCAGGGACTTCGTGACCCCTTCCGAGACTTCATCAGGAAGAGTCAGGATGTTATCGTCGGGTGCTTCGCCGATCGTTCCGTTGAAGAGAAGTTCGAGATTGTCAAGGGCACAATCAGCGAGATTGATCTCCATCTCTCGCCTAAGTTTGGTGCTTATGATCATCTCGGGTTCGACATCTTGATCATTGTCTATCTCGACTTCGGTAGGCGTTGTCTGTCTGAATAGCACACCGCCCTTTGTCTTTCCGAGCTCATTGTTTGGTGTGCCTCCTGCATCGCCGAAGTACACTTTGTCAACTGCCAGTATGAATTCCGACATTCAAATCACCCCCTCTTATGAGGAGACTCTGGTTATTGTCGGGGCAGAGGTGTGCGCGAGATTCACCAGCAGAAGCTTCACGACAGCGTTTCCGTCGTTGTTAACCGTGATCTCTCCATCCGGCTTGATCCTTGCCTTCGGTAGAAGGACCTCATAATACACCCCACCTATCGCTTTTGTGGTGAGTTTCACGGCCTTTGTTACACCAGCGGAGACCTCTGTCGGAAGTGAGAGAACGCTACCTGCTACCGTTCCGTTGAAGACGAGAGCGAGGTTATCCAGCTTGCAGTCAGACAGGTTGATCTCCATTTCCCTTCTGAGTTTCGTGGTGATTATCGCCTCGGGTTCCACGTCCTGGTCGTTGTCTATCTCAACCTCTTGAGCTGCGTTCTGCCTGAACACGACTCCGCCTTTGGTTTTTCCGAGATCCACATTCGGGGCTGTCCCGACATTTGCGATCTCGACTTTGTCCACAGCGAGTATGAAATCACTCATGGTTCATTCCTCCTCTATTGCCCGCTTTCAACAATGCGGACATTGAATCTGAGTTCTTTGTAGCTTTCCATAGGCATATCCGGATCTATCAGAGCGGCTCCGCACGACAGAGGCTCAAAGTGGTACAAAGTGCCTCCTGTCGGCTTCAATGCTGCCGATAGAGCGGTCATTACATCATCTTTCATGGTCTCGTGGCCTGAATTGTCGATCATTCCGTTCGACAAGAGACTTCGGTACATCAGGATTTGAAGGTAGCCTCTCTGGATCGGGAAGTCATACATCGAGTTCCTGAAACGGATCACACACGAGGGATTTGTGAAGCCTTTCGGCCTGTTGTTCTTGAACACATTGGAGATCTTCTTCTTGATCTCTACATAGGCCGCCGAGACTAGCTTCTCATCTACGAATTTGATCATCTTGATCGCCCGCTTAGGTCTTCTTCGATTAGTTCCGGCAGTCTCGCCGCTGCTTGAGAGATGACATCGTGGCCTTTAGCTTCTACATAGATGCCATATTCCATCCCGGCGTAACAAACCAGCTTGACGTTGCCTGGCCCCGACTGAAGCTCGCCCGCGAACTGGTCTGAGTTCTCCCGGGCCACCGGGTGTTCGCCATTTTCGTTGGAATTGACGACGTTCTCCACCTGACCATCAACGGCAACAGCATAATTGATCGAGTTTCTGAGATTGCCCGTCTGGTCGTCGAATCCTTTCGTTTCCCGGGCGTAGTTCGTGGCTAAAATGCCGATGCGGTGGGCCGTGTGCACCATGTCGCCTTTCATCCGGCCTCGAAGATCGCTTACGAGTTTCTGGATGCTGTTAAGGTTAAGTGGTATGTTCATGTACGATCACCTCCCTGTGCCTGGGATAGGAGAGAATCCGGGTGACTTCGTACCTCTTCGAGTCGATCTCGATCCTGTCGCCCTGAATCACGTCCTCGTCTTCGTGAAGAAAGAGGGTCCAGTAGTCCATATCCCCGAAGGCAGTCTCAGAGACTACGTGATAGCGAGTGTTTATCCCCGGTTGGAAGGAACGGTCTTCTATCTGGAAGGTGTGAACCGTCTCGCTTCCCTCTATCCAGTTTCCGTTCGTATCAAAATAGCCTTCGGTTTTGCGGAATACCGAGACGGTCTTCATAGCGAACTCATCCTCGTCCTTCTCTTGTATCTTGCGGAGATCTCTTCAATACGCTTCTGGATTCCTGTTTGATCGAGTGTCTTTCCGTAGGCTCCTTCTCGGAATGTGTTGAATTTCGGATCATCGGGATTTCTGAGGATGGAGAGAAGAACTTCTCTCTCGGCGAGATCGAGGTACTTCTCATGAAGAGAATCCGAAGGATCGAATTGAAGAGTCGAGATCCCTCCCGCCAGAGCTATGAACTTCGCGTATGTGTCATCGGCGAAGAGTCTGTTATCGTCGTCCGCCATTCTCAGTTTCAGAGCCTGTATGAATGTCATTGCTCATCACCCCTCTTTCGCTTCAGGTTCCTCCTCGAGGATCTCCATCGGCATGATGTAGCCCTTTTCCTCGAATCTCTTCACGTCGGTCTTCTTCATGTCGGAGATCTCGCCTCTCTTGAAGCGTTCCTTCCCGTACTTCACATTCATGAGCCACTTGACCTTTATTGTGGTTTTCTTACCTGCCATCGAGGTTCCCTCCTCTCAATAACAAGCCCGCCGGTTAGGGCGGGCCAGTTTATCGATCGTTGTCTAGGTTCCTAGGTTTATTCAGTGTGAACGGTGGCTATGAACACGGTGTCAATTCCCTCGAAGGAAGGAAGCCCGATCATAGACACGACGGTCTCGACGTTCACGGGGACCTCGGCTTTCTTGAGTGTGGTGAGAGCAACGCCAGTGTTAACGATCTCGACATCAGCGCCCGGGGTGGTCATAAGATCGGACTCCTCCGGGGTAGTGCCGAACACGCTCGAGCCGAGAACTCCGGCAGGGAAGAGGGTAAACACATTGTCAGGGAAGAACTGAGTCGCAGTCCCGCTCGCGTTGTACTTCTTGTTGTACACAGCGATCTGGATCTTCGTGTGCCTCTCTAT
>Ga0334884_1004886_pt1 | contig 13321 bp, 12 predicted proteins | sample GraSluR1_MG_7_FD_207215 | JGI IMG/M metagenome (GOLD analysis project Ga0334884, IMG submission 207215) | Sludge microbial communities from methane-producing bioreactor in Wageningen University, Netherlands - Granular Sludge_12_05 R1 | ecosystem: Engineered > Bioreactor > Anaerobic >...
GTTACCCTTCCGAAGGGTAACGCCCCCACCCGCCGTGCACCTAATCTTCGACCGGTCCTTCAAAGCGGAGCACCGGCCGGCGGGCCGCGTTCACCTCGTCCGGACGGCGGACCGGCGTGGTCACCGGGGCACGGAGCACCAACTCGGGGTCTTCCCGGGCCTCCTGGTCGATGCGGAGCAGGGCTTCGATGAAGGCATCGAGGGCGGCTTTGTCCTCCGACTCGGTGGGCTCGATCATGAGTGCTTCGGGCACTATCAGCGGGAAGTACACCGTCGGTGCGTGTACACCGAAATCGAGAAGCCGCTTGGCGATGTCGAACGCGCGTACGCCGTGGGCCTTCTGCTTTGCCGCGGAGGCCACGAACTCGTGCATGCAGGGGCGGTCATAGGGTATGTGATAGGCGTCGGAGAGTCCGGCGCGCAGGTAATTGGCGGCAAGCACGGCATCTTCCGCAGACTGCCTGAGTCCGATGCCGCCCATGCGCCTCATGTAGGCGTAGGCGCGGATGAGGACGCCGACGTTACCGTGGAAGCCTTTCACCCGCCCGATGGAGCGGGGGCGATGGTAGTCGAGGAAGAACTCGCCGCGCGGATCATCCGACGTGCCTGACACGGGTCGCCGGCCCACGAGCGGCACCGGCAGGTAGGGCTCCAGTAAACCCCCCACGGCCACCGGGCCTGCACCGGGGCCTCCGCCACCGTGAGGGGTGGAGAAGGTCTTGTGGAGGTTCATGTGTACGACATCCATGCCCATGTCACCCGGCCGCACCTTGCCCATGATGGCGTTCAGATTCGCCCCGTCGTAGTAGATGAGGCCGCCCGCATCGTGCACCAGGGCCGAGATCTCCAGAATGTCTTCCTCGAAGAGACCGAGGGTATTGGGGTTGGTGAGCATAAGCGCGGCGACTTGGTCGGAAAGCGCACGCCGCAGAACATCCGGGTCGATGAGGCCTCTCTCCGAACTCGGCAGCTCGACGACGCGATAACCTGCCATGGCCGCCGTGGCCAGATTGGTACCGTGCGCTGAATCGGGTATCAGGACGATGTTCCGTCGGTCGGAGCCTTCTTTTTCGCGATGGTAAGCTCGGATCATCAGGATGCCCACGAGCTCGCCCTGAGCGCCGGCCGAAGGTTGGAAGCTCACTCTCGTAAGTCCCGTGAGGGCGAGGAGGACCTGCTCTAGCTCCCACACGAGGGCGAGCACACCTTGCACCTCGCTCTCATCCTGGTAGGGGTGCAGGTCGGCGAAGCCGGAGAGCCCGGCCAGTTCATCGTTGACCTTGGGATTGTACTTCATGGTGCAGGAGCCGAGGGGATAGAACCCCACATCCACCGCGTGGTTCAGCTGCGAGAGGCGAGTGTAGTGCCGTACCACCTGTGGCTCGGACACCTGGGGCAGAAGGGGAAGCTTCTGGCGAAGAGGCACACCGGAGAGAAGCTCCTCCACGGGAGGCGCCGGCACCCCGGGCTGAGGCAGGTCGAGGCCGCCGGCTCCGGGCAGGCTCTTCTCGAAGATGAGCGGCTCCATGGGCTTGGTCATGACGGTCCCCTTCGTGTGGCGCTTCCTTCGTCTACCTTCAACGCCTCTCGCGCTGCTTCCACATACTCGGCGAGGAGCGGCGGAGAGTTCAGCTCGGTCACCGCCACCAGGAGGACGTCCGCCGGAAAGGCTTCGCCGAAGCGGGAGAGGGGTACCCCGGGGTCGATGCCCCGAGACTTCATGGCCCGGGCGAAGTCGGAGGCCGGGAGGGGAAGGCGGAGTGCGAACTCGTTGAAATACGGCGCGTCGCACAGCAGTGTGACCCCAGGCAGGTCGGTGAGCAGCGCTGCCAGCCGGTGCGAGCGGGCCACGCATAACTCACCCAGCCGGCGGAGACCTCGAGGTCCAAGCAGGGCGAGATAGACGGTGGCGGCCAAGGCGCACAGAGCCTGGTTCGAACAGATGTTTGAGGTGGCCTTGGCCCGGCGGATGTGCTGCTCGCGTGCCTGGAGCGTGAGTGTGTAGCAGGTGCGGCCGTCCGCGTCGATTGTTCGGCCCACCAGCCGTCCGGGCAGTTGCCGCAGATAGGTGTCCCGGCAGGCCATGTAACCGGCCGAGGGGCCGCCGAAGCTCATGGCGTTGCCGAACGCCTGTACGTCGCCCACGACCACATCGGCTCCAAGTGACCCGGGATCGGCCAACAGCCCCAGGGTGAGAGGATCGTGCGACACCACCAGCAGGGCTCCGGCGGCGTGGGCCGTCTCCGCCAAGGGCCGCAGATCCTCTATCACGCCGAGGAAGTTCGGTTGCTGCACGAGGAGGGCCCCACAGGCCGAGAGCTCCTCGGCCTGTGGGGCCGGGGTGCGGCCCGTACGGGCATCGAGAGGTAGCGCGGCGGTCGCGAAGCCCGGGCCGCCCGCGTAGGTCTCAAGGACTTCGATGGTCTCTGGGTGGAGGCCGGACGAGTAGGCGAACTGCTCACGCTTGGTGTGTCGGAGAGCCAGGAAGGCTCCTTCGGCCGCCGCCGAGGGGCCGTCCCACAGCGATGCGTTTGCCACGTCGAGGCCGGTGAGGGCGCAGACGGCCGTCTGGAACTCGAAGATGTGCTGGAGCGTGCCCTGGGACACCTCCGCCTGGTAGGGAGTGTAGGCGGTGGCGAATTCCCCCCGCCCGGTGAGCACCCGCACGGCGGCCGGGACATGGTGCCGGTAACAACCGGCGCCGGTGAAGGAACGGCCGCCCCATGTACGATTCCGGTCGGCGAACGCCTTCACCTCCTCACATACCTCCGGTTCGGTGAGGGGTTCGGGGAGGGCTATCGCCGGATCCCGGAGCTCCTGCGGGATGGCGGTGAACAAATCCTCGACGCCTGCCGCACCCAGGCGGTCGAGCATCGCGTGCCGGTCGCGTGATCCATGTGGCAGGTAGCTGTGAGAGAACTCGTTCGTCATGCGCGGCCTCCATCGCCTGTGGGAGCGCTGTCGTCCTGTCTCTCTCCCTTCTCGGGGGGAAGAGGGGTGACGCCCCGCCGGTAGAAGCGGGGTTCGACGAGTCGGCCGACAAGGAGGCGGCCTCTCACTTCGACTTCCACTCGTTGCCCCACCACGCCTGCCTCCGGGACCAGGTAGGCGAGCGCGATGGGGTGGCCGAGTACGGGGCTGAAGGACCCTGATGTCACCCGGCCCACCGATTCGCCGTCGCGCTTGAGGCGGTCACCGTGGCGGGGAATGCCGCGGGCTTCTGTGGTCAGGCCGAGAAGTACCCGGCGTGGCCCCTTCGCCTTGGCCTGGAGAAGGGCCTCGCGGCCCACAAAGCCCGGACGGTCGAGCGAGACCAACCACTCGAGGCCGGCTTCGAAGGGGGTGGTGGTGGTATCCATGTCGTTGCCGTAGAGAAGGAGGCCCGCTTCCAGCCGCAGGGTATCACGGGCACCGAGACCGCAGGGGAGCACCGTTCCCGGGGCTCCTGCCTCAAGAAGCGCGCTCCACACAGAAGAAACGGCTTCGGCGGGCATCATCACCTCCGCGCCCGGTTCGCCTGTGTAGCCGGTCCTCGCGATGATGCACTCCGTACTCCCCAGATCGGCCCGGGCGTGGGTGAAGGGCTTCATGCCGGCCACGTCTCGACCGAAGACCTGCGACAGAACGCCGAGGGCGTCAGGGCCTTGGAGGGCGAGCAGTCCGGTTTCTTCGCTGAGGTTCTCCAGCGAGGCATTCTCAGGCAGATGCTCGGCAATCCAGGCTGCATCGGCTTCCGTGTTGGCGGCGTTGACGACGAGGAGCACTCGCTGCTCTTCCCGATACACGATGAGATCGTCACGGATGCCTCCCTCGGGTGTGAGCAGCACCGTGTACTGGGCCCGGCCCACCGGCAGTGCGGCCAGATCGGTGGCCACCAGGCCGGAGATGGTCTCGAGCGCTGCAGAGCCGTGAAGGGCGAAGCGGCCCATGTGCGAGACGTCGAAGAGGCCGGCCCGCCGTCTCACCTGCAGATGCTCCTTGATGATCGACGAGTAGGAGAGTGGCATCAGCCGGTCGCCGAATGCGAACATACGGGCGCCCAGGCGGATGTGCTCCTCATGGAGTGGGAGTGTGCGGAGCCCTTGGCTTCGCCTGTGCTCGCCCTCGTGAACCATAGCGTCCCCCTGATGTGGAGTGTATGCGGGTACGTGGCCGACACAGTAGATGGTCTTGGCACGTGGACACCCCGCCATCTAACTGTATCCGGATATCCATCCAAATCAAACTGCGTGAAATCTTTGCGATTGCTCACGCACTCTTTAAGAATCCTTCATACGAGTCGCCGATACTGTTGCGAAGCGCAGCCGTCATAGCCCATTCCAGTGGTGAAGTCGGCAGTCAAGGCGCGAGCAGACACGTACGAGAGGGAGGTGCACACGGACATGAAATCGTTCTTCAGGCATAAATGGGTGATCCCGATTGCGGCACTCGTTCTCACCGTCTCTCTGGGAGCGGTAGCGTTTGCCGCGGGCGGGGCTCCGGAGGCCGCTGACTGCTCCGGAGTCTGCGCGGGCGAGGAGTCCTGCGTGGGTGCGGCCCTGCTGATCAACGATGAAGCACAGTTGCGTGGCCTTTCGGCGGGCGCGCAGGGCGCCATGGGCGTCAAACGCTGGATGCAGGGGGGGCCCGGCAGGCCGGAACTGAGTGAAGAGCAGAAGGCGGAGCTGGAGAAGCGACGCCAAGAGATGGAGTCCCGCCGCCAGGCCATGCTTGACCTGGTGAAGGAGAAGATGTCCGCAGAGGACCAGGCAGAGCTGGCTCGGCTTCAGTCTACCGTGGAGGAGCAGCAGGAGGCCTTGAAGAAGGCACGCGAAGAGCTGTCGAGCACGATGAAGGAGATGAGAGACCTCATCAACAAGTACCTCGACGTTGCGGGGAGCAGCACCGGTGAACAGTCCCCGGGTGCAGGAGTGACGAGCCTGTAGACGGAGCCCATCCCCCGTGGAGCCCATCCCCCGTGGGGGTTGCCTCCGGCCGGCCCGGCCGGAGGCAACCCCATTTCGGTCTACAATGAAGGGCGGGAGCAGACATCACGGCGGGTGGTACCCGTCGTGTGAGGTGCGAAGGGAGGAGGTCGGACGTGACCGCCGGCCGCACTGATCTGGGCACACTTCTCGTGGTGGAGGACGATCCTTCCATCGCCGAGTTGCTGCAACTCTATCTGTCCCGTGAGGGCTACCGTGTGCTTTCCGCCTTCGATGCCGCCGGGGGGCTTGAGTTCCTCGCGGGTGGAGAACCCAGTTTGGTCGTGCTCGATCTCATGCTCCCCGACGGCTCCGGTCTCGAGGTTCTGAAGACCATTCGCGCCTCCTCCGACACCCCGGTCATCATCCTCACCGCGCGCGACGCCGACCAGGACAAGATCCTCGGTTTGGAGCTCGGCGCGGACGATTATATGACCAAGCCATTCAATCCCGGGGAGCTTGTCGCCCGGGTGAGGGCGGTGCTGCGGCGGGCGGCTCCCGCGGAAGAGAACCGCCGCTTGGTGCTGGGTGGCGTCGAAATGTTGGTCGACGAGCGGCTGGTACGGGTCGACGGCCGTGCGGTTGATCTCACCCCCAAGGAGTTCGACCTGTTGCGGTATCTACTCACAAATCGCGGGATCGCGCTTTCCCGCGAACGCATGCTCGAAGAAGTGTGGGGCTACAGCTACTACTCGGATGTCCGCACGGTCGACGTGCATGTCGGACAGCTTCGCCGCAAGCTGGGTCGCTGGGCGTCCGTGGTGCACACGGTGTGGGGAGTGGGGTACAAGAGCGATCCAGAGGCTGCACCCCGTGACTCCGGCAAGGAAGCCGCTCCAGAGGCGGGCGGATAGATGGGCGGTGGCCGAGCGGACGACAAACCATCCTGGCAGGGCACCCCGCCACCAGCGGACGGCGTGGCACCCTCGGTCGTCTGCGCTACCGGCTTTGCCACGGGTTGCGCGGCCGGGACCGGCCCTGCGCCCGCGAACGGCTCGGTGCGGGTCGGGGGCGCGGTACTCGCAGTAGGCGCGGCACCCGCAGCCGGCCCGGTTCCCGCAGGTGGGCCGATTGGGGGGCGCATCACACTCGCGGTGGTGGGGGTGGCTCTGGCCACGCTTCTTGTCGTTGGTCTCGTCTACTACAACTTCATCGGGCGGTATGTGCTCGACCAGGAACGTGGCCGTGCCCTCGCTCAGGCCGAGCAGATCGCCGGACAGATTGAGGCCCTGGGCACCGACATCGATATGCGTCCCATGATGGCGGGCCGGGCTCTCCAAGCGTTCGTGCGCGCCAACCTACGCACGCTTCCTTCCGGCGCGTCCGTCATCGTGTACCGGAACGGTGTTCCCTTGGCCATGGGGGGTCCCAACAGCATCATGGGCTCCACTGCGGCCGCCGCTCTCTACCGGGAGGCAGTGCGCATCACCGAAGACGGCCCCGCAGCGGTCGGTTTCAGGGCGGAAGAACTGGAGCTCGACTTCATTGTGGCAGCCTCACCGGTGTCTCTCGCGGATGCCGGCGGCATGGTGGTCATCACGCTCGCCGTGCCCGATGCTGTGGCTGCGCGGAGCGGGATCGTGCGTGTGCTTGTGCTGGCCGGCCTCGTCGGTGTCGGTCTCGCTGTGGTGGTGGGCCTGGGTCTCGGCACATGGCTCTCCCGGCCGCTGCGCCGGCTCTCGAAGGCGGCCACCCGCATGGCCGGGGGCTCGTATGACGAACCGGTTTCGGGTGGGTATCCGGGTGAGGTGTATGAGCTTGCCTCCGGGCTTGAGACGATGCGCCGCGAGGTGCAGCACAGCGAGGACTCGTTGAGGGGATTCGTGGCGTCAGCGGCACATGAACTGCGCACCCCACTCACGTCAATCGAGGGCTTCTCTCAAGCCCTCTTGGACGGAACGGCCGTGACCGAAGAGGAGCGAGTGAGGTCTGCGGCGGCCGTGCATCGGGAGGCGGGGCGCCTGCGCCGGCTTGTGGATGCACTTCTCACACTGTCGCGCTTCGACTCCCGCGAATTCACCCCGGAACTGGTGGATGTGAATGTGGGAGAGTTCGTGGGCGACGAAGCTGAGCGGCTGGTCGAAGCAGGTCTGGCGCCTGTGGGACGGATCACCGTTGTTACGCAAGGCGACGTAAGCGCCTCCCTCGATGTGGACATGTTCAGGCAGGTGGTCGCCAACCTGCTCCTGAACGCGGTGCAGTACGGGGGGGAAGACCCCATCCACGTCTCCCTGGAGGTCGCCGGAGGTTGGCTGCAGATGGACGTGAGTAACGGTGGTGTTCCCCTCAGCGCGGACGATCGCGAGCATCTGTTCGAGAGGTTCTACCGGGGCCGCTCCGCTGGCCGCCACGAAGGCTTCGGCCTCGGTCTCCCTCTGGTCAAGGAGATCTGTACCGTCCTCGGCGGGGAGGTGTCGCTCGTCGATGGCCGGGCACAGACGGTGTTTCGCGTACGTCTTCCCTCCCGGTTGGCACCGGAGAGAAGCCTGTAGTAACGTACGAAGAGGGTTTCCAGGGAGCGGTCCCTGATCATTGGCCCCTTGGTGGCGCAGAGCGCCGCCCTGTGCCGTACGCTTTTCCCGATCCATGTATCTCTTCAACCTCGAGCAAACGAGAGCCAAGCCTTGAAAATCACCTTCATCGAACCTTCTCCTCCCGGCCTGCACATCTACACGTTCATCAAGCAGCTGAGGTTGGGGCTTCCGCTCATGGCCACGATGCTGCGCGATCTGGGGCACGACGTGCGTGTATACGTCGAGGTCTTGGGTGATGTCGACTGGGAGCGGGTGATGAGTTCCGACCTGGTCGGTATCTCCACCATCACGTCCACGGCCATCAAGGCGTACCGCTATGCCCAGCGTGTGCGGCAGGCAGGCATCCCCACGCTCATGGGCGGCCCACACGTCACCTTCGAGACAGATGAGGCCCTCGAGTACTGTGACTATGTGCTCCGGGGCGAAGCCGACGACTCCATCCTCGAGTTCGTGGAGATGATGGAGAACGGGGGCGACCCCTCCGGCATCCTCGGCCTCTCCTACCATGATGCCGACGGCGAGCATGTGCACACCGAGTCTCGGCCCCTCCGCTCGGGCATCACCGACCTGCCCATACCCGATCTCTCGCTGGTCGACGAGTATCAGAAGATAAGCCCCAGCCCCCTCATCGGCTCGCGCGGCTGCCCACACGACTGCGAGTTCTGCTCGGTGGTCATGATGTTCGGCAGACGGATCAGGCGCGACACGATCGAACGGACGATTCAGGCCTTGGGCCCCATGGCCGGGAAAGAGGTCTTCTTCTACGACGACAACTTCATCATGTCCAAGCGCTTCACGAAGGAGCTCTTGGCGCAGATGATCCGAGCCCGCCTCGATGTCCGTTTCTCCGCGCAGATCAGGGTCGATTCGGTGTGCAGGAACGGCAAGGTCGACCATGAGCTCCTGCAGCTACTCAGGGATGCGGGCTGCTTCCTCGTATACTTGGGCCTCGAGTCCGCCGACCCCTGCACGCTCGAGGAATTCAACAAGAATCTGAACGTGGATGACATCGCCGGCGGCCTACAGGCGCTTCACTCCTACGGCATCAATTCGCACGGCATGTTCGTGGTGGGAGCCGACACCGACACGGTCGAGTCCATCCAGGCCACGGTCGATTTCGCCATCGAGCACGACATTGGCTCGGCACAGTTCTTGATACTCACTCCCCTGCCCGGTACCCGCCAGACCGAGCAGCTACGTCGGGAGGGCCGCATTCTCACCCGCAACTGGACCCTCTACGACGCCATGCATGTGGTCTTCTGGCCCAAGAACATGACACCGTACGAGCTCATGCAGTCCATGATTGAAGCCCACCGGCGCTTCTACCATCCCGGCCGCTTCAAGGGCAACCCGAAGCATCGCACCATGGGCTTTCTCATCACCAATGCCTGGTTGAGGCTGCCCGAGAACCAGGCCTATCTGAAGGAGTTACGCTCCTACACCAGCCCTCCCGCATAGATTGCGAACCGGCGCGGCTAGAGGAATATCGGAGTTCTTAAAGAAGAGAAGAAGGCCGTATACTCACTGTAGAAGTGCCACTTTCGAAAGCGAGGTAGCTTGGCAAGAGTTGTGGCCATCGCCAACCAGAAGGGCGGAGTGGCCAAGACGACCACGACTCTCAACTTGGGCGTGGCGCTCAAAGAGCTCGGGCATCGGGTCCTCGCCGTGGACATGGACCCTCAGAGCAATCTCACCATGTGCCAGGGCCTTGACCCCGAAGCGCTCCGCTCCAGCATGTTCAATGTCTTGGTGCACGGCGCCGCTCTCGAGGATGTCATCTTCGAACGCGAGATCGACATTGCTGCTGCCAGCATTGACCTAGCCGGGGCGGAGCTGTCGCTTTCTTCTCTCATAGGTAGGGAACGAGTGCTCAGCAAGGCGCTTCTGGGGCTCGGCGACGCCTACGACTTCGTCCTCGTGGATACGCCGCCCTCGCTTGGCCTGCTCACCATCAACGCCTTTACCGCCTGCGACGCCGTCATCGTGCCGGTGCAGTGCGAATACCTGTCTTTGCGGGGTTTGGCCATGTTGGAACGAACGCTTGAATTGGTGCGCGAGAATCTCAACCCCAAGGCGCACATCATGGGTATTCTGCCTACACTGTTCGATTCGCGCACGCTTCACGGCCAAGAAGCGGTGGAGGTGCTGCGGTCGAGCTTTGGCGATCTCGTGTTCGACACGGTCATCAAGAAGACCATAAAGTTCGCCGAGGCTCCAGTGAAGGGCATGTCGGTCATCAAGTATGCTCCCAGCAGCAGTGCGGCCCAAGCCTACCGTGCGCTGGCGAGAGAGGTGCTCAATGGAAAAGCGTTCTAGTATGAGAGACAGTGGGCTGAGCTCGCTGTTCCGGGCCACGGCTGCTCGGGAGCACGCGGCAGAGCGCGCTACAGAAGCGGGTGAGTCCGGCGAGCGCCCGGCGGAGAGGGCCGACTGGGGCGAGAGAGATCCGGAACCGATGCGCCGTCGCTTGATCCAACCGTCCCGCAGCTTCCCCGCGGTCATCAAGGCGGTGGGAGTGGGCGGAGCCGGCACGAACACCATCAACCGCATGCTCGAGGCCGGCGTAGAGGGCGTGGAGTTCATCGCTGTCAACACCGACACCCAAGCCCTGGCCATGTGCGAGGCCGATCACAAACTGCGCATCGGCAAGGAACTCACCAAAGGCTTGGGCGGCGGCTCCGATCCCAACGTCGGCCGCGACGCCGCCTTGGCCGCTTATGACGAGATCAAGCAGCTCCTCAAGGGGGCCGACATGGTGTTCATCACCGCCGGTGAGGGTGGCGGCACCGGCACCGGCGCCGCCCCCGTGGTGGCCGAGTTGGCCAAGGAAGTGGGCGCGCTCACCATCGGCGTGGTGTCGCGGCCCTTTGCCTTTGAGGGGCGCCGGCGCCAGGCTCAGGCCACTGAAGGCATCGAACGGTTGCGGGAGAAGGCCGACACGGTCATCGTGGTGCCAAACGACAAACTGCTCGAGGTGGTGGAGAAGGGCACGTCCATGTTGGCGGCCCTCAAGGTGGCCGACGACGTGCTTCGCCAGGGCATCCAGGGCATCTGCGACCTGGTGACGGTTCCCGGTCTCATCAACCTCGACCTGGCCGATGTACGCACCATCATGACGGGCGCGGGCACGGCGCACATGGGTATCGGCGTGGGCCGGGGCGAGGGCAGGGCCGAGAAGGCTGCGGAAGCGGCCATCAACTCCTCACTTCTCGAAACCTCCATCGAAGGTGCGCGAGGCATCCTGCTCAACATCAGCGGTGGTGACGATCTCTCCCTCTTCGAGGTGAACGAAGTGGCCGAGGCGGTGAACCGCGCGGCCGATCCGGAGGCCAACATCATCTTCGGAGCCGTGGTCGACGAGACCTTGGGTGACTCCATTCGTGTGACCGTGGTGGCGGCCGGCTTCGCTCCGCGCACGGAAGCGTCCTTGCCCTTCAGCGCCGGAGAGGAGGGCGAACCCGTCGGCGTACATGGTCAAGGGCTGGAGGAGTCGGAGCCGCCGGCCGAAGAGGCGGGCGCAGAGAGCGACGGTGGTGATGAGCCGGTTCCCTCGGTGGATTGGGCGGGCGACGAGATCGACATCCCCCCGTTCCTCAAAGACAGGTAGGTACTGGAGGGCGTACCCCGCGTACACGGGTGGTCGGCTGCTCTGGCGCCTTACAGGTACGTCGAAACCCAGGGGTCGGAGTTCGCGGCACGGGCAGGAGTGGCGACGCAGCGGGGGCGCGGGAGAAATAGTTGAGGGGAGGGGTCCACTATGCGAGTAGTCGAGCTGACCGTATCGAACCTTTCCAGCGAAGAACAGGTGGCCAAAGTTCGTGAGATCATCGAAGGTATCACCGGGGCGGTCTTCGAGCGTGCAGATCTCAAGACCCAGGAGATCGAGTTCGGGTTGAAGGAAGACTTGGATGACCTCACCATCACCGACGTGCAGTGCGCCCTTCGTGATGCGGGTTTCGAGGCGGGTGAAGTCGTGCCGGGTGTGACCTGCAACGTGCGCCTGAGCCGGAAGTAAGCGCCGGTAGGGTGGGCTGCGGCCCGCCGGGGCGGCGGCCCACCCTACCGGCAGAAGCCGGCCCCCTCCGACGGGCATGCTTCTGCCGCCCGGGAGTCTAGAGCCTCATCTCGAAATACGTACAGGACTTCTCTTGAAAGCCCAGGCTACGATAGAAGCTGCATGCCTCTCCGTGACTGCTTTCGGTGAACAGCGAGGCGAGGACGGCGCCGCGGGCGCGGGCTTCTCGGAAGGCCGCCTCAAGTAGGCGAGCGCCGAGTCCGCGGCCGCGCTCCGGACGGCTTACCACCAAGTCTCGTATCTCGCACACCAGGGCCCCTACCCAACAGTTCGAAGAGAAGACCAGGGTGCACATGCCGATGACCCGGCTCTCTTCCGTCTCCTGACTCTCTGCGACAAGCACCAGTCTGCCCTCACCGCGCGGGGAGAAACGGCCGCCCGTCTCTATGGACGCCGCGATGATCTGCTGCACGTCGCGTTCGCAGGGGATGCGGACGTCCATGTCGTCCGTCAGTTCGAGGAAGAGACCCACCAACCCGGAAAGGTCGGCTGCACAGGCGCAGCGGAAGACTTCGTTCCCTTCGGGAACCTCTGGGGCAGGCAGGGTGTCTTTAGCCATAGTGATTCACACATTACAGGTTAGCAGGTGGCTTCGCGCCACAGGCTGGCCGTTCGGGGCGGAAATCCAGACTGGAAAGGTCGTTTGAAGCCGCCTCTTCAGGGGAATTAATAGAGTAGTCTCCGAAAAAATCCGCCGGATGGCGGGAACCCGGAGGATACGGCTCATGCCGAAACAGCTTGTGAAAGAACTGGAGAAGCCACAGCGACCACGCAGGGGGCGTCCGCGCCATGTCGAAGAGCCGGGAACCATGGAAGCGCGCAGCTCCTCGCCGAACTACGAGCCTTCCTTGCAGGTGTACCTGGGTGAGATAGGTAACACCCCCCTTCTCACGGCCACCCAAGAGGTGGAGTTGGCCAAGCGCATAGAGGCCGGGGACGAGGCGGCAAGGAAGCATATGATAGAAGCGAACCTACGACTGGTGGTGTCTATCGCGCGCAACTACTTGGGACGGGGTCTCCACTTCTCCGACCTCATACAGGAAGGCAATTGCGGGCTCATGCGGGCCATCGACAAGTTCGACTGGCGACGCGGCAACAAGTTCTCCACCTATGCGACTTGGTGGATACGGCAGGCCATCACCCGCGCCTTGGCGGACAAGGGCAGGACCGTCCGTCTTCCCGTCCATATCGTCGAGCGGCTGTCGGCCATCCGCCGCACCAGTGCCGGCCTGCAGCAGGAGCTGGGGCGGGAGCCTGAGGTGGCCGAGGTGGCGGAAGCGGTCGGCCTCACAGAGAAGGAGCTTCAGGCCCTGCTCGATGCTGCCGAGACTCCGCTCAGCCTGGATGCGGCCACCGATCCGGATGGCGATGGATACGATTTGTTGTCGGTGTTGGAGGATACCTCCCAGTCGACGCCGTATGACATAGCGGCGGGCAGGATGCAGCTTGCGAATCTGGCACAGGCCATCGATGAGTTGCCCGACCGGGAGCGGGAAGTGTTGGTGCTGCGCTACGGGCTCGGAGGCGAAGACCCGTGGACGCTGGGAAGGATAGCGAAGCATCTGGGCATCAGCCGCGAGCGGGTGCGCCAGATTGAGGCCAAAGCGCTCGATCGTCTGCGCTTCAACGGCCTCGTGCGAAGGCTGAGGGAATCGGCCTAGACGCGTTACCCGGGTAGTGGCGGCCCGGGTAACGTCGAAAGGGAAGGTTGCTTCGCAGTCGCTCCTCTTAGGTGGCGCTGCCGACCC
>Ga0334884_1004890_pt1 | contig 13305 bp, 10 predicted proteins | sample GraSluR1_MG_7_FD_207215 | JGI IMG/M metagenome (GOLD analysis project Ga0334884, IMG submission 207215) | Sludge microbial communities from methane-producing bioreactor in Wageningen University, Netherlands - Granular Sludge_12_05 R1 | ecosystem: Engineered > Bioreactor > Anaerobic >...
ACCCCGCCTGGCCAGGCCGGCCGCGGCGAATCGGGCGTACTTCGGCGCGATTTCGCTGCCGAGGAAGTCCGTGTCGGGGCGCAGGGCGGCCGCGGTTCTCAGAAAGAGGCCCTTGCCCGACCCCACTTCGACCTCCAGCGGCGCCTGGCGGCCGAACACGGCCTGCGCGTTCCAGGGCTGGGGCAAATCGTCCCACGTTTTCAAGTGGGCCGCCAGATCGAGGTCGGGATCGATTCTCCGCAGCGCGCGTCGCCCCATGACGGCCTCTAGAAGTAGCCTTCGTCGTCGTCCTCGCGCGGTTCGAGCACGACGATCTCCTCATCGTGCTCCGCCCGGAGCGGATCGAGCAGGGGCATCACGACGAGCCCGGCCAGGAATCCTCCCACGTGGGCCCACCAGGCGACGCCCCCGCCCAACTGGAGGTCGGCCGTGGCCGTGGCGCTGGCCAACTGCATGAGGAACCAGAAGCCCAGCACCAACAGGGCGGGCAGATCGACGATCGTGACGAAGATGAACAGAAACAGCAGCGACCGCACCCGGGCCCAGGGCCAGGTGATCGCATAGGCTCCCAGGACGGCGGCCACCGCCCCGCTGGCCCCGATGACCGGCGCGGTGCTGCCCGGCCCGGTGATCCAATGGCACGCGCTGGCCAGCAGCCCGCCCACCAGGTAGAAGAACAGGAAGGGCACGTGTCCGAGGCGGTCTTCGACGTTGTTGCCGAACAGCCAAAGGAACCACATGTTGCCGATGAAGTGCATCCATCCCCCGTGCAGAAACATGCACGTCAGCAGCGAGAGGAGGATCTGGCGTGGGGAGGGCGGCAGCGCGATGCGGCGAATCCGCACCAGGTCGGGGGCCCCCAGTCGGGGAGCCGGCTCGCGCACCTCGATTTCCAGGGGTTTTCCGTCGAACAACTGGGCGATGCGGGCGGGCACGAACCCCCGGGCGTAGAAGAGCATCGCTTGTTTGTCGGGCGGGAGCCGGTACACTCCGTATAACACCGTCGCGTTCACCGCGACGATCGCCAGGGTGACGATCGGGGCGCGCGTGGTCGGATTGTCGTCGTGGAAGGGAACGAGCATCGGCCTGAAGCGCCGCTACGACTGGGCCGCCTTGATGGCCTCCTCGGGCAGGGGGATGCCCTTGATGATGCCGTCGCAGACCATGTTCTCGCGAACGAAGCACTGGAACTGGCAGGTCAGCATGCTGCTGCGCACGCGGAGCAGTTGGGCCACGATGACGAACCGCTCGCCGGGGTGCACGATGCCGCGAAAGCGGACGTCTTTCAGGCCGCCGAAGCCGACCATGGCCGTATCCATCAGCTTGTGCCGCTGGGTGAAGTAACTGGCCATTTGAGCGGCCGCTTCGCACATGACGACCCCCGGCATGATCGGCATGCCCGGCATGTGGCCGCGAATCCAGAACTCGTCCGGCCCCAGGTCCTTGTAGCCCACGCAGATGTGCCGCTGAACGTCCTCGTAGCAGATGGCCGTCAACTGCTCCATCTCGTAGCGCTGACGGTTGTACTTGCGAATCGTCTCCACGTCGGCGATGACGTGGTCGAGATCGTACTCGGAAGGATCGAGAATCAGCAGCTTCTTGGTCACGCCGCACTCCTTGGTGGATGGTCGGGCTCGGGCGCAATCCGGTCGATTGTACAAACGCCCCCGGCGACGAGCAACACGGCCTTGGGGGTCGGGGCGGCCGCGTAAACCCCACCCGCTGGTGCACGGCGGCTACCCTTCCCGTCGGGGGCGACTCGTCGGGTCGCTCAGGTGCGCACGACCTGGCGCTTCCGCTTGCGGGCCTTGCTGCTGGCGGGGCGTCGGCCGTGGTTGGCTTTCTTGATCTTGTGCTGCGGTTTCGACATGCTCGTCACTCTTGCAGGAGGGTTCGACCCCGTGCAGTCATCGCGTGACCGACAGGGAACCCTTTAACTTACCACGTCGAGGGCGGGAGGGGAAGACGGCGATCCTCGATGCGGGCACGTGAGGCGCGACGGGTTTTCGGGCACACTCTATAATTCCATGATCCGTGCCTAAGCCTGCGCCAGCCCGTTCCATGAGCGATCCTTGCCCCCCCGCCGACAACTCCCTCGCGGCCGAAAAGGTCCGGTCGTTCCCGCATGCGCCCGGGGTCTACCTGATGAAGGACGGGGCGGGACGGGTGATCTACGTGGGAAAGGCGAAAGACCTGCGCAATCGCGCCGGGAGCTATTTTCTCAAGGCGGCGGCCGAGGAGCCCCGCACGGCGCGGCTGGTGCGCGAGATCCGCGATATCGACTACCTCGAGGCCGAGAGCGAGGTCGACGCCCTGCTCGTCGAGGCGCGGCTGATCAAGGACATCCAGCCGAAGTACAACCAGGAGCTGAAGGACGACAAGAGCTTTCCCTACCTCGAGATCCACACGCGCGACGACTTTCCCCGCGTCGAGTTCACCCGGGAGCCGAAGCAGCGCGGCACGAGGCTTTTCGGGCCCTTCGCCAGCGCGAGCGGGCTGCGCGGCGCGATCCAGGTGCTGCAGAAGGTGTTTCGATTCCGCACCTGCACGCTCGACATCCGCGAGGGCGACGCGCGCTGGCGATGGTTCCGCCCGTGCCTGCTCGCCTCGATCGGGCAGTGCTCGGCGCCGTGCAACCTGAGGATCTCGAAGGACGAGTACCGCAAAGACGTGCGCCGCCTGCAAGAGTTCCTCAAGGGCAACAAGAAGTCGCTGCTGGCCGAGATGCACCGCGACATGGCGGCGGCCGCGGCCGGGCTGCGCTTCGAGGAGGCCGCCCGGCTGCGCGACGAGATCCGGCTGCTCGAATCGCTCGACCAGCGCGGCGAGCTCGACACCCACGTTCAGCCCGAGGTGTTCCAGGTCGACCCGCAAAAAGGGGTCGTCGGCCTGCAAAAGGTGCTCAAACTGCCGAAGCTCCCCCGGACCATCGAAGGCGTCGACGTCGCCCATCTGGCCGGCACCGAGACCGTGGCGAGCCTGGTGCAATTCATCGACGGGATGCCCTTCAAGCCGGGCTACAAGCGGTTCCGCATCCGGTCGGTCGAGGGGATCGACGATTTCGCGGGCATCCACGAGGTCGTGGCGCGGCGGTTCCGGCGCCTCGACGACGAGGGCCGGGTGTTTCCCGACGTGCTGCTGATCGACGGCGGCAAGGGGCAACTCGCCGCGGCGCTGTCGGCCTTCGCGACGTTGGAGATCGAGCCCCCCACGGTCGTCTCCCTGGCCAAGCGCGACGAAGAGGTCTTCGTGACCGGCGCCGCCGAGCCGCTCCGCCTGAGCCGGCACTCCTACGCCCTGCGCCTGTTGCAGTACGTGCGCGACGAGGCCCACCGCTTCGCCCAGCACTACCACCACATCCTGCGGCGCCGATCGACGCTGGGGGAGTGAGGGGCCGCTACGAACCGGTGCGCGCCGCCAGGCGGTCGAAGGCGTTGAGAACCGGCGTTTCGGCGGGAAACATCTCCGCCGGCCCATCCGCGGCGCGACCGGCGCCGCGAAAGGTGCCGAGAATGTACTCGGCATCGTCGCGCCCAATGCCGTAAAGAAGGAAGAACGCGGCATCGAGCTCGGCCATCAGGGTCGCGCGCTCCGAGGGGTTCCACCGGTGCACCGGGGGATCGAAGCCCGCGGCTTCGGCCAGGGGGCGCATGTCGTCGGCCGTGCAGGTCAGCTTGAGCACCCGCTCGGAAATCCACCGCTCGAGCGTGCGGCTCTTCTGCCAGGGGCAGCGCTGCCCGTAGTGCTCGGGGGGAAACATCGGAAGCTGCTCGACGATGAAGAAGTTGAGGTGCACGCCGCCGACCTTCTGGCGCGCGACGAAATCGAGCGCAAAAGAGTTCAGATTCGCCAGCAGGCAACAGGCCCGCCTTTCGCCGATCGATTCACCCAGCAGAACGAGCGGCGCCGAGTTCGCGACGGCCGAATGCGGAATCATCGCGGCGATCATCGTGCGCTGGTTCGTCGGGCTCGTGACGTCCTTGTAGCACAGATAGAACGGCCGGACGCGATCTCCCAGCACGCGGGAGACCTCGGCGTCGTCGACCCACCAGCGGGGTTGCACCGCATATTCGGGGTTCTGATGCGCCACGAGCGAGGTGGGCTCGGTCTGTCCTTGCCGCATCCAGTTGGCCGACTCGACCACGACGCTCGCCGCGCGGTGATCGAACGCCTGCACCATCTTCGCCTCATAGAAGGGCAGGAACGTCTGCTTGCCCTTGGTCCAGCGATTCCCGTGCTGCTGCGCCTTGAGCTTGAGCAGCTCGTCGCGCGTTCGGAATAACTCGGCGTCGTTCGTCTGGTCGAACATGCGCACGAACCGGATTCCCCAGGGGTTGCCTCCCTCCTTGCGCGATCGGTCGATGAGAATCGGCACCCGGCGGTAGACGGCTTTCGTCAACTCCGCGTCGCGCCGCGAGCGGAAGACGGGACACGTGCGGGAATTCGGGTTGAGAAGCGCCATATCGTCACTCGAAAGCGAGACGTGGCGGTGTTTGGCGTCGAGGTCACTCGTGAGGCGCGCGAAGAACACGAAGTCGGCTTGTTGCGTGGCCAGCTTCGAACCGCCGAACAGGACCGTGCAGAACTTGAAAGAACGATGCACGTCGGGAAAAACGGGAGCCTTGTTCTCAAAATCGTACAGGGCGATCAACGACTTCGATTCCATCAGATTCGAGAAGAACTCGCGAGTCGTCTTATCCGTCGCGATTCCCGAGGGCACGAGCAGCCCGACGCGTCCGCGGGGCGCGACGATCCGTTGGGCGAGCTCGGCGAACAGGGCGTAGGTGTTCACGTCGCCCTTGGCCGTGAGGGGGAAGTTGCCCGAGCTGCGCACGTGGGCCAGGGTTCGTTCGGCCGCGTCCTTTGCCTGCCGGTATTGCGCGAAGAGTTCCGGGTTCGACGCCTCGAGGGCCTCGATGAGCTTGCGGCGCCGGGCCGCGCTGACGGCGCCGGCGATGGCGGGCTCGGAAAAGGCGAAGAACTCCCGCTCCTGAAGCTTCAGGCGCTCCCAGGGCGGATTGCCGACGACGCAGTCGAACCCCGGGTTGTCGGCCCGCGAAAACACGCCGGGGAACCGCGCCTCCCAGGTCATGGCCCGCGGATGCACGTCGGGGTCGGCGACCAGGCTGTTCCCGAGCACGACGTTGCGCGACAGATCGGCAAGCGTCTTGTTGCGCCGGGCCGAGCGGATCCACAGGGCAAGCTGCGTGATCTCGATCGCCTGGGGCGACACGTCGACGCCGTAGAGGTTGTCGCCGAGAATCATGTCGGCGATGGCATCGTCGACCTCGTCGGCCGAGGCCGCGTCGTGCACCATGAGTTGGTCGACGATTCTCGTGTAGGCCTCCTCGAACACCTCATAGGCTTGGGCCAGGAACGCGCCGCTGCCGCAGGCGGGATCGCACACCTTGACGCTTCGCAGCGCCTCGACGCAGTCGCGCCAATAGGCGGCCAGGCGGGGCGACGGCTCGGCCGCCCTCGTGTCGTTGGGTTCGAGACCGTGCCGGGCGCCGACTTCGTCGAGCCGCTCGTCGATCACTCGGCCGACCGTGTTGCGCACGATCAAGCGGGTGAATTCGGGGGGCGTGTAATAGATGCCGAACCGTTTGCGCTCGGCCGACTTGCGCATGGCGGGCGAGGGCGCGCGATCCGACTCGAGGGCGAACAGCCCGGCGACGCGCATCTTTTCGAGCTCCGCGACCGACTTCTCGAAGAGGTGGCCCAGGACGTCGACGTTCACCTCGTCGCGGAAGTCGTAACGCCCCACGCTGCGAAAGAAACCGGTCCACTCGTCGTCGAGATCGAGATCGTCGACCTCGGGGTCGTGCGCGAACAGTCCGCCGTCATAGCCGGTGGCAAGGCCGAAACCGGGATGGCCCGTGTCGACCGCGCGGAACAGGTCGAGAAAGTTGCGCCACCGCGGGTTGGTGACCTTGCTGAAGGGAGGAAGCGTTTCGTAGGCCTTGTCGATGCAGTTCGCGGGCAGCAGGTCGCGATCTTCGCAGAAGGCGATGAACACGATCCGGTCGAGGAGCTTCTGGGCGACGTGGATCGCGCGGTCCAGGGTCCTGCCGTTCTCATGGCAGAGGTGCTCGATGAGCCTCACCCGCTCTTCGCTGTAAAGGTTGTACAGTTCGGGGCCCACCTCGCGTTGGCGGCTCTCGGTGCGGGCCAGCAGGTCCAATGCGCGAAGCGGATAGCCGGGAAGAGCCCGCACCAGCCCGCCTCGCTCGAAGAGGCAGTAGAACTGCCGAAACTTGCGAAGGTCGCGAAGCTCTTGCAGGCGAAACTCCTCGAAGGCCAACGGGGTCTTGTCGCGATGATACAGCCGAAACGTGACAAAGTTGCTGACGATGCCCCACGGGCAGCCAGGCAGCGCATTCAGGTAGTCCCAACACTGCTGCACGGCGGTCCGCCCGTTGAACTTGTCTCTGTCGAGGTTCGTGTTGGCAGCCTTCAATTCGATGACGGCCAGCGGCGAACCCTGGGCATCGGGGCCGAAATTCCCCAAGGCGCCGTCGGCGACGCCCACGCCGGGCACGGTGAAATTGCGCTGGATCTGGTAGTCGAGCGGGCTTTCGGTGGCCGATTGGTACCCCAGTGCCTCGCCGAACACGTCGCGCAGGAAGTCGGCGTCGAGCGACGTCTCCTTCTTGGCTAGGTGCCCCTGAAGCTCGAGGTCGGCCCAGCGTTGCAGAATCTCGTGGGCGCGGCTCTGTTGCCGATCGCGGAGGAAGACTCTCTCGGCCTCTTCGAGCAGGAACCGGCGAATGAACAGGCCCGAACGCCGGCGGCTCTCGCGCGCGGCGAACAGCGTGGGACCGTTGTCCGTGTTCTTGGCTTTTGCCATTGGGCGGGCGTCCTACCGCGGGCTCGCGCGGGGGGGGAATCGTGGCCGTTTGTGCCTCAGCTTAACGCCCGGAAGGGCTTCTGTCATGCCCGTGGAGAAGCCAAGCGCCGCGCCGGCCCGGCCACCCGCTTGCAGGGATTTGCCGGTCGGCCCGAACCGCTACTCCCACTCGATGGTCGCGGGCGGCTTCGAGCTCACGTCGTAGACGACGCGGTTGACTCCCGCGACCTCGTTGATGATGCGGGTCGAGATGCGGGCCAGCAGGTCGTAGGGCAGATGGCTCCAGTCGGCGGTCATGAAGTCCTCGGTCTTGATCGCGCGCACGGCCACGACGTCTTCGTAGGTGCGCGCGTCGCCCATCACGCCCACGCTCTGCACCGGCAGCAGGACGGCGAACGCCTGGGAGATCTCGCGGTAGAGCCCGGCCGCCTTGATCTCCTCGATCACGATCGCGTCGGCCTCGCGGATCGTGTCGAGCCGCTCGCGGCTCACCTCGCCCAGGCACCGCACGGCCAGGCCCGGCCCGGGGAAGGGATGACGCCAGACGATCTCCTCGGGCAGGCCCAGCTCGATCCCCAGGCGGCGGACCTCGTCCTTGAACAGGTCGCGCAGGGGCTCGATCAGCTCGAAGTCGAGTTCCTCGGGCAGTCCGCCCACGTTGTGGTGCAGCTTGATCGTGGCGGCCGGTCCGTCGGCCAGTCCGCCGCTCTCGATCACGTCGGGGTAAAGGGTGCCCTGGGCGAGGAACCGGGCCCCTTCGATGCGGGCGGCCTCGGCCGCGAAACACTCGATGAAGGCGTGCCCGATCTTGCGGCGCTTCTCCTGGGGATTCACCACGCCCGCCAGGGCCGCCAGGAACCTTTCTTCGGCCTCGACCACGTGCAGATCGGTCTTGAAGTGGTCGCTGAACTCGCGGATCACCGATTGCACTTCGCCCTTGCGCAGGAAGCCGTTGTCGACGAGGATGCACGAAAGCTGCTTGCCGACGGCTCGCGCGAGCAGGGCGGCCACGACCGACGAGTCGACCCCCCCCGACAGCCCGCAGATCACACGGCCCTCGCCCACCCGGTCGCGCACGGCCGCGATGGTCTGGTCGGCAAAGTCGGCCAGTTTCCACAGGCGCGAGCACTGGCACACGGCCGTCAAGAAGTTGCCCAGGATCGCGGCCCCCATCGGCGTGTGGGTCACCTCGGGATGGAATTGCAGCCCGTAGATCGGGGCCTCGCGGTGCCGTATGGCCGCGTAAGGGCAGGTCGCGGTTCGGGCCAGGGCGACGAAATCGCGCGAGACCTGCGTGACCTGGTCGCCGTGGCTCATCCAGACGTCGATTTCCTCGGGAACGCCCTCGAAAAGCGGGTCGCGCGCGACCAGCCGGCACTGCGCCCTGCCGTACTCGCGCGTGGGCGCGCTGTCGACCCGGCCCCCCAGGGCCTCGCAGGCCAACTGCATGCCGTAGCAGATGCCCAGCACGGGGATGCCGAGCCGAAAAATCTCGGGATGGCACCTCGGCGCCCCGTTCGCATACACGCTGGCCGGCCCGCCCGACAGGATCAGCCCCTTGGGCTCCAACTGCCGGATTCGCTCGGCCTCGACGTCGTGGCGAACGATCTCGCAGTACACCTGCTGCTCCCGCACCCGCCGGGCAATGAGCTGCCCGTACTGGGAGCCGAAATCCAGCACCAGCACCTTCTCGTCGGCAACCTTCGACATGGCGACCATCCCCAGGCAAAACCGGTCATTTTAAGCCCGGCGGCCCGGGGCGGCCAGCGGTCGGCTCCGGAAGAAGGGGGCCAGACGCCCGGATCTTCGCGCCGAGATTGCCCCGGTGCCTCCTTCTCGTCCATCAGCGCGCCTGGCCCCCTTTCTTGCTTCTCCCGCCGTCAATAATGGTTCCTGACACCTTTATCGCGCTTTATCGCGGGCGGAATTCGACCTAGGACGTTTCGAAGCGCGGCACTATACTCCTCCACCTGACCTGCCAACCTCGCCCGAGGGTCTCTGACGAGAACCGGCTCCCGATTCCACCGGCCATGAACTCATTGCCCAAAGGCCGTCGCCCCTGCGGCATGTGGATCCTGGTCGTGATCGCCTTAGCGGTCGCGCAGACCGGCTGCGTGCGCCGGAGGATGACCATCCGCAGCAACCCGCCCGGCGCGTTGGTGTATGTCGACGACTACGAGATCGGAACCACGCCGGTTTCGCACAATTTCACCTACTATGGAACGCGGAAGATCCGGCTGGTGAAAGACGGGTACGAGACCCTGACCGTCATGCAGCCGATTCCGCCTCCGTGGTATCAGATCGTTCCCATCGACTTCGTGGTCGAGAATCTCGTACCGGGCGAGTTCAGCGACCGGCGCGTGCTCAGCTACAACCTGGTGCCCCAGGTCGTGGTGCCGACCGATCAGCTTCTGGGGCGGGCCGAGGAGCTGCGCGGCCGGGCTCGATCGACCGGGATCGTGTGGACCTCTCCTTCGCCGACGGGCACGTTGCCCCCCCAGCCGGATGCCGTGCCGCCCCCTGCGCTCGCCCCGGATTCGAGCGGAGGGATGTCGGTCCACCCGCTCCCGCCCGGCTCGTGGCCCACGCCGATGGGGCGCTAGCCGCGGGAATGCCACCGGTCGGAGCGGTCGCCCACCCCTTGGCCGCGCACGATGCACACCTCGTCTTGCCCTCGACGCGGGGATGATGTTACACTTCGGCCACTTCGCTGAAGAGGAAGGACTCGCAAGCGAAGTGGTCTCGCAAGGGCCCGATGACCGCAGCGCGACAAGGAGGTCGCCAGTGCTCTCGAACCGGCCGATCCGGGTCAAGTTTCTGTTCGGGCTCGGGCTGTTGCTCCTGCTGGTGACCATCCTCTCGGGCAGCGGCCTGTACGCGACCTACGCCTATCGGAGTTTCGTGAAGAGCCTGAGTTGGCGGGCCGAAGAGCTCCCCCTGGCGGCCGACTTGAACCGGCAGGTGGCCGATCTGCGAATCACGATCCGGGAGCTCGGCTGGCTCCAGGGCCACAAGTTCCCCGGTTCCGACGAGAGGATGACCCTGATGCGGATGCAGAACGTCCGCGATCAGTTCTCGGCGGGTTTGGACAAGGTCGGGCAAACGCTCGCCGAGTACCGAAGGCAACTCGAACACAAGGGCTTGGCCGGATCGGGCATCGCCGATACCGCGCGCGAGTGGGAGACCGTCCACGAGATCGACGCTTCGCTGATGCGGGTGCACGGAACCATCCGCGACAAGGACTGGGTGCTGGGGACCGTCAAGGTCGGCCAGGTGAGCGCCGAGCTCGAGGACCTCCAGACGTTGGCGGCCGAGCTGCCCGGCCACCTGCACGGGAAGCTCCGCGGATTCGCCCACGAGGTTCGCGCGGGATATCGCACCCTGATCGTCGGCACGTGGACGGCCAGCCTGCTGTCGGGCCTGATCGTCTTCCTCCTGTTGAAGCTCGTCTACCGCTGGATCGTTCGGCCCCTCGGCGTGCTGATCGAGGGGTCGCGCCAGGTGGCGGCCGGGCGGTTCAGCTATCGCATCCACCTCGACACCCACGACGAGATGGCCGAATTGGCCGGCGCCATGAACGCCATGACCCAGCGGTTCCAGACGATTCGCGACGACCTCGATCGCCAGGTCCAGGAGCGGACCAAGCAGGTGGTGCGCAGCGAGCAACTGGCCAGCGTCGGATTTCTGGCGGCGGGCGTGGCCCACGAAATCAACAATCCCCTGGCCTCGATCGCCATGTCGGCCGAATCGCTCGAAGGGCGCATCGACGAGTCGCTACGAGCCGACGACGACGAGCACGCCGTCATCCGCAGCTACCTCCGCATGATCCAAAGCGAGGCGTTTCGCTGCAAGGAGATCACCGAAAAGCTGCTCGATTTCTCCCGCTCGGGCAAGGGTCGGCGCGAGAACACCGATCTGGCCGAGCTGGTCCAGGGCGTGATCGACATGGTTCGCCACCTGGGCAAGTATCGCCGCGAGAACATCGTCTTCGAGCCCGACCGCCCGATCGTGGCTTCGGTCAATTCCCAGGAGATCAAGCAGATCGTGCTCAACCTGCTGACCAACGCCCTGGAGAGCCTCGACGAGGGAGGCACGGTGCGGGTCGAGCTTGCCGAGCGCGACGGGGCCGCCGAGTTGAGCTTCGCCGACGACGGGTGCGGCATGGAGCCCGACGTCCTCGATCGGGTCTTCGAGCCCTTTTTCACCCGCCGGCACACGGGCCAGGGAACCGGTTTAGGGCTGTCGATTACTCATCGCATCGTTTCCGACCACGGTGGGGAGATTCACGCCGAGAGCGAGGGTCCGGGCCGGGGCTCGACGTTCCGCGTGCGACTGCCGCTTGCCGACCGCAACAAGGAGAGCGAAAATCAGTACCGAAAAGTCCCGCCCCCTCAAGCTGCTGTTTGCTGACGACGAGAAGTCGCTGCAGGAGCTCATGCGTCTCGAATTGCCCCGCATGGGGCACGAGGTCACCGTCTGCCCCGATGGCACCACGGCCGTGGCCGCCCTCGAACGCAACACCTACGACTGCATCCTCGTCGACCTCGACATGCCGGGGCCCAACGGGATCGAAGTCATCGCCAAGGCCAAGGACCTGTCGCCCGATACCGACGCCATCGTGCTCACCGGCAAGTCGTCGCTCGATACGGCGATCGCCGCCCTGCGCTACGGCGCCTTCGATTACCTCACCAAGCCCTGCCGCCTCATCGAGCTGAGGGCGGTGCTGGCCCGGGTGGCCGAGAAACGCGAGCTGGCCAACAAGTACCGGGCGATCAAGCAGCGATTGGAGGGCATCGAGGGCAAGTCCGACCTGATCGGCGCCTCGTCGGCCATGCAGACCGTGCGCACGTTGATCTCGAAGGTCGCCCCCACCGATTCGACCGTCCTGATCCTGGGAGAGACCGGCACGGGCAAGGAGCTGGTCGCCCGGGCCCTTCACGACCAGAGCCTTCGGGCCGAGATGCCCTTCGTGGCCATCAACTGCGGAGCCCTGCCCGAAAACCTCATCGAGAGCGAGCTGTTCGGGCACCGCAAGGGCAGCTTCACCGGGGCCGACGAGCACCGGGTGGGCCTCTTCGAGGTGGCCAACGGCGGCACGCTCTTCCTCGACGAGATCGGCGAGCTGCCCAAGGCCATGCAGGCCAAGCTGCTGCGATTCCTCGAGAGCGGCGAGATCCGCCGGGTGGGCGAGAACGAGTCGTTCACCTGCGACGTGCGGGTGATCTGCGCCACGCATCGGGCGCTCGACCAGATGGTCGGCGAGGGCGAGTTCCGCGAGGACTTGTGGTTTCGGATCAACACGTTCGAGATCCACCTGCCGCCGCTCCGCGATCGCAAGCAAGACGTGCCCGAGCTGGCCCGGCATCTGGCCGCCCGTTTCCGCCGCAATCTGCCCCAAGGCCAGGAGCTGTTCAACGCCGAGGCCCTGGCCGAGCTGTCGGAGCATACCTGGCCGGGCAACGTGCGCGAGCTGGCCAACGTCATCGAGCACGCCATGATTCTCTGCGACCGGCTTCCCATCGGTCCCGAGCATCTGCCGCGACGCTTCGCCTCGCGGCAAATCCACCGCGTCGGGCCCATTCCCACCGGCTTGACGCTGCGCGAGCTCGAAATGCAGGCGATCCACGAAAGCCTCGACCGGCACGACGGCAACAAGCCCAATGCCGCACGCGAGTTGGGCATCAGCCTCAAGACGCTCTACAACAAGCTCAATCAAGAGTCTCAGCTCGAAAAGTCGGCCTGAGCGATCACTTCGGTCACCGGTCCACGCAAGCGCGACAGGCACCTCCGCTGCGCTGCCGGGCCGGTCGCGTCTTCGTGGGAGCCCCGAAACGCGACGGCCGTTGAATCCGGTCGACGGCGGCTGAACCCGGCTGGAAGTCTGGACTCTCGCCCTCCCGGCGCTAGACTCACTCATAGAGGCACCCGTTGGCGAGCCTGCCGGACCCGGTTCAGCCCCCCCCAACACCCATTCAGGGATTCCGAGCGTGAGAGTCTTCGTCGTGATCGGTGTGGTCGCAAGCGTGGCCGTGTTCGGATGTTCGCCCGGCAGCGAATCGACTGCCGATCGGGGCGCTTCGTCGTCCGACTCGGCAGCGCCCTCGGCCGACGCCGATACCCCCCGGGCGTTCTGGAGATCGACCGCCGAGGAGCCAACGCCGGGGGAACCGTCCCCCGAGTCCCAGCCCGCTGCGAAGCCGACGGAAACGGAGCCGCCGGCTCAGGCCTCGGGGCCGGAGATCCGACTTGGTCCGTCGCTCATCCTGACGGCGCCGGAGGGCTGGGTTCGCCAGACGCCGCGGATCGGGATGATCGCCTACGAGTATTTTGCCCCGGCCGCCGAGGGCGACGACGCCGATGGGCGCATGACCGTCATGGAGGCCGGCGGCAGTGTCGAGGCGAACCTCGACCGCTGGATCGGCCAGTTCACCCAGCCCGACGGCTCCGCGACTCGC
>Ga0334884_1004892_pt1 | contig 13301 bp, 21 predicted proteins | sample GraSluR1_MG_7_FD_207215 | JGI IMG/M metagenome (GOLD analysis project Ga0334884, IMG submission 207215) | Sludge microbial communities from methane-producing bioreactor in Wageningen University, Netherlands - Granular Sludge_12_05 R1 | ecosystem: Engineered > Bioreactor > Anaerobic >...
TGACCAGAGCGAAGTACAGAAGCGATGCGAACCCATTGCGGCCCGGGGTCGTAAACTCTACGACAGAGAACACCGCCGTGTCAATGGCATCCTTCTGGATGTTCAGCTTCTCCAGGGCGCTGACGATGCCCGGCCCCGCCATGAACTGCGCGATTGTCGCCGGGAACAGCGCGATGGAGATGGCGAAGATGATCGGGATCACGCCGGCCTGGTTCACCCGCAGCGGCAGATAGCTGCTCTGGCCGCCGTACACCTTGTTGCCCTTCACGCGCTTGGTGTACTGGATCGGGATCTTCCGCTGCGCCTGCTGCACCTTGACGATGCCGTAGATGGTGGCGACGAAGATCAGCACCAGAAGGCCGATGTTGGCGATGTTGATCTGTCCGCTCTGCCACATGACCACGGTCTGCACGATCTCCTGCGGCATGCTGGTCATGATGCCCACGAAGATGATCAGCGATACGCCCTGACCGATCCCGCGCTCGGTGATCATATCGCCCAGCCACATCAAAAACGCCGTGCCCGCCGTCATCATGATCACGTCATAGATGACCACGTCCGTCCCGCCGATGAACGCCCCGCCGCTGCGGAACCACGAGATCATGCCGACCGCCTGGAAGACCGCCAGCACCATGGTGAGGTACTTGGTCCAGGCGTTGATCTTCTTCTGGCCGTACTCGCCCTCTTTCTGCAGCTCCTCCAGCGACGGAACCGCCATCACCAGGAGCTGGAAGATAATCGAGGCATTGATGTACGGCATGATACCCAGGGCCAGGACCGAGAAGCGCCTGAGCGAGCCGCCGGCGAAGGTGTCCAGGATGTCGCCCAGACCGAACCCGCCGCCGCTGAACAACTGGCTGAGCGCCTCTTTGTCGATGCCGGGCAGCGGCACATGGGCGCAGCCCACATACACGGCGAACATCCACATCACGAACATGATGCGCTTGCGTACGTCGGGCAGCCTCAGCGCCTGGGCCAGCGATGCGAGGCGTTCCTTCATCCTTCAATCACCTCAGCGGTGCCGCCGGCCTCTTCGATCTTCCGGCGCGCCGATGCACTGAATGCATGCGCCCTCACGTGGACCGCCCGGCTCAGCTCGCCCTCGCCCAGGATCTTCAGCCCCGCCCCGAGCTTCTTGACGATCCGCTCGCGGCACAGCATCTCGGGCTCCACGACCGTCCCGGCCTCGAACCGCTCCAGGTCGCCCACGTTCATGACGGCGAATTCCTTGCGGAAAATCCCGATGTTGTGGGACTTATTGCTCAGCCCGCGCAGCTTCGGAAGCTGCATGTGCCGGGGATTCTGACCGCCCTGGAAGCCGCGGGCCACCTTGGACCGCGCGTGCTGCCCCTTCTGCCCGCGGCCGGCGGTCTTCCCGGTACCCGAGGCATGACCGCGCCCCACTCGCTTGCGGGTCTTGCGACCCCTCGCGCTCGGATGGAGACTAGATAGTTCCATGGCAATGCTCCTATTCCCAAAGCACCCCGGGTGACCCCGGAACCATGCTTAGTTCGCGGGCTCGACGGTCACCAGGTGCTCGACCTTACGGATCATCCCGCAGATGACCGCCGTCTTGTCGTGCACCCGGACGGTCATCCGCTTGCGCAGACCCAGCGCCCGCAGAGTGCGGCGCTGCGGCTCCGTGCAGCCCACCTGGCTGCCGGTGAATGTTACCTTGATCTTCTCGTTGGCCATCGCGGGCATCCTCTCGTCCCTTGGTGGATAGTCTGCCTAGAACTCCAGGCCGGCCTCGCGAGCCCCTTCGGCAACCGCGCGCACCCGACCGTGGTACGGCCAACCCGCCCGGTCGAACACCACGCGGCCGATGCCCTTCTCCGCGGCCCTCTTGCCCACCGCCAGGCCCACCAGCTTCGCCGCCGCCACATTCCCCTTGTGCCCCTCAGGCACAAGGCCGCTCTCACGAGTCGAGGCCGCTGCCAGCGTCACCCCGGCCTCATCGTCGATCACCTGCGCGTACATGTGGTTCAGCGTCTTGGTCACACACAGCCGCGGGCGCTCGGGCGTCCCGGAGATCTTCCGGCGACCCCGGAGCTGCCGCCGCCGCCGTGCGGGTGTCTCTTTGTTTGTTGCCTTCACGATGCACACCTCTTGGGGCCGCTCGCCTCGCAGACGTCGCAGCCCGGCTAATCTCAAAGGACCCAATCGCCCCACCGCCCCCACCGGCTCGGGCACCTACGGCCCCAACCGGGCCGACAACCGTGCCTGCGTCAAAGCCACGTGCCCGATCCGCTCACGACAGGGCCGGCACCCGCCCCGAAACCAACGCCGATCCTGCGGATCGGCCCGGCCGGCCCCGCCCGGCGGGGCCCGCTCCACCAAAGACAACTCGTGCCGATCGGGGGTCTACGCTTGGACGACTAGCCCCCCACCTTGGCCGACTTGCCCGCCTTCCGCCGCACGCGCTCGCCCTGATAGCGAATCCCCTTGCCCTTGTACGGCTCCACCGGCCGAATCTTCCGGATGTTCGCGGCCATCTGCCCCACCGCCTGCTTGTCGGCACCCTTCACCACCACCACCTGCCCCTGGTTGCCCTCCACGCCGATCTCCACCCCCGCCAGCGGCTCCACGAACACATCGTGAGAGTAGCCCACCCGCAGACGCAGGCGCTGGCCGTCCAACTCCGCACGATAACCCACGCCCTCAATCTGCAGCCGCCGCGTGAACCCCTCCGACACCCCGGTCACCATATTGGCAACCAAAGCCCGGGACAGCCCGTGCAGCGCACGGACGTCCTTGCTCTCCTTCGCCCGCTGCAGCACGGCCGTGCTGCCGTCCACCTCGAGGCTAATCGAGGCGGGCAGCCGATGCGAAAGCTCTCCCTGAGGGCCCTTGACCTTCACCAGGCCGTCTGGCTCCACGGTCAGCTTCGTGCCCTTCGGTATTTCGATTGGCGCTTGGCCTATTCGCGACATCCGCGGTCTCTCCCAACTCAAGACGCTCTCGCAGCGCCCGTGTTTGAAAGGCTACCACACATACCCCAGCACTTCGCCTCCGACCCCGCGCTTGCGGGCCTCCTTCGCCGTCATCACGCCCTGGCTGGTGGAGACTATCGCGATGCCGAGGCCGCCTACCACCCGCGGCAAGTCGTCCCGACGCGCATACACGCGACGACCCGGCTTGCTCACTCGCTTCAGCCCCGAGATGATCGGCTCACGGTGCTCGTCGTACTTCAGGCGAATGCGAAGATCGCGTCCCTGTCCCACAAGCTGGAAGCCACGGATGTAGCCCTCCTCGTGCAGGATCTTGGCGATCTCCAACTTGATCTTCGAAACCGGAACCCGCACGTTTGTATGCTTCGCCTTCGCCGCGTTGCGGATTCGCGTGAGCATGTCGGCGATCGGATCGGTCACTGCAGCCATGCCTGTTCCTCCCGCTGGGTCCTCCGTCGGGCGAGCGTCCACGACCGCTCTACCGGCCCGAGGATAGGACGACCTGGCCGTACCAGGCCCTGAGATACGACTACCAACTGGACTTCCTGATCCCGGGGATATTGCCCGCCAGGGCATTCTCCCTAAAGCAGATGCGGCAGAGCCCGAATTTGCGCATGTAGCCTCTCGAGCGGCCGCAGAGGGCGCAGCGGGTGTACTCCCTGACCCGGAACTTCTGAGGTCTCTTCTGCTTGGCGATCCACGATTTCTTCGCCACGATATGCTTCCTCCTGTGCCCCTGACATCCGAAAACGTCGGGTCCTACTACTCTCAGCGGCCCTCAGGGCGCTGGAACGGAAGCCCCAGGCCCTCCAGCAGCGCCGTGCCCTCTTCATCGGTCCGAGCACTCGTGACGATCGTGATGTCCATGCCCCGCTGCGTCTTCATGTCGTCGTAGGAAAGCTCGGGGAACACCAGCAAGTCCGTCATGCCCAGGCTGTAGTTGCCGCGACCGTCGAAAGCGTTGCGCTTCAGACCACGGAAGTCCCGGATACGGGGCAGAGCCACCGAAAACAGCCGGTCGATGAACTCCCACGCCCGCGCACCGCGCAAAGTTGCCGCGCAACCCACCGTCATCCCGGTGCGCACCCCGAAAGACGCCACCGACTTCCGAGCTCTGCGGATCGCCGGCCGCTGCCCCACCACGATGGACATGATCCGCACCGCATCATCCATCGCCTGGCCCGCGTCCGGACCGCTACGGGCGTCGGACACGCCCATGTTCACGCATACCTTCTCGATCGTCGGCGCCTGATGCACGTTCTTGTAGCCGAAACGCTCCATCAGGCTCGGTCGAAGCTCCGTCTCGTATCGCTCTTTCAATCGCGGCTTGTCGGCCATTGCTCTTCGCCTTCGCTTTCACTGGCCGCGTCAGGTGCGACGTTCGCGCCGTCACCCGCGGCTCGCCTAGACTCTCACTATCCGCCAGAGGTGCCAACCTCGAGCCCAAACCCGCGGCTCGCTGGTACTCTCACTATCCGCCAACGGTGCCAACCTCGAGCCCAAACCCGCGGCTCGCTGGTACTCCCACTATCCGCCAACGGTGCCAACCTCGAGCCCAAACCCGCGGCTCGCTGCAACTCTCACTAATCGTCGATGGCCTTCCGGCACTTCTTGCAGTAGCGCGCACGCCGCCCGTCCTTGCGCTGGATCGCCACCCGCGTCGGAGCATCACACGACGGACACACCAACATCACGTTGGAGATGTGCAGCGGGCCCGGAGTCTCGATGATCCCGCCCTGCCGCACCTTCTGCGACTGCCGAACGGCCTTCTTGATCATGTTCATGCCGTCCACGATCACCCGGTCATCACCGGTCAGAACCGAGATCACCTTGCCCCGTCGCATGTGACCCTTCGTCGACCGGTCCTTCCCCGCCACCACGATGACCTCATCCCCTGTCTTGATCTTCATCTTGCTCGATGCCATCGCTAACTCTCTCCCGCCGAGGTATTACCGACCTTCCGCCTGCAGGCCCGGGCCCACTTCAGCGCCGACCTACACCACTTCCTCGGCCAGTGAAACGATCTTCATGTACTGTCGCTCGCGCAGCTCCCGGGCCACCGGCCCGAATACCCGCGTGCACCGCGGATTCTGATTGTCATCGATGATGACCACCGCGTTGTCGTCGAACCGGATCTCCGTGCCGTCAACCCGCCGGTACGGCTGCTTGCACCGTACGATTACCGCCTTGAGCACCGAGCCCTTCGCAATCGGGCTCTGCGGGGTGACCTGCTTGGCCGAGCATACAATCTCATCGCCCAGCGTGCCGTATACCGACCGGCCACGACCCGCGATGCGAATGCAGCCCACCTCCTGCACTCCCGAATTGTCAGCGACCTTCAGACGCGTCATATGTTGGATCATGGCACTTGCCTCGCAAATCTGCCTCAAGCTCGGACCGGGCTATTCCTCGTCCTCGGCGTCCGTCTTCCGGCGCGCGATGATCGCATCCTGCAACTGCGCCGGCACCTCTTCGTAGTGCGCCAACTCCATGCTGTAGCTGGCTCGCCCCTGAGACATCGACGTGAGGTCCGATGAATACGTGGCCATCTCGCCCAGAGGCACGAGGGCCCGGACTACCTGCATCCCCCCACCGATCTGCTCCGTCCCCTGCACCCGTCCCCGCCGCCCGCTCAGGTCGCTCATCACGTCACCCATGATGTCGTCCGGGCAGGTCACCTCGCACAGCACCACAGGCTCCAGCAAGGTCGGGCTGGCGTCGGCCATCGCCTTCCGCATCCCGATCTGCGCCGCCAGGCGGAACGCCAGGTCCGACGAGTCCACCGGGTGCGAGCTGCCGTCATCCAGCGTCACCCGCACGTCCACGATCGGGTACCTGGCCAACGGACCCGCCGCCATCGCGTCCATGACCCCCTTCTCCACCGCCGGGATGAAGTTCGTCGGTACCGAACCACCCGTCACCGCGTTCACGAACTCGTGACCCGTCGCCCGCTCCAGCGGCTCCAGACGCAGCCACACATCCCCGAACTGGCCCCGCCCACCGGTCTGCTTCTTGTGCCGCCCCTGCACCCGCACACTCTTGCGCGCCGTCTCGCGGTACGGAATCTCCGGAGCACCCAGCACCACACTCACCTTGAACTTCCGCTGCAACTGGTCCTTGATGATCTGCAGATGCAGCGGCCCCATGCCCCGAGCGATCAGCTCGCCAGTCTCCGCCGTGCGCTCGTACTGGAAGCCCACGTCCTCCTCACCGATCTGAGCCAGTGCCCCCGAAAGCTTGTCCTCGTCCGCCCGCGCCTCGGCCTCCATCGCCGCCGAGTGCATCCCCTGCGGCAAAGCGGGCATCTCAAACGCCACCGGGTGGCGCGCATCGCACAGCGTGTCGCCCGTGATGGTGGCCTCCAGCTTGGCGATGCAGGCCATGTCGCCCGCCACCACACTGTCCACGTCCGAGGTCTCCTTGCCCACGATCAGCGTCAACCCCGACAGGCGCTCCTTCTGACCCGTCCGCGCGTTGATCACCTGGGAATCCCGGGCCAGCGTCCCCGAGATCACCCGCACCAGCGACAGCCGCCCCACGAAGGGGTCGCGCATCGTCTTGAAGGTCACCGCCGTGATCGGACCGTCCGCCGCCGCAGGCAGCTCCACCTCGTCCTCGGTCCCCGGCCGGTGGCCACGCCACGCCGGACGATCCGCCGGAGACGGCACAAGCGCCGTCACCGTGTTCAGAAACGCTACCGCCCCGGTCTGACTGGTGGCCGCGCCGCACAGCACCGGCACGATCGTCCCCGCCGAAAACGCCCCCGCCAGGCCCTGAGCCAGCTCCGCCTCGCTGAGCGTATCGTTCTCGAAGAACTTCTCCATCAACGCCTCGTCCGTCCCCGCGATCTCCTCGATCAGCGCCTCCCGTGCCGCCTGCGCCTCCTCCATCATCTCCGCCGGCACGTCCTGCTCCTTGGCCTCCCGGCCCGAGCCGAGGACGGCCTTCATCGACAGCAGGTCCACCACGCCCGTGAAACTCGACTCCGCCCCGATCGGCATCTGCAGCGCCACCGGCGTGCAGCCCGGAAGACTGTCGCTGAGGCTGCCCAGCACCTTCTCGAAGCTCGAGTGTTCCTTGTCCAGCTTGTTGATGAACGCGATCACGGGCACGCCCTGCTCGCCCGCCGCCTGGAACACCTTGCGCGACTGCACCTCCACACCCGCCACACCATCCAGCACCAGGATCGCCGCGTCCGAGACCCACAGACAGGGCACGACCTCCGAGTAGAACTCCGCATAGCCGGGGGTGTCGATGATGTTGATCTTGAAGCCCTTGTGCTCCACGAAGGCCAACGCCGGCGAGATGGATAGCTTGCGCTCCACCTCCTCCTCCACGAAGTCCAGCGTGGCCGTCCCGGCGTCCACCGAACCCAGCCGCCCGATCTTGCCGGTGTAGAACATCAGGCCCTCGGCCAAAGACGTCTTGCCCGAACTTCGATGTCCCACCAGCGCAATATTGCGAATCTTCTCGGTTCCGAAATTGCTCACGCGGCTACCTCCCGCAGACAGGGCTCACAGTCATGTGGCGACCGGCGCTGCTCGGCTCCGGCTACTTGGCCCGGGCCAGAATCTCCACAACGCGCCAGGACTTTTCCTTGCTGATCGGGCGACACGACTGGATCACTACGGTGTCGCCCTCCCGGCACTCATTGGCCTCGTCGTGCGCCTTGTGCCGGGTGGTCCGCCTCATGACCCGACCGTACACCGGATGCCGAGTGAGTGTCTCCACCCCGACCACGATCGTCTTGTCCATCTTGCTGCTCAGCACCACGCCCTCACGGCGCGCAATGACTTTCGCTGCGTTCTCGGTCATCGCTAGCGGGCCCCCTCTTTCTCAATCCCAAGCTCGCGCTGGCGCAGGATCGTGTTGATCCGGGCAATCGCCTTGCGGTACTTGCGCACCCGCTTGGGGTCGTCGATCTGACCGGAGGCCAGTCGGAACCGAAGGTTGAACAGGCTCTCGGTGATGTGCGCCTTGCGCTGCTCGATCTCGGCGTCGCTGGACTCCCGCAACTGAGTGAGAAAATCGGAGGTTGTCTTGGCATTGTCCGGCATCCTAGTCATCCTCCCTCGCTGCGATCTTCGTGGCTACCGGAAGCTTGTGACTGGCCTTGCGCAAAGCCTCGCGGGCCACCTCCGGCGGCACCCCGCCGATCTCGAACATGATCCGACCCGGCTTCACCACCGCCACCCAGAAGGCCGGCGCGCCCTTACCCTTACCCATACGGGTCTCCGGCGGCGTCTCGGTCACCGGCTTGTCCGGGAAGATCCGGATCCACACCTTGCCCCCGCGGTGCGCGGTGCGGGTGATGGCAACACGGGCGGCCTCGATCTGTCGGCTGGTGATCCATCCGGGCTCTGTGGCCATCAGGCCGTACTCGCCCTGGTTCAGCTCGCAGCCCTGATACGCCAATCCGCGCATCCGGCCGCGATGGTGCTTGCGATGCTTCTGTCGCTTCGGCATCAACATTTAGCTGCCATCCCCTTCGTCGAAGGATCCGAAGTCTATCACCGAATCCTGGGGGTCACCAAATACGTCCTCGGCCTCGGGCTTAGCAGGAGCCGCCTCCGGCGCAGCAGCGGCCGGCTTGGGCTCAACGGCGGCCGCCTCCGGCGCCGCCGCCGGAGCCTCGGCCTCCACCGCCGCCGGGGTCTCAGCGGCCAAGGGGGTCTCAGCGGCCACGGGAGCCTCAGTGCCTACCGCCTCGGCCACCGGCGCCTCCGCCGCCTCAGCCGCCGGGGCCTCTGTGCTCTCCACGGCCTCCGCGGCCTTCTCCTCCGGCTCCCCGGTGTACAACTGGTCCGGCTTGATCTTCTTGGGGGGCAGGATGTCGCCCTTGTAGATCCAAATCTTCACACCGATGTGCCCGTACCCCGTGGCCGCCTCGGCGAAGCCGTAGTCAATGTCGGCGCGCAGGGTGTGCAGCGGCACTCGGCCCTCAGGACCCATGGACTCGGTACGCGCGATCTCCGCGCCCTGCAGCCGCCCGCTGATCGTGCACCGGATCCCCTTGGCTCCCAGCTTGATCGCCCGCTCCATCGCCTGGCGAATCGCCCGGCGGTAGGACACACGCCGCTCGATCTGACGCGCGATGTTCTGGGCGGTGAGCGTTGCGTCCACGTCGGGATTCTTGGTCTCCTCCACGTTGACGCGCACACGCTGGCCACAGATGGCCTCGAGCTGCCGGCGCAAGACCTCCACATCCCGTCCGCCACGCCCAATCACGATGCCGGGCTTGGCCGTCTCCACCGTCACCGTCACGGTGTCCGCGGCCCGCTCCACCCGTACGCTGGAGATCCCGGCGTTGGCCTGACGCTCCTCGATGTGCCGGCGGATCTTCAGGTCGCCGAGCAGGCTCTCGCGATACCGACGGCCCTCAGCAAACCAGGTGCTGCGAGGCTCACGGATGATCCCCAGTCTGAAGCCGTACGGATGAACCTTCTGTCCCATGCGGGTCACTCCCTGCCGTTCTGACGCCCTAGTTGGCTAGTTGTCGGCCCCGTCGCTCAGGATCACCGTCACATGACACGTGGGCTTGCGGATCCGGTCCGCCCGGCCCCGCGCCCGGGGCAGAAGCCGCGGGATCGAGAAGCCGCCATCCACGAAGGTCCTGGCGATCGTCAGGTCCTCGGCGTCCAAGTCGTGGTTGTTCTCTGCGTTGGCAACCGCCGAGTCCAGGGCCTTGAGGACCACCCCGGCGGCCGGACTGCTCTGCACACGCAGTATCGCCCGCGCCTCATCGATGCCCTTGCCCCGGATCAGGTCCACGTACCGCCGCACCTTCCGCGGCCCCGTCCGCACCCACTTGGCTACTGCTCTGACTTCCATGTTCCTCAGAACTCCTTCACACAGGCCGTGGCCCGATTCCCCACTAACGGCCCGCGCTGGTGGTCCGCTCGCTACGGGACGGTCGCATGCCCCGGTAGGTGCGGGTCGGGGCAAACTCCCCCAGCTTGTGTCCCACCATGTTCTCCGTCACGTACACAGGCACGTGCTTGCGGCCGTCGTGCACCGCGATCGTGTGCCCCACCATATCGGGGAAGATCGTGGACCTGCGCGACCACGTCCGGATGATCTTCTTCTCACCCGTCTTGTTGAGACCCTCGATCTTCGCCAGCAGCTTGGCGCAGCAGTACGGCGCCTTCTTCATCGATCGGGACATCTTCAGGCCCTCCGGTCTTTGATCCCACCCAAGCGAATCTGCCCTCTACTTGGACCCGCGCCGCCGAACGATGTGCTTGTTCGACCACTTCTTGCGCTTGCGCGTCTTGGCCCCCAGAGTCTTCCAGCCCCACGGGCTGCGCGGGCTGTCCATCCCGATCGGCGCCTTCCCCTCGCCACCACCGTGCGGGTGGTCCACCGGGTTCATCACCGAGCCCCGAACCGTCGGACGCACCCCACGCCACCGGGAACGACCGGCCTTCGAATCGCGGATGTTGATGTGGTCCAGATTCCCCACGCGTCCCACCGTCGCCCGGCACTGGATCGACACCAGCCGCATCTCACCTGACGGCAGCCGGATGTGGGCGTAATTGCCCTCCTTGGCCACCACCTGAATCTCCGCCCCCGCGCTGCGACCGAGCTGACCGCCCTTCTCCGGCGTCAGCTCCACATTGTGCACCACCGTACCCACCGGGATGTTGGCGATCGGCAGCGCATTGCCCAGACGCGGCCCCGCCTGCGGCCCCGACAACACCTGGTCACCCTTCTTCAGCCCCAAAGGTGCCAGGATGTACCGCTTCTCACCGTCCGCATAGTGCAAAAGCGCGATGTGCGCCGACCGACCCGGATCGTACTCCAAAGCCGCAACCTTCGCCGGCACCCCGTCCTTGTTCCGCTTGAAGTCGATCAGGCGAATCTTCTGCTTGTGGCCGCCGCCCTTGTGCCGGCAGGTCACGTGACCGTGGTGGTTCCGGCCCGCAGTGCTCTTCTTGGTCACGACCAGGGAGCGCTCCGGCTTCTTCTTATCCAGGTGCGAGGTGTCCACTGTGGCGTACGTCCTGCGCCCTGGTGATGTCGGCTTGTGTTCCTTGATCGGCATTCGGAACTCTCCTCTTCGGGGTCTCCCACGCGGGCCACCTCGCCGCCCTCTCGGCCCGACGCAGGTCAGCCCCCCACAATCGCACGCCTGCTAGACGCCCTGGATCATCTCGATGGAGTGGCCGGCGGCCAAGGTCACGATCGCCTTCTTCCACCTGGCCGTCTTCCCGGTGCGGTACTTGTAGCTCCGCCGTCGACTCTTGCCCAGCACGTTCATGGTGTTGACCGCCGTCACCTTGACCCCGAACAACGCCTCCACCGCCGACCGGATCTCCACCTTGTTGGCATCCGGATGCACGCGGAAGTGATACTTGCCCAGACTCTCGGCCTGCGCCATCGACTTCTCCGTCACGATGGGCTGCAGGATGATGGCCCGGTACCGGTTCATCTCGTAGTTAGTCTGCATCAGCCGTGCCTGCCTCCATGAGCTGCTCGAGGGCACCCTTGGTCAGCAGCACCTCTTCGGCCCACAGCACCTCGCGCGTGTTGAAGTGCGGGATCTCCCGAGCGATCAAATTGGGCACGTTGCGCGCGCTCTTGTAGAGCACCTCGTCGCCCGCCTCGTCGCTCGACAGCAGCATCAGGATCCGTCCGCCCAGGCGGAGGTCATCTAGGAACTTGGCAAACCTCTTGGTGGAGATCGTCTCCATCTGCAACCCCTCCACCAACGTCACGCCACCCTTGCGCAGACGCTCCGAAAGCGCCGTGAACAACGCCTTGCGCCTCATCCGCTTGGGCATCTTGTGCGTCCCCGGGATACCTACCGGCCCGTGGGCCTTGCCGCCACCCACGAACACCGGCGCGCTGCGGGCCCCGTGCCGCGCCCGACCCAGACCCTTCTGACGGTACCACTTGACACCGCTCAGGGACACCTCGCTGCGGGTCTTGGCCTTGCCGCAGCGCCGCTTCCGCTGGTGGTCCACCGCCACCACTGCCTGGTGCACCAGCGCCTGGTTCATCGGCAGACCGAACAGCTCCTGTGGAACCTCGATCTCACCGGTCTTCTCACCGGCCATATCGTACAAAGCCATCTGCGGCATGCCGTTTCATCCCTTCGTTACTACTGGCGACCGCGGATTGCCAGAAGCCCGCCGGTCCCACCGGGTACACAGCCCTTCACGATCAGCAGATTCCGGTCCGTGTCCACATCCACCAATTGCAGCCCGCGAGCCGTCACCCGCGCATCCCCCATGTGCCCCGGCTTCCGCGTCCCCTTGAACACCCGCGCCGCATCCGTCGCCCCCGTCGACTGCGGAGCCCGGTGCACCTTGGAACCGTGCGTCGCCGGACCGCCCTTGAAGCCGTACCGCTTCACCGCTCCCGCAAATCCCTTCCCCTTGCTCGTCCCTACGATGTCCAGAATCTGGCCCTTCGAGAAGTCACCCACCGTCAACTCCGCACCCACCTCGTAACTCTCGTCGGCGGCCACACGGAACTCCCGCAGGTAACGCTTGGGCGCGATGCCACGGCTCTCGAAGTGACCCGTCATCGGGCTGTTCGTGTGGCTCCGCTTCTTTTCCTCAAACCCCAACTGGATGGCGTCGTAGCCATCGGTGTCGGGCGTCTTCCGCTGCACCACCACGCACGGACCCGCCAGGATCACCGTCACCGGCACGGATCTCCCCTGCTCGTCGTAGATCCGCGTCATACCGACCTTCTTGCCCAGTATCACTTGTGCCATCTTCGTCACCGCTCGTGTTGGCCACCGACCTGCAGGGCGGCAATGTGCTCCAAACCTATGTTACTGCCCGCCGCTACCTTCCCACCACGCCCTCCGCCACACCACCCCGACCTAGCCGCTGGTCGTCTTGATCGCCACGTCCACCCCGCCCGGCAGGTCCAGCTTCATCAGCGCGTCCACCGTCCGAGCCGTCGACTCCAAGATCTCGATGAGCCGCTTGTGCACTCGAGTCTCGAAGTGCTCCATGCTCCGCGAACTGCGGCCCAGAGCCGTCGGCTTGACGATGCAGTGCACGTGCTTTTCGGTCGGCAGCGGCACCGGCCCCGCGATCCGCGCTCCCGTGCGCTCCGCCGTCTCGACGATCTTCTGACAGGAACGGTCCAGTATCTCGTGATCGAACGCCTTCAGCTTGATCCTGATCCGCGACATCTTGGCCATAGGACTGGGCTCCCTCTGAATCTGGCTGCACGCCCTGACCGGCTCCCGCCGATCCCCGTACCCTCCAACTACTCAATAACCCTGGTCACGACCCCCGCGCCCACCGTGTGGCCGCCCTCGCGCACCGCGAACCGCAGGCCCTCGTCCATGGCGATGGGCACGATCAGCTCCCCCGTGATGGTCACCCG
>Ga0334884_1004893_pt1 | contig 13299 bp, 10 predicted proteins | sample GraSluR1_MG_7_FD_207215 | JGI IMG/M metagenome (GOLD analysis project Ga0334884, IMG submission 207215) | Sludge microbial communities from methane-producing bioreactor in Wageningen University, Netherlands - Granular Sludge_12_05 R1 | ecosystem: Engineered > Bioreactor > Anaerobic >...
AGAAGAAAACGGGATAAAAACTACATAGCTATTACAGAAATTTCTCCCCCTCGGGGGAGAACAGGTAGGATGAAAGGAACCGTCAGCTACCACCTTACCAACACAAAACAAGGTGTTCTCAAAGATAGATTTTTACATGAGGCAACGTATGGTACTTCGGATAGATTTTTACTTGACGCAACAGGCTTTTTAATACTGTGGGTGCGAGGTGGTACAACATACAACACACCCTCAAGTATGATATCAGGTACTTTTTCGCAACGCATACACTCTTTCATAGATAATAGTTGAATCCTTTCATTTTTAGATCGAATTATACCACCAGTAATTTTCATTATACGGAATAAAAGAAATCGAACAAAACATCCCCTTGGAACATAAAATCTGTCATCAGAATCATAAATAAAAATTTGAAAGTATGAATGAACGAGAAATCTGTATCTAGACTTCACTTGCTGACAAAAAGACGCCAAATACCACCCCGTTCTGCCATGAATTGGAGTAATGCAATTGCATTTCGGCTGTATGATTGCACACTATATAAAAACTGTGATTTGTTGTTAACCTTTGTTGGTTCAAAGGACAACGAGGTCAACACTTTACCCATAGTACAATACAGTCTTTCCCTGCAGAAACAAGTCCTCCTGCCAATTATAGTGCCAAAACAAAAAATGGCCTGGTGCGAATGCAGCGACATCAATACTTTACAACGCAACCAATGGGATATCCTGGAGCCACCACATCCCCAATCAAATCAGATGGTTGTATTTTCCACCAGTACCTGTTGCCTGGTTCCTGGCATTGCCTTTTCCCATGCGGGGCATCGAATCGGATATGGTGGTGGATATTTTGACCGGTTCCTCGCTGACTTTTCAGGGGTCAGCATTGGCCTCTGCTATGAGGTGATGTTGCTAAAAAATTTACCCATAGAATCGCATGATTTGGCTGTTGACTGGATCATAACTGAATCACGTTGCATAAAATGCACTCCCATGAAAAATAGCTCAGATTGAAATCATGGCCTGTGATATGATCTCAATGAAGATGACACCAGAATAGACGCTTTACAAGTCGAATTATGTGTGTGACATTGAACCTTTTAATTTCCTAAAAAATGATTTTTTAAACTAGGTATTCATATTAATCATTAATGCATGAGTATCAATAACAAGGGGTGACACATGATCTTATGGATATTGGCAATAAATTCCGCGTTTGGTGTTGAAGCAGCCAACGAGCGAATAGATAATTCCAGCACAGTACCCGAAGTCTGGGTATGCCACAGCGATTTGAACACACTGGTACAAGACGATGCCGAGTGGGACTTTGTTCGTGAACACCTGACGGGCATCCAGTTTTACATTGATCAATTCAACCGCTACAGCACAGAAGAAATGGGCAAGCTGGCCAACATGATTCGTGAAGCTGGATTAAAAGTATCGGTTGAATGTGGTGGTACCTTGGATTTCGGCCCGATGGACGATACCAACGGCAAGTGGTCTGCGGAGGTCGAGTTACAGAAGTTCAAAAAGTACACAGATGCCGGTGGACATATCGACTACCTTAACCTCGATGGCCCGGTACGCCGTCTGCTGTATCCTACCGCTGACAGAGAAGGATTTTCAAGCAATGAGGCCTGCGCGGAGCAGTTGGTAATCTATATACGTGAAGTATTGAATGTATATCCCCACATGCAGTTTTTCCTGTTGACCAACTTCCCCAACTGGGGTTACAAAGGTGAGGTCTCGTACCACGCCCGTGGGCTACAACGCATGGATTGGGGCGACTATCATGAAGTGTTCCAGACAGTTCTGCGAGTTTTAAAGGCAGCGGACTTGCCGCTGGTCGGTCTAACCATTGACAACCCATATGAATATGCCATCGGTACCAGGCAATCAGCCACGTTGGAAGACCCAACAGCGATTGACTGGGGTGCTCGCATTAAAGATTTGCAGGAAAACGCTGTAAGTGCTGGCTTGGAGGTCAACATGATAATCAACAGCGAATCCGGTGGTGAATCATCCGCCCTGGCATTTCACGACGAAACTTTAAAATTTTTACATTGGTACCTGGAGCATCTCCCCAAACCCAATCGGATATTCATTCAATCGTGGTACACCCACCCCAGAGAAGTTGTCCCGGAAACCCAAGCAGGAACCATGATGGCCCTGGTCAAAGAAGCTATACAGGTGATACACAGCCATTGACAACTCAACTCAGGAATGTAATTCGATGAATACACCCATTCAAACGACTCCTTCAATTCAAGAACATACGCACGACAACATGACTGGGGCATCCCTGAGAAAAGAGTTGGTATGTTCAGAAATTTGGGGTGGTAACAAGGCCGGGCGGAACGCGGTCAGCTTGCCCAACCTTGATGGCTTCATCCATGCCAGCCCCTGCCACCAGGCTTATGAAGGCGGTGACGTATATTACCTGGGTGCCTGCAGTGGCGGTCTGACCGGACGGTTATGCCTGGCGGATGTCGTCGGTCACGGTGATGATGTAGCGGAGGTTGGACAATGGTTTCACCAGATACTACGCAAAAGAATGAATCGTATCAACCCGGCTGCCATATTCAATGAAGTCAACCGGCGGGTTGTTGAACATGGGTTGGGAGCCATGACCACTGCCATATGTCTGAGTTATGATGCAATCCATTCAGAATTGCATTTTGCCAGCGCTGGCCATCCTCCCCCCTTGTTGTTTTCCAGTACAACAAGCCAATGGTCCACACTTGATATGAAAGTGAAGGATTTTAATGTTGCGAAGCAACACCGTCATGTCAACCTGCCTCTTGGTGTTGCACGTGAAACGCATTATACGGTTTCCAGGCGTAATTTACATCCAGGGGATCGCCTGTTTATCTATTCTGATGGACTCATCGAAGCACCAAACGCACAGGGTGAGTTGTTTGGATCAAAACGTCTGCTGGATTTTCTGCAAGAAAATCATAACAAATCTGGTGACATATTAATATCAGAAGTGTATGACACGGTTAAAGATTTTGCTGGAGTCGAGCAGTTCAAACATGATGACATTACCATGATGCAATTCGTTACCACAACACCACTTCAAGGTCCACGTATCTATCATTTTCTAAAGAATAACTTTAATAAATACTTTAACACCCCATCAAGTATATAAGACACGTAAGCCAGCTACATCGGTATTGTTTCGAATCAAACCCTGCATTTTCAACCTGTTGCTGCCAGCGCAAAAACCGTCTTCTGAGTCTTCAGCACATTGATAGGCATCTACATTGTAAAATTGCACCAAACTCAAAAATTTATTAATGTCTATCAGACCCTCACCGTTCAGGTATACTACATGCGTTTCCGCTGGTTCACTTCCGATAGTCAAATTCGAGTGAATAATCACCCACCGCAGCCCGAATAAGATCACTATTATTGACAGAACGCAGGAAGGGACTGTGATAAAGATATTCAGGTTCCAAAGAAATGGTTTCACCTCCTACTTCCGGCAAAGTGTACGGGTTCTGATTCGTAAAAAACGTGATGGTTTTGCTGCCCGGCAACGGGCTGGTAAAGGATAGACGATTATCTTCTACTGCCACAGGTGCTGTTTGAACGGCGGCACGAAATACGGCAAATGATTCATAGGCATCTTTATCTCCCGCAACAAAAATGATCGGTGAATAGTCATCGTTCAGAATCGCCCATTTCCCAGAGTCATCCCAGACATATCCATCGTTTAAGATACGCACAGCAGCATACGCATCGCCTTGATCAGCAAATATCCAGCCATCTTCCTCTGACTTGTCCAGACCTTCAGAACAGAAGACCCGCATTTTCGCAGTGCGATAAGCACGGTGGGTACGTTGAACAATTAATACATCTTGGTGCGTAACGCCCCAATAGGCATCATGCCACCGAAGGCCATTTGCTCCTTCAGGATCAGGATACACCGCTTCATGATCCGCAAACACGATACCGGACCAGCGTTGCTGACTGGATATGGCCGTATATTCCAGATTTGGATTCTGCAACGTACATCCGATGATATAATAAGGGGTGCGGTATGCGGCATTAACCAGTGCGCTGTCGGGACGTAAATGGTTATGCTGGTTCTGGTCCGATTTACTCCAACCCTCCGCGAATTGTCCAGGAACACGATTCATAATCGTATACGGTGCCAATAGCGGCTGATGATAATACAACACGAAAGCAATGTCTGGCGGTATATATTCACTGGCTTCAATAACGCGTGTGTGGGTAGAGCCGCCCCCGTCACCAAACAAAATCTTTTTTATCGGCTCCAGTCCTGAACCAATGGTACCGCGGCTCTTTCCGCCACCCCTGCGGTTGTTAATGGATATCTGTGCCTCTTCGATCAGAGACAGGTCTAAATGCATACGCGCCAGACGGCGCACCTCCGGGTCGGTTGAAAATTCAGCCAGGTTGAACAAATTCGGGTAACTGTATTTCTGGTAGGTAGAAGAACCCATCTCAGCCCACATACCGTTCAGCGCACGCTCCCGTAACCAATGCTTGAAGTACTTGTTCATAGCCTCAAAATGTTCGGCAGGGGTATGCCCGTCATCATAGGTACGGTCACGAAAATCCGGGTCCTCTTTAATCAACATGGAGGTCAGGTAGGTCATGGACTTCTTTATAAGATCATGATTTTCACTGCCCCATACTTCCCAGACATGCTCCGGGGTTACCTTGTCCACCCGGCTGATACCTCCCCACTCCGACATCGTATCCGGGCGTACCCAGTCAAAGAGCACCTGCTTCATAGCCTGTTCCGTTTCCGCAGTCAACAGCCCGGGCGACCGTTGACCTTCCGCGCCAAACAGACACAGAATGCGTACATAATCAAATCCGGAAAAATAGGCAAAGGGCTGTTCTTCATTGGTGTTGTTCAACAGCAGCGCGTTGGCCTCTTCAACTTTTTCTTCTACCATCAATGCAGACAACGCCCACAAGGTATCTCCCCAGATACCGGGAGGAAACATACGATCACGAGCAGTTGCCACTGTTTGCTGCATACGCTGCATACGTTGGTCCATGGAACGTTCTCGTGCCTCCGCTATCTGTGCCTCCACCCCCTCAGGCAACACAACATCACGCCCGTCAAAGGACAAATCCGCTGTCGCATATGGTGTAAAACACAAGGCACTAATCAAAACCAGACATGACCATCGCGTAGCATACATTGCAATTCTCCCACGTTCTGCACGTAAGTTGTTGTCACCAATATGCTACACGCTATCACTTCAATACCTGATTGTCAAGCAGTCCAGACAATTCAGGAAAAGCTATATCTGGGCCTGTCGCCTCCTCAAGGATACCAGCGCCTCCACATGAGGCGTATGTGGAAACAAGTCGAATGCAGAGAACTTTTCGATTTGGTAGGCTTCAATGAAAAGGGGCAACTCACGTGCCAGCAATTTCGGATTACAAGACACATAGAGGATGTGCTCCGGAAGCATTTCCAGCAGATATTTAATGGCCTTCGGGTGCAAGCCAGAACGTGCCGGATCGAGAATAACCAGTGTGTTCGAAGGCATTCCCTCGCCATCACGCAAGGCACGTAAATACTTTTCCACGGGCGCCGTCAAAAAAGTCACGTTGCCAATGTTGTTTTCCTGGGCATTCATACGGCCATCTTCAGAAGCAGACGCGACACACTCCACCGAGATGACTTCTTCCACCAGGTCCGCACAGCTGAAAGCGATACCGCCCATCCCGCCATACAGGTCATACAGTATATCCGGGGCAATGTCTCTGACCCAGGAACGAATGGCAGCATACAGCCTTTCTGTTGCCAGGGGATTGGTCTGGAAAAAACTGAAGGGTGAAATGCGAAAAACAAATGGCAATTCAGAACCATTTTCTGACAAGACCAGTCGCTCCTCAATAACGGGATTCCCTGCAAGTAAGGTCATCTCGCTGGCGATGGCGACATCGGCCTTTTCTGTGTTGATTCCATGGTAAATACTGTCCGCGGGCCAGGCCGCTTGCACCGCATCAATGAAAGAAGCCGCAGGTAACACACCAGTATGGGTGATCACTACCACCATCCGCTGTCCCGTGCGTTTTGCGTCCCGGATCAACAGATTCCGCAAGAAGCCCTGGTTCTTCCTGCTGTCGAAGGCATCCAGCCCTTCACTTCGGTACCAGTCATTGACTGAAGCGACCAGTAAATCCATTCCCACGGGCCCTATGCGACACTCCTCTATCGCCAGGGGCCAGAACCACTTGCCTTTGCGCTTGAATCCAAGCACAGTGTCTCGTTTAAAATCGGGTGGAGGTGGGGTATCATAATACATAGGCGCAAAAGCAGGGTCCACTTTGTTACGATAATGCCAGACCACCGGCGACGCAACCACTGGAATGGGATCGTGCCAAAAATCGGAATACAGTTCACGCAAGTACAATTCCTTGACGACCAACTGCTTAATATAAGGAATATCTTGCGAAGCGCATCCGCCGCATTCACCAAAGTGCGAACATAAATCCGGGTAAACAATGTCGGTACTATCCTGAAATGATGGGTTGATCATATTGGTCCTGTAACGTAAGAATTTCAAAAAGCATCGGAGAAGAGATTGACGTGTTGTTCCATCTTATCAGATTTGAGGACAGAGCTGGGAGTTTGACACGGGAGTTTTTCGTATGACGATAACGTTGACTCTGGAGCACATCAGAGATTTGTTGCCATCACGACCCAGTACAGCACACAAAGGCACCTTCGGTCACCTTTTTGTATTAGCTGGTTCCCGGGGTTTTACAGGAGCAGGCCGTCTCGTGTGTGAAGCAGCCAACCGGTCAGGTGTTGGACTGGTCACCTTGGGCATACCGGAATCCCTGGCCGATGTCGCGGCATGCACGCTGGTTGAAGCGATGAGCTTGCCGCTCCCCGGTACCACGGCAGAGAGTCTTGCCCTGGATGCCCTGGAGCCGGCACTCCTCTTCGCGAAGGACAAGTCTGCCGTCGTATTGGGCCCAGGACTCTCCCGGCATGCTGAAACAACAGACCTTGTTCACCAGTTTACCCGAGCCTGTCCGGTACCTCTCTTGATTGATGCCGATGGGTTGAACGCGCTCAGTGAAAACCTCGATACCTTGTCAGCGAGGGTACAAGCACATACCCCCTGGATATTGACGCCGCATCCGGGAGAGATGGCCCGACTTACCAACAGCGACACCAAAACGATACAAAACGATCGTGAATCGGTTGCCATTGCGTTTGCAAAAACTTACGAGGTCGTGCTGGTATTAAAAGGCGCAGGCACCCTGGTTGCCGGGCCGGATGGCCGGTGTGCTTGCAACACCACGGGAAACCAGGGGCTGGCAAGCGGTGGCACCGGCGATGTGCTGTCGGGAATCATCGGCGGCCTGCTGGCACAAAACATGCCGCCTTTTGATGCCGCCTGTATTGGCGTATACCTCCATGGCCTGGCGGCAGACCTGGCCATTCAGGGTAAGAGTGCCCGAAGCCTTATCGCAAGCGATGTCATAGAAGCTATGCCAATAGCCTGGCACGCACTGGAAGAAGGACACATAAATCTGTTATAGTATCCTGCATCTGTATATTTTTAAACTATTGAAAATTTGGATTCCACTGGAAGGCAGCTGTTTTCGATGCACAAAATGCTTTTTATCATAGGCGCGCCACGTTCAGGTACTACCTTGCTGGAGCGGATGCTGTCCTCACATTCTTGCATCAAAGGGGGTCCTGAACCGCATCTGCTTACACCACTGGCGCACCTGGGACTCTGGTCGAATGTCGACAAGGCGCCATATGATCATGTTCTGGCCGCCGAGGCACAAAAACAATTTGTCGCGTCATTACCGCTGGGTATGGAAAACTGGTGGAAAGCCTGTCGGGCTTATTGCGATGTCCTGTATAGCGCGTATATGGATTGTACGCAGGAAAATGTTTGCCTCGACAAAACGCCCGCGTATGCCCTGGTATGGCCCTTTGTCACCAAGGTGTTTCCCGACGCGCACTACATCGTGCTGACTCGGCACCCCGTTGCGCTGTTTTCTTCCTACGCCAATTCCTTTTTTAATGGTGATTACGCGGTCGCCGAGCAATACAATCCCCTCCTGGATCGTTATGTACCAGCCCTCGCCGCCATGCTTCGCTCCAACACCGCAAATATGACCCACCTGCAATACGAACAATTGGTGAAAGAACCAGAAGCCAGTCTCGCGTTGTTGTGCGAATCCCTTGCCATCCCCTATGAAGCACAAGCGGTAGCATATGGCGAGCACGATAACAAGCCAGAAAACCTGTCGGCAAAAAATCGTCGTGAGGGACTGGGTGACCCTATCGGCATTAAGCAGCACACCAAACCAACAACCACGTCGGTGGCAAAATGGGTGGAAGAATTAAAATCAGACCCGGAAAAAGAAGCGTTCATGCGCAGGGCCATTGACCGCCTCGCACCAGAAGATCTGGCAACACTGGGCTATCCGATTGATACCCTGTGGGCACCTCTTGACAATGCCACTCCCGGTACCCGTGCATCAAAAACTGCTTCCTGGAACCGGTACCGAGTGCAGCGTGCGTGTATCATCGGTTTACGGGCACAGGCCAGAAAGCATAGGTGGTTTCGACGTTTCCTGGAAAAGCTGCGTCTGGCCACAGAGGTGTTGTTGCGCGAATGATAGCAGGATGACTGATGGGACAGCACGAAAGGTGTGGTGGAGGATGCTATCCGGTTCGGGGAAAAACTACTTTTTGCGTCTGAAGATACATTAATACGGTTTCCGCACATTCTTCAAGCGTCTGCTTCCCGGTATCCACCTGTATTTCAGGGGACTCCGGGGCTTCATAAGGCGCCGAGATACCAGTGAAGTTATTGATTTCCCCTGCTCGGGCTTTTTTATACAGCCCCTTGGGGTCCCGCGACTCACAGACCGCCAAATCCGCGTCAACGAAAACTTCTATGAACCCGTCCCCGACCAGCTTTCGTGCCTGTTCACGATCCTCACGATAGGGTGAAATAAACGCGGTCAGCGTAATCACACCTGCGTCGGCAAATAACCGGGCAACTTCACTGATTCGCCGAATATTTTCTACCCTGTCCTCCGGCGTAAACCCCAAGTCCTGATTTAAACCATGCCGGACATTATCACCATCCAGCACATAGGCATGTATACCCTGCTCCAGTAATGCCGCCTCGACAGCATGCGCCAAGGTCGATTTGCCAGACCCGGAGAGACCAGTGAACCAAAGCACAGCCGAACGATGCCCAAAAATGCCGGCACGAGCTTCCCGATCGTATAGCCCATGATGCCAGGTAATATTTGTAGCCTTTATCGTTCTGTCCGCCATAATTGGTCGTCATTCTCTTTTACTGGTTACGTTGTTGCAACAGGCGCGAAGTTATCACCTGATATCATTAGTAAAAACAGCAATAACCTGGGGCCACCCCGTCAATGCAGGAATAACCCCAGGTCACTATACATTCATTCCCGAAAGAACAGCGCTACAACATAAAAAGCATATCTGACAACGCCATCTTGTTCCGGGTACAAACTTTAAATTATCCAGGGCTCACGGAAAGCACGTGTTAACAGACGATTGGCATCTTCGTCACCCGGAAACTCTTCTTTTTTAGGATCAAATGTAACTGGTCGATTCAATCGAACACTTATGTTGGCGCAGTTGCATGCAACCATCGAATGATGCGCTGCCTCAGCAGTAGAACGAGGTTGTTGGCGTGTCTTCACGCAGCTCAGGAATTCACCGACATGGTTGTCTGCCGGATACCCCCCAGCAAAACGACGGTTCGCAAGCAGAGATGCCGGATAGGTTTCCATGTCACCAGAATCACCGGTTTCTACCCAGCCTTCTGTACCTTCAATGCGGATTGGACAGGAACCAAAACGCAGTCCCTTTCTGATAATCAATTTTGTTCCGCTGGCGTATGTAGCTTCCACATCGCCCAGTTCATTAATGGACTCATAATGCACTGGTGCTGTGTCGTCCGCATTAAGTGCCCATTGACAGATGTCAACTGTGTGTGAACCCCATTCGGTAATAGAACCACCAGAAAAATCACCATGACTACGCCAAAATCCACCCAAATATTGGGAATTGTAGGGACGCCAAGGCGCGTTACCCAGCCACAGGTCCCAGGCCAATTCCTCATATGCAGGTTCGGGTTGGGGCTCTAAGACTTCAAAATTAACTCCGGATACTGGCCAGGCCTTTTCTGCATGCATGGTTTTAATCTCGCCAAGCATTCCTGATTGTGCAAGCTCAGTGGCAAAAACAAAGTTTGATACATTACGCCGCTGCGTACCGCACTGGTATATACGGGCAAAACGTTTTACCGCATCAACAACTGCCCGGCTCTCGGACACTGTAACGCTCATAGGCTTTTCGCAGAAGATATCTTTCCCTGCGCGCGCTGCAACCAAGGAGCACAACGCATGGTTGTTGTCTCCTGTGGCGATCATAACAGCATCGATATCGTCACGTGCCAACATTTCCCGCATATCAATATAGGTTTTACAATCCGTATTACCATAATGATTGTCTACTTGATCCTTGCCTTGCTGACGACGCTCACCATGAACATCACAAACTGCAATCACTTGCGCATCTGCTTGTTGCATAAATGCACCCATGACGTAACGACCACGCCCGCCCATGCCAATCGCGCCTACGGTAATGCGTTCACTTGGTGCGGGTCTACCCGATGCTTTGGTCATTATCATCGGCGCAACCCCAAATGCTCCGGTTGCTATTGCCGCCTGTTGCAGAAAATTCCTTCTGCTCATGTTACCTTGAGATTTCATGACTTGCTCCTGAAATTATGAAGCGACTAAATTCGCTCAAATATCATTTAATTATTGATCATTTTTTTACAAATACACAATATCAACCATCAATGCTGCTTAATCGACAAGCTGCTTGAGCATGATGTCAGTAAAGCGAAGCTTCATTGGAGGGCCAGTATGTAACTGGAACGCAATAATACCACTCGCTTTCGCTTGAGGTGCATCATCGACAATTTCATGCATTTTATGACCGTTGAGGAAGGTTATAAAACGGTTACCCTGGGCTATAATATGGTACTCATTCCAGTCATCCATATTAATATGTGTGCCTAATTCAGCTTCTTCTGCAAACTGGAGTACTTCAGATTCACCATCAGAATTAAGGTGTACCTGCTGGCCGCGACGTGCAAGAATACCCCGGCCACCTTCTTCATAACAAATACCCGTGATCCAGTCCGTTGTTGCTATGTCGGGCTGATACCCCCGAACACGATATTGCTCAAATTCTTCTGAGCGAATTTGCACTCCTGAATTGGCTTCCGTGCTGTCGATACGATAACGGAATTTCAATTCAAAATCTGATTCGACAACATCGCGTACCAGAAAGGTATTGTGTTCCAGGGCACTGTCTTCAGTCGTTTCACCGATGATAACACCGTCTTCTACACGCCACAACGCAGGATCCCCATGCCAACCTTCCAAGTTTTCCCCATTGAATATCGGCTTGAATTCTGCATTATTCTCTTCTGAAACAGCATAATCAGCCAGTGCCTGTTCCGGATTCAATTCCAATGCTTCAGCAATACGACGGAAGGCGATATCTGCTTCAGCCTGGATATTACCGTCGTTCAAATAAGGTGCTACCAGCCGTAAAGCAGCGGGATCGGCAATTTCTGCAAGACCAGAGACAATGAGCATACGCTCATCATCGGTTGTCGCGTTTGCGGCAAGTAATTCATAATATCTTATAGCATCATCTGTAGAATGCCCACCCATACGCAGCAAACGTACCGCGCCACGTAAAGACAACATGCGATGTGCTGTTTCCTCGGAATCGCCAAACACATCTACCAAAGCGCCAACAGCAAGCACATCCGGCCAATCAGCCAGAGCACGCACTGCGCCGTCATGAACATCCGCATTGTCATCACCAGCATAAGAAGCAACCACATCAAATGCAGACTGACCACCCAGACGGCTTAACACACGCAACAATGAAACATGCGCGTCGGTAGAAGGAGCTGCCTGTATTGAGGCGGCAATTGCCTCAACTAATGCTGGCGTAGACATACCGACTGACAGGCTGAGGCTTTCACCTTCACTTACTGTCCTGCTACCAGGTACTCCATCGACCGTATAATCAATGCGCAACTGTTTAACAATACCTGGTGCAGGATCACCGGCGATGTTGTTCGATGCCAGGATAGCGTCACGCCCTTGGCGTACTTGACGAGCAACCAGATGTGTGATATTACTTTGTTCACCATCAGGTAGATCGCCGTATACCGCCTCTATTATCTCGACTTCAGAAGACGCTTCAGCAATCCGGTTACACAATGCGACAACGGCGTTAACAGCATCATTTCTTCCAGTGTTACCTTCAAGTTCTGACAGCAACTCCAACAGACGCGGAAGGTGTTCAGGCCCAGCAAGGAGACCAAGGGCCCGGAATGCAGCTGCGCGAACATCCTGTTGCGCGATTTGATCAATAATCGGATCAATCGCTTCCACAACTGCTCTTTGTACCAGAACTTCCATGATGTCAGGACGCACACCAGTTTCAACTTCATTCATATATGCAATTAATCGTTCATTCAACCCAGGAGCATTGATACGACGCAATGATTCTATAGCTGCAAGGCGTTCCTGTCGGTCTGAAGTAAAAGCCAGTATGCCACCAAGTGCTTCAATGGATGATGTGTCACCAATCACCGATACTGCTTTCATTGCAGCCATACGTACGTTGGCATCATCACTTTTCAGGGAGGCATGTACCACGGGTAGCGCAGCCGGATCATTACGTTCTGCAAAAGCGTCCAGCATCAGGGCTTGCAATTCTACCGGTAAAATATCCAGGTCTTCTGCCAAGCGTTCTGTTAATTGCTCTCCTTCCAAAGTCGTCACAGCAGCAATGGCAACAACCCCCAGGAGTGGGTCATCACCATGAATCGTGTCGTAGACAATTCCAGGAGCATCTTCTGGGAGAGCAGACAACAATCCATTAAAAGCACCTGCACGAATGAAATCGGGCCAATCGGTGCTGAGCAAACTGCTATAAACAAAAACAGCTGGCTCAATTGCATCATTCTCAACCAAATTGGCTGCTGCAGCCAGTGCTGCCTCTGCCAGATCACGGTTCAACTCTACTCTATCCGCAGTCGTGTAATAAGATACTAAAGCCATCAAGGCATCCAGCGTACCAATTCTGCCCAGAGCAAGTGCTGCCGCAGATGCTGTTTCCAGTTCTTCATGAGCCAGCAAAGCACCTAACGCTTCGACAGCACTGGCTGATTGCCGATGACCAATT
>Ga0334884_1004896_pt1 | contig 13291 bp, 6 predicted proteins | sample GraSluR1_MG_7_FD_207215 | JGI IMG/M metagenome (GOLD analysis project Ga0334884, IMG submission 207215) | Sludge microbial communities from methane-producing bioreactor in Wageningen University, Netherlands - Granular Sludge_12_05 R1 | ecosystem: Engineered > Bioreactor > Anaerobic > Unclassified...
CTTTCGGAGAACGGATTCAGGGGGCGGGAGAAGACATATGTCGACCGGCATGGCGGACCAAGCCAATTCAAAAACGAAAATGGCCGACTCCACGGGGGAATCGGCCATCTTAATTGCTGGCTCCCCGTGTGCAACCCTCTTCATAACCGTTCTCTTTCTCCCGCAGTTAACCGAAGGCCTTCAATATCAACGAGTTATCAAAGAGCGCGCCGTTCCGGCGATCCGGAAGCGACATCAATATACATTTCCCTGGACAATCGGTCGGCACAAAGGATTGGTATCCACTAAGCCTGGGCAGCGCTCCACTATTGCCATGCCCTTGTACCACCTGCCCCATCGGCTGCCGCTACGCCGTTACCGTTGCCCTTGGCCAATTTTGCCAGGTAGTCGGAAATGGCAAACCCAGGTTGGCGGCACTCCTGGCTGAACCTACTCATCCAGTCACCGGCCAACCTCTGAAAACTATGGCGATCCCGGTGGACGCATCGATTCTCGGGCGGGTGCGAAGCGAACTCGGTAATGGCGTTGAATACCGCATAGGCGTTTTCACCAAGATCACCTCTGTATCGACTGCAGAGAGCACCCAGGTGTTGAGACAGGACACCCCAATCACTGGCTATCGGACCATCTGGTTTCATGTCCTTGGGTTTTCGGATCAGGAGAACTCCGCAGAACAGCGGTTCAAATTCCGGAGGGGTGACTCTGCAATCCCGAAGCACCCCCAGATATTCGCTGAAGCTGGCCTTGAGCTTGGAGAGGCGCTCGTGTGCCACCTCAAAATTGATCTCTTTTCCGATATCCCTCTGCAGATGAGTGAATTTGAACCGGATGATCGATTTTGGAAGGATCAATCCATTCTTGCAGACCTTTCGAAGAAAACCGATGTCGAAGGCGAGCGCCCTCAACCCGTTATAGCTGTTCGTTACACGGATGAACGGCCCGAATGCGTCCGGCCGGTCCTTAGCCGGAACGAATTGGAAGTCCAAGGCTGCTGAGTTGTGTACGAGGTCAATGAAGCAATGGCCACCGGTGCCTGGGGCGTCCGTCGCTTTTACCTCCCACTCGCCGGGTTTGGTTTCGGGGAACGCGGTTTTGCAGCACTGATATGCCCAGTCCAACGCCTCGCGATTTGTCACCAGCCTGTAGCCCCTGCTGACCACCCCCAACACCCGATTCGTCTTCTTGTTCACAATCGCTTTTTTTTCAGGCACCGAGAGCCGCCGCTCTCCCGATTCCGTAGGAACACTCACGAAAACCGGATGCTCTTCGACTGGAAACAGAACGTCGTCAACTTGTGTTAATCGCGGCATAGCCTCATTCCTCCCTCCCAATCAGTATCGATATAAGTTCTCCTGGTTCGCCGGCATATCCCGCTGATCGAACACGAGTAATCGCTCCGCAAGCTCCAATGCGTCCACTGGCCAGAAACACTCGGGCCGGGGATGGCGCACATTCGGCTGTCCCGCTGCGGGGCGGCATTTGAGCAGGGATTTGACCCATTGGCCGGGGACGGCGTTCCGGCCGTGCACAGCGCCCAGAAGCGCGCCACAGATGGCGGCGTTGGTGTCGGTGTCTCCGCCGCGCATGACGGTGTCCACCACGGCCTCCTCAAAATTCGGAGCATGCAAGAGCTGCCACAGGGCGTTGCGAAATGCCGTCAGCACCCACCCCTGTTGGTGGACATAATCGGCTGGCGGTGATTCGCCAGCACCTCGGACAGCTTCCCGGAGGCTTCCATCCACCGTCACGTCTTCCGCCCAGGCCACGATCTGCTCGTACAGATCTCGGCCATCGCACCCCTGGCGGATGGCATGGGCAATCGCCATCGTGAACAATGCGTTGGCTTGCTGGCAGACAGGATGAGGATGGGTGATCGCTGCGTCCTGTCGTGCCCACTCGGCAACCAACTCCGGGGCATGGTTGGCTCCGAAGATGCCCAACGGGCTGATCCGCATCATCGCGCCGTTGGCCTGGCTGCCTGGATTGGGACGACCCCGCAGGCCGCTGGAGACCGTCATGCCGCAATCGAAGGGCCCGGAGTCCAGCCAGAAAATGTACGCTTTCCTGGCTCCCTCGGGATCATAACGTCCCTGATCCGCCAGCATACGGGCCAACAAAAGGGCCATTTCCGAATCGTCCGTCGGCTGACCTGCAATGGTGTTCCAGGTGCCCCCGTCGGTAAGTTCATGGACGCCGTTCGGGTATTCCCGCTGGATGTCCTCCTGAGAACAAAACTCGACCAGGCTGCCAAGGGAGTCTCCGGCGAGCTGACCGAGCAGACACCCCTGGGCGCGGGAGAGCATATCGATGTCGAGGAAGTCCCGGCTCATCCGGTCATTGTCTCCATTTGAATATTCCAGCGACTTGGAGGACGCCGTTCGCCGTAACATAGCCGAGAGTCATAGGCCGGAAATTGTCACAGAAGGATTCGACATACACCTTAAGCAACCGGCTCTGACGAAGGATGTCCAGTTCGCCGGAGAGATGGTTCACCACCTCTTGCGTCACCAGGGTGATCAGCTTTGCTCTGGCGCGGGAGGTCATCACATTGAACCGATTGAGGCTCATCAGGAATTCGTCCTCGTCCTGAATGGCATCTTGATCACCCAGGGCAAAGGAGGCGATGATCACATCACGCTGCTGCCCTTGAAATCGCTCGACCGTGTCCACAGCGTCCCGGATAAGTTGATTCGAAGCGCCTAATGGCCCGAACACCTGCTGGAGCCTCGCGACGATCAATGCCTGTTGAGCCCGATGTGGGGTGACGATGCCAATCCCAATACGCCAGAACTCATCCATCGTGTATGGGCTGTGCGAAGGGGCTATCAAGGAACCGGACGCTGCGTCTCTTTCATTTAGGAGCTGGTTGCCGAGGCGGCCATACAGCAGCAAGGCCAGGGCTGCCACCGAATCAGCCTCAAAAGGATTCCATTGACTGCTGCGACCCTCGGGATAGACAAAGCAACTGACTGGAGCGCCAGGATCAAGCAGCGATACCCATTCTGGCGTCCAGAAAAGTGTCTGTGGCCATCCAGCGGGAGCTTGAACCGTCGGAAAAGGTGTAATGATATCGGTTCGCATATCGGGCGAATAACTTGCGAGCGACCTGTCGTAGCCCGCTTCGTGAGCCAGTTCGACGATCACGCGACTCGAGCGATAATTCTCTTCCAGGATGGCGGGCTGAACTTGGTGGAGCTGTTCAAAAAAGCTGTAGACCGAGCCGACCATTGCTTCAAGACCGACTGGCGCTTTCGCTTGGTGGATCGGTGGCAATTGTTTTGGATCGCCCGCGACCACAACGACTCCGTCCGCTGCCAGAGACGCAAACGGAAGGATCGAATGGGCAACATCCACCTGCGACGCTTCATCGAGAATGATGCAGTCGAAGAATTCCTGACGTGCGGCGGCGTTTCCAGTCACCAGAAGGTTATGCGTCTGCTCCGGGGTAGCACCCACCACCGTGATGCCCGTGCTGTTCTGCAGCCGCTGCCTTAGCTGCTGCACCGCAATAGAGGGATTCCATTTGGTCAGTTCCAGATCGAGCCCAGCCGGAATGTTCGGGTCGAAAGGCCTGTAGCTTGAGCGAATGCGCACACATTGCAGATCTGGATGCTGGGCTATCCGGCTGATGTCTGCCACCGATTCCAATAGAACGTTGTCGAGAGCGTTGTAGGTGGGAGCACAGACCAGAAGACGCAAAGGGATGTTGCGCTGCACCGCATCAACAACCGCGCCGACCACCACCGCACGGAGTGTCCGGCTCTTCCCTGTTCCAGGAGGACCCCACACGGTTTGAAGCCGGTGACTAAGGGATGCCTCCCATGCTGCCCACTGAGACTGGTTGAGAGATATCCCATTTTGCTCGAGTTGCTGCCTGATCCCTGGTAGGTTTCTGGCAACAGCCGTGTTCGCCAGCGTGTTGCCGGACCACAGTAGGTCTGCTGCAGGACTTTCAGGAGTCTGCCGGCCACTGCGCCTTGTGGTCAGGCCCACCGCTCTACGCACAAGCGCATTGCTCAGCGCGTTGGGAGGATTGCCGATGGCATGTAACGTCTCTCGCAACTTCTTTGTGAAGGTGTCAACCCACACAGGATCGAGAACAACGTCTTGACTGAAATCCGCCAGTCCTTGTCGCTCCAGATCGTCAAGCATCGTTGGATAGCGGTTGTTGGGAAGAACAGCGATCAGACCAGCGTCGCGGTCGATACCAACAATCCGGACCCCTGTTGCGGTCTCCATGTAAGTCCGCCATCCGGACCCGTTGGGCGGTTCCAATGGAGTTCCTTGCGTCACTACCTGAAGCGACCTATCGAGAAAGCCGGGCATGTTCTCGGGGGCCAGAGCAAAGCTGAAATCCCCCTCGCGCGCCTTCACTTCCCTCGATTCCGGTCTCATCTCGTAAACGCGCATCCTTGGAAGCGCGGCGATCCCCAACTGTGCCAGCGCTGTTGCTTCTGCTGCCCCGGTAAGCCGACGGGTCAACCTTGCACTGCGATACCTGGCCTCACGCTCCTCTGGCGGCATGGCCCTGATCTGGTGCACCTCCAGTTCGCCAAGGGCGGCGTTGAGTCGTGCGAATCCATACCACAACTGCCCGTCAAAACTGATTCCCGATTGTCGTTGAGGCGGTTCTATGCGGATTTGCGGCGCGATCTGCTGGAGGGTAGGCCGGAGGTCTTCTTCGAGCCGCCTGGTGATCGCTTCGAGAGCGCCGAGTTGCTTGGTCACGGTTTCTCGCAGCGTCACAAGCTGATCGGACCATAGTCTTGGCCGTGTCACCCGCGCCCAGATTTCATGGGCCCGTTCACTCGGAATCTGGTCGCTCAGCGTGTCTTCAAACAGTGGGTGTACCGAGAATGCCGCCACCTGCTGGGGCAGAGAAGCCTGGTGGTAAACACGGGCCGTATGGAAGAGCGTGTAATAATGAGGAATCGGGGCGGCGAGCAAGGTCCGCACGACCTCTCGAACAATGGTGATCGGTGATCGCCGCGTTTCCATGGCAGCGTTGGGCAGCAGCTCCTCTGGCGGAAACAGCCAAGCAAGGTGCTGGATAGTCTGGTCCGCGAGGATTGCCTGCAAATGACGGCCGATGATCCGCGTGAGATGTTTGTACTGGACTGAATCCCAGATGTAGAACTGGACCGTCGTGTCCGTGTTGCGGTTTCGGGCATCCGTTAAGATCGCGTTGATGTTGTTCAGGAACGCCAAGAGTTCCCGGCGCTCAACGGGCAGGGCCTTCTGGTCGATCACGTGCGTGTGCGGTCCATAGGGATGGTTGGCTCTCTGGCCAACAAATCCGAATGGCTGGGGCTCGACCCAGAAGCCCTTCACGCCCAAGGAGAATGTGATGGCGCTACCAAGGTCGAAATCGACCGAAAGGTAAATGTGTAGGTCTGTATATTTGGGCATGACACCGGATGTGCCGCTCTGTGGCGGTATCGCCGATTGCTGAGCCTGGAGGGATGACGCTCTGCCCGCAACGACATTGCGTGTCGCTCTGAGCGAGTAGTGTGCATTGAAAACGGCGGAATTAGGCTGAAGCTGCGCCAATGCCGGGACGTCGGATATTCCTTGGTCACTCAGGGCGGCGGAAGCCCCACGAGAAATGAACGCTACTCTGCTGAGGTGGTCGGTTTGAGCAGCGGTTGGCATGCAGTGAAGAGGATGGGCAGTCGGCTGGCCGTTTCGATCAATCCACGGGTATCCAAGGTAGTCACATCCTTTGCACCTGTTGTCCACATGCCAAGGGTGTTGCTGCCAGGGACATGCGAAAGCCCGGGGAAGATCGGCCATGAAGAAGTGCTTGACCCTCCCGACGAACACCTCGAAGGGTACTGCCTCGAGGTCTTCCTGCATCGCATCCCACATCTGCACGTATGTGGGAGTGCCTCCTTGATCTTCGATCTCCCGGCAGGTCCGCACCAGGCATGAGGCGTCGTGCGAACCAGGCCAGATTGCGGCATCCGGAACGACCACGTAACGGTTGTCTAAACCCTGATCAGCGAGCCATCCGGCCAAGGCCATGGAGTAATAAGTGACTTCCGCGAAATATGAAGGAGATGGCTCAGCCGTGAGTTTGATGTCGATGACCCGGAGTTTGATTCGATGGTCATCGACAGCCAGCCACAGTACCGCGCCGGCTGGTGTGACATACCGGTCGATGTTCGAAGTGTGAGGTAGCACTTCGATGAGATCGGGCCGCAATCGGGAGTAATTCAGTCCATAGGCCTGCCTATAACCCGCGATCCCCAGTGCGCCCTCAAAAGTAGGCCCCACGTCAAACTGCGATTCAACAAGGAAGGAGCCCTGCGGAGCAGTAGTCAGGTGATTGACAAGTTCGATCTCCCGAAATCGTTCCTGGCCCGCCCGATTCGTGTAGCGGTCGCCAATAACAACGGCGGTGCCGAAGGTATCCGAGAGGTCCGCGATCTTCTCCGCCTGCCATTCCTCACCGGCTTGGGCCAGGTACTCAAGGCCAGGACGGGGGGGCTGTACGGGTGGCATGCCAGCGGCCGTTCTTTCCTGCTGGAAAGCCTGGGCATCAGGACTCAGGTTCAGCCTTAGCAGACGAAGGCATTCGGTTCTGATGAATTGCGATAGGGCCTCTTTTCCAACCTGTGGCATGTGTCACCGTCCTCCAGTAGAGCTCGTTTTCAAGGCGTCCGAGAGTGGCATAAAATCGGGATGGGTTGGAGCGATGACAGCCGATGCCACGATCATGGCGCGTTCAAGGTTCAGACGATCCGGGTCGCGGAAACCGATCTGTGGGGTCTTCGCCAGATCTTCTGCGTATGCGGATGCCCGCTGTTTGGCCTGTTTGATTGAGGTACGCGGAACCGCCGCATTGTCCGAACTCGCCGACGGCTCCTGATTGCCCTTACGACAGACGAACACGGCATCCCATTTGATGGTGCCGTCATAAGAATGAAGCCCACCCTGACCTTCACCCCGCAGGGGCAAAACGGTCGCGCACTTCAACCCGGAACGAACAAGCGCGTCCCCGAGAGCGGCCCAAGCCACGGGCGACTTGTGGTGATAGGTGAAGACCATAATGCCGTTCATTTTGAGCACGCGGTGGCACTCACAGAAAATGCGGTGCAAGCTGTTCCGGTAGACTTCGATAGACTGGTCGCCTCGATCCGTCAGAGCGAGGTTTTCCTTAATCGGCGCTGCAAGAACCGGATTGTCGTAAGGAGGTTCGGCCACGCCGAGGGACTGATGCCAGGCAAGGTAGAAGTCGGAAAGTTCTGAGTAGCTCAGATTGTCGAAATACGGCGGATCGGTGAGGATGAGGTCGATACTGCCATCCGGAATCCCTTCGAGGCTTTCCGACGTCTTGGTAGATATCGAAGCCCGGGATGATCCGCCCAGGACTCTCCATGGGTGAGTTGACACATCCTTCGTGGCCGCATTTCGATGGGTCATCGCTGGTTTACGACCACCCTTGGGGTCCAGATTGGTGGGAGCTGCGGTGAATGCGACCGCCTTGGCGATCTTGCCGAGGACGTTCGGGAAAGTTCCGCGTCCGATGCCGTCGAGCCACGGGTTGATCTCCACCGGTCTGGTGATATGCCGGTACCCGTGGATTGAAAACATCGGGCTGATCCGCCGATACCCGAACGCATAGGCCGTATACATGCAGTTCGTTGTAAGGTGTTCGCTGAAGGCAATGGCCAGAAGCCTGCGCGACCTGGAGTCCTCGACTCTGGTGATGGCTTGGCCCAACAATGTCAGGTGGAGTAGTTGACGGTCGTTGAAGAGATCGCGGTATCGGGTGAAGCCATGGATCAGTGGCCGCTGGTCGGACCGACCGTCTGTCGGAATGACCCGGCTGGGTGCAAAACTACCGCCGGCCTTTTCGATATCCTCCAAGAGTCGGCGCGCCCGACCGTAGCGAATACGGTCACCTTTGCTCGCCGTTTTGAAGTGGCGTGTTACACCGGTTTGAGTCTCTTCAAGATATTCCTGTGCGAAAAGTCGCCATTCAGGCCGCGTTGGCGTATCCCCACGCTCGCCAAGTCCCGACTTGTCACCGCACCCTGGACACCGGACCTTTCCCCGGTCAAGGGTTCCTTGTGCGATGCGGGTGCGTGTCCCACATCCGCATCGGATTTCCTTGCGGGCAATAGGTATCTCCGAGACCTCATGGCAGTTCCTGCAAAACACCCACTGGAGACTTTTTTCCTTGCTGTACGCCAACTGGTAATGGGGATGGATCTCAAAGGTGGTACCGCAGATGTTGCAGGTTCGACACTCGACCCAGAAATGATGGAGAACCACGCGTTCGCCGACACCTGGGATGTTTGTCCGATGATAGGGGTCGACCTGTGCGGACACCGTTGCGCAGAGAGCAGCGATCTCTGGTGACGAAGGATCGTAAGATGCTGTTTCGAGTTCAAAACGCGTGATGAATGTGGCAACAGGATCGATGTCGTACCCAATCACGCGGGCACCACAGCGCTCGGCTTCGACAAGGCTGGTGCCACCTCCCACGAAGGGATCAAGCACGACCGCACCATCGAGAGATAGATGCCCGAGATACATACTCCAGAACCAATCGGCTTCCTCGGGTTTTAGGGATAAGCCGGCCAGGATGGCCCGGAACTGTGAGCCAAGACGCCGTGCGAACCAGCGATGGACCCGGTAGATCGGATTGGTGCATTGACCTTCACGAAGAGCGAGCTCGGCGATCTCGGCAATGGGGACCTTGCCCGACTCCAACAATGTATGTTCGGGGAAGGCGGTGAAGCTCTCAGGCCGCTCCAATCCCCCAAGAGAATGCGTTGCTTGAGAGGCGCGCTGAAACACGGTCATGGCGCTCCTCTGTACAGGAGGAGCTCGCATCCCAGACCTGCGGCCATTTTGACTATCTCTGGTTGAGCAGCCTCTCGTTCTTTCGGCATTCTTCGCCCCATGGGTTCTTTCAAGATTCCTTTTCTGCGACAGAAGCAAATGAATTCGCAAGCACCTCTTCTATTGTTGTTACCGGCGTTAGCTTAATACCGTCGAGCACGTAGGATGGTAACCCCTCCGCTTCTTTAAGATTATCAGCAGGCAAGAGAACCTCTTTGACCCCGGCATCGTAGGCAGCCCTGACTTTCTGTTGAATTCCGCCTACCGGGAGCACTTTACCCATGATTGTGATCTCCCCGGTCATGGCGAGGTCGTTTCGAACCGGGACCTTCTTTAATGCCGACACAATCCCGGCAACGATTGTGATGCCGGCGGACGGCCCTTCCTTGGGCACGCCCATGAAGGTTGCCAATACCGCTACATCGAAGCTCTTTCTCCACTCGGCGGTTATCCCGAGGTCCTCATGCTTCGCACGGATGTATTGAGCTGCCGCCTCGATGCTTTCCCGCATAACCCTCTGGATCGACCCGAGCGGTACAATGCGCCCGGAACCCTTGGTCGCTTGCATCTCAAAGTGCAGGATACAACCATGATCCCCTTCGACGGCCAAGCCTACGACCTCACCGACGGACGGTTTCTCGGGAAGCGCAACGCGCTGAACACGATTGCTATCAGGAAGCTCAGGCACAACTTGCTTACCCGACGGCTGCATCAGCGCTCCTAAAGAGATACGGTCATACTCGCCCGGTGCGATCAAATGGAGCTGGTCCCGTACCCGTTGCCGTAGTTCGCAGGACAACCCCAGGATATCTTGGAGTTCTTCATCGGTAACCCGGCCGTCAGGATGCAGCAGCTTCAATAATCCCGATGTGGTCTTCATTACGGCCCGTTGATCACGACCCGAGACCCCGTGGGTCCTTCTGGCGTGATCTACCACCTCAAAACGCGAACGAATGGCCCCAAGCAGGTCAATACGACGAAGCTCATGCATGATCTCGCAAAAGTAATCCGTAATGAATCCATAGTCCTTCGAATAACTGTTTGGGGCCAATTTCGGAATTTCCCAACCAGGCAGGTAGCCATGGATTCGGTCCAGAAATGCGATGACCTGCATAAAATCTGGCAACGGCTCAAAGAGGTGGTAATACTTCTCGTGCGGCAGATTGCCTTGGACATCCAGGTTGCCTACAAATACCAAACTTGCGAAAGCAAGGATTTCTTTCTTACCCCTGCTGAATTTCGCATCCTGCATATACCCCTGCATGATGCTTACGAAGGACCTTGGATCAGTAAAATCAGTATTCGCTATCTCATCAAAAACAACGGCATCTCGGATGCCAACCTCACCGATCTTTCCCGTATTCAGATTGATGAAAAGCTGGGCAGGAGTCGCCTTACCTCCAGACAGCACATGCGCATAGTATGAGATGTTGCGATAGAGGTAGGTCTTGCCGGTTTCCCGAGGTGCAAGTTCCACCATATTGACGTTGGTTTCCACGAGGGGAATGCAGCGACATAGATAGAGCAATTTCTGCCGCCGGGCCATTCCCGAGGGATCGAGACCGCAAGAGTTGACCAAGACATCAATCCATTCGTCCGTGGAAAACTCCCTGCGACGCTCTATGAATTCGTCAAGGTTGATAACGCTGACCTGGAAAGGCGTGAATCCGGTGATCTTGAAAGGTCTAATCTTCTTGCCATGAATCTCGGTCTCGTCGTAGGTCAGATCAATGGTGCCCCACATTCCGCCGGAAAGGAGCATGGGGTATTGGCGAACGACGCTTTCTGGTATGTTGACAAAATTCTCGTTGATCGCCGAGATGGTCCCCCAATATTTGTCCTCCGTTTCTACGAGCCGAGCTTCCAGGCTTGCGATCACCGAATGGCTGCGGTTTTCACGAATGTAATGGCGGATCTTTTCGGCTTCGGCTCCGTATACGAAGGTCTCCTTTAGCCTTCTGACGACCTTTTCCATGTCCTCGTGAAAGGTGTCCTCGGAGCAGTAGTTGTCGATGAGGTACTCCAGGACATAGCGCGGAAATTCGTCAACCCCTGTGTTAATCGTATGGGCCTTGTTGACGACCTTCCCTCTGAATACCTCTTTCAGTTTCAGGTTCATCCACAGTCCTCCACCCGCGACCCAAGAACAACCACGAGCGATTCGGAGGGCCTACTCGGCCATGTTGATTGGTTTGCTTTCTTGGCATGCGGCATCACTTCATGCTCCTTGGGGTCAAACCCAGTATCTTCCCGAGATGGGCTGGTACTCGGCGAATGATCTTTTCTGAATTCAGGCGCATGGAGAACCGAATAGTCCGCGCTTTTCTCACCATGCGTTGCGCCTCGCGATAGGTGACGCTGATTCTCAGCATCCGCTCCATGATGCCGACTTTGCGCTCTTCATCCGAAGCATCGGCGGCATCTGGAACAAAGCGAAAGATGACGTCTGCCCCCGCAGTAGAAATGTATTGGACTTGGGAAGGCAAGGCCGCTGTTGTCTCTTTGTTCTGATACACCGCTTGCGCCTCGAGCCGTACCTCCCGGTGCTTATGGGATTCAGTTAGTTGGACCGGCATCCGAAACTCGGCATCTTCCCCCTCAATGAGGTCCGCGGGCCCGATAATCGGCCCAAGGACAAGCAGACCCTCTTCCGGCGCTTTCACTCGCATGGCGAGCATGGGCACAAGCATTTCCTGGATCGATATCCCGCCGTGTGAATACGCATCAGGATTGAAGTTGGCTTTCGGCCGGGCCAGGGCGTAACCCGTTCTTGGGAAAATGATCGATTCAAATTTCTTTTGCCAACTCTGTTTGGTGGACCGGTCAAAGGCTTCCCCAGAGTTGGGCATCCGCAGATCACCGACCGGAAACTCCAAAACGTTATCGCGTACCTTTCGAGGCGCACCCACGCTGCCGAGTGACTGCCTGAGCCATGCGTTCAGATAAAAACAATCATTGGGTTCGTTCAGCCATGGCAGATCGACCCGGATACGCTCGCGCCCGATAGCGCCAAATCCATGATCAGCTACTACAAAGACTTTGGTATCTGGTGTCAGTCCACGAATGATGGCCATGACCTCAGTGTCGATGATGTCCTTGATATGCTGCTGATATATGAATGCCAGTGGGCGTCCAGGAACGCATCGACCATCGGGCAGAGTTTTCACCGGAATCTTGTGGAGTTCCTTGTCACAGAGTTCAAAAATGAAGAACTCGATGCTACCTGCTCGATACCGAACGGTCTCACCGGTTCCCATACCATCGGGAGCCACGACTTCGACATCCCCCGTATATCCGAATTCTCGCTGCATCGCTTCTTTGAGTAGAGCGTCTTCGCCGCGCCGGGTGTCGAAGGAATCGGGAAATGTTCCAGCAAAGATTGCTTTTCTGCTGATGTGGGTCTCTGAAGGCAAAAGAGACGTGGCGGGGTAATCCGCGATGATCTCCATGCGATCCTCAAATATCGGCCGGACAAGCTCGTCCCATATGTCGTAACGCATGCCGTCGAACACAAACACTACTGCCTTTTCGCCTTGGGGGTCCCAATGGGGTTTAAGGCAGCGCCTCAAGAACTGGCTGGTCAACCGTAATTCCGGTGAATCTGCAGCGATCCATGATTGGTACTTAGCGGCCACCAGTTCTTGGTATCGGGCGTTCACGCTCGCGAGCACCTTTTGCGTGTCGTCGCGCAGTAAGCTTACTCGTTCTCGAATACGATCTTGGGCCGCCAGAAAAGCGGGCGGCAGATCGATGGCGGAACGTGGGAGAAAATCGACGCTAAACACCAAACGCTCCAGAGCAGATAGAAAGTATTCCAGACGGTTTGCTCGACGATCATTCCATAAGGCTCGGAACCACTCGAAAGTCAACTCTGAGGTCTGTTTCACGCTCAGGTTCTTTACGGCGACATCCAGGGCGTCCCGGATGTCGCGGATTGAGCGAACCAAACGATATGCCGCTTTCAGATTCTCCCAGGCCGGTGAAGGGCGTTGTTCGATAAACAGGTCTTTCTTGCCATCTGTTTCTGCAAAGAGCACCTGATCGAGTTTCTTATGTGAAGCAAGGGGCGGCGCGTCGGAAAGCAAACTGTCCAGGCCGACCAAGAGGGCCAAGGATCGGATAAGGGTCGAATAATGCTCATTATCGATAACCTCTGCAAAGTGACTGTTGACCGTAACCTTCAGTTGATCGAGGAGGATGAGGTTGAGCGCATCCTTGGACAACGATGTTTCGACGTCCTGAAGGTCACGATGAGCCCGATGGGGGTCAATAGACACAAGTTCAGGTGCGGCCTCGCCAATCAGTGCTGTGTCTATTTCGCTGAAGGTCTTGAGGTCCGGGTCGATACTGGCAAGCAGGAGCTTCCAATGTTCAACGTGCTGGGACAGGATCGTTGACAGATAAAAAGCCCTGACAATCAATTCCGGCGTCGAGTCTG
>Ga0334884_1004899_pt1 | contig 13282 bp, 7 predicted proteins | sample GraSluR1_MG_7_FD_207215 | JGI IMG/M metagenome (GOLD analysis project Ga0334884, IMG submission 207215) | Sludge microbial communities from methane-producing bioreactor in Wageningen University, Netherlands - Granular Sludge_12_05 R1 | ecosystem: Engineered > Bioreactor > Anaerobic > Unclassified...
GCAATTCTATCTGGCAGTCATTTACTTTTCTGCGAAGCTCATCCCAGACCTGGCGAAGCTCCTCTTTTTCGTAGCCTTCTTTGATGAAAACCTTCACAATAGACAGGCCATGTGAGGAACGTGATTCAACTCGATTGAGTTGTCCCAGCTGTTGAGCAGCTTTCTCGACGACGTCGCTAACCTCTTCTTCTACCTCGGTGGCCGTTGCTCCCGGGTATGTGGTAATAATGATCGCTTCTTTGATCGTGTATTCTGGTTCTTCAAGACGAGGGAGCCTTTGGAAAGAGACGTATCCAGCCCCGAGTAGAACAATCGTTATCACCACGATAACGACACTGTTGCGTATGGAGTATTCTGCGATATTCATTATAATGATATGCCCTTAAACCTATTCAATGCTTTGAATTTTCATGCCTTCACAGAGTTCGGCGATGGCAGTTATGGCAATCATTTCGCCAGTTTGCAGCCCCTCCGCAATTTTGATACTGTCGGTTCCGACCAAATTTCCGGTTTTCACTTCACGAAGATGAACGGTCATGTCAACTGTATTGACCACCCAAACGTGCGGGGATTTTCCTTGTGGTGTGAAAACAGCAACTGCTGGAACGATGATCGAATGTTTGAAACCTTCCTTCGGCTCCGCCCACACATTGGCTGTCATCCCTGGAAGGACTTTGGTGCCGTCATCAGGCTGTATCATTTCTCCAGTTACCTGATAAGTGAGGGTTGTTGGGTTTGCTCTTGTGGAATACTCTTTCAAGGTCAGTGGATACTTCTTGCCAGGAGCTGAAGCAAACTCGGCATATGCAAGATGACTACCAGCACGCATAACCGGCGCCATAAGCGCTTCTGGGATATCTACTACGACTTCAACTACAGAGAGATCATCTATGGTCATAATAGGTTGCTTCGCTTGCACCTCTTGGAAGTTATCAATAACGCGGCTTGATACAATCCCTGTGAAAGGTGCTCTCAGGTAAGTGTAGCTCAATTGCAGTTGGGCTAAATCGAGATCGGATATATTGGTCAGAAGGTCTGCATGGGCCATCGCCTGATGCTCTACCGCACGATCGATCTGGCTCTGGGCGACGGCGCCAGGCTCAGCGTTCTTAACTCGTTCAAGTCGGTCGCACTCGATTGTGGATAGACGAACAACTGCCTGTGCTCGTTCAACCTGACTTTCGGCATTTCGCACGGCGATCTCTAGATTCCGTGGGTCAAGCTTTGCCAGAATCTCTCCCTCTTCTACAAGTTGTCCCTCTTGTACTGTCAGCTCGATCAACCTGCCATGTATTTGGAAGGCGAGCTCCACCCGTTTCGATGCGCGTACTGTACCCGGTAGATTGCGTCCGAGAGCTTCGCTCTCAGAAGATACCGTCATCACCTTTACCTTACGGACCATATCTGTTTGCGCCGATGACAAATTCTCTTTGGTGTGGGCAACTGCGACTGATGTCTGCCGATATACACGCTCATTTACTACTGTTCCCAAAGGAGAGAAGTAAAGCACAGCCATAATACCTACTACCAGGACTACAGCGACACAAGCTACCCATCGTCGCATGCTTATCAGGCTTAGCAACTGTATGGTTCGGTTGCTGGCAAAAAAATCGCTAATCATAATACTACTCTCCTATGTTTTCATCAATGCAAGTGATGCGTTCCAATTTGGTTAGAATGGCTGATTTGGTAGCCGTCCCGACAATTCGGCACCGGACATTGCCAGCAATAAAATAAAGAAGTGTGGGAACAGCCTGGATGTTGTACCACTGGCCAAGGTCTGGATTCTCGTCGACATTTACCCAGGCAATTTTCAGTATGCCAGAGCACGATGAAGCCATTTCATCCAGTACCGACGCAAGTACCTGACATGGACGACTCCATTGTGTAGCGAATGCGGTTAGTACTGGTAAATTAGATTTAAGTACCTCCAAACTAAAATTGGATGTATCTACCTGAAAGGGTCCTGAGTTGTCTTGCTTTGTATTCATTGTTTTGACAGTCTCCATGTTGTGATTAATTCACAAGCACCTGACATGCCAATTCGAGCTTGTTTTCATAAGCAATTTATTTACAGACACTTACGATCTCTATCTTTTTCCAACATGTGATACGAAAAATTGAACGCACGAAAAATCATCCGATTTTAGGTTGACTTTTCAACCATTCCTGGATAAGATAGAAGACATGAACTTACTCAGCGAAAATCGTTTCGACCCTTGGTTCGCAGCGGGACTGCTTATTGATATTGCCAGTGAGCAGTCGTTGGATGATGTACTCAGGAGATTTGTGGAGCGTGGTTCACAATGTGTAGACTTCGTTCAAGTATGGTTGATTGACAAAGGCGATCTGTGTGCATCTTGCCTGCACTACAATCAATGTCCCGATCATACTCGTTGCCTGCACTTGGTTGCGGCCATGGGGACTTCTATACAAGAATCCAGCGACGTGCCTAAAACGTTCGAGAATCTCAATGCACGGGTTCCACTGGGTGTTGGTCCAATCGGCAAATCTACTGTAACCAATGTGCCAATATTCAATAAAACTGGTGATGCTCCACCAGCATCAATTACAGGCATTGAATGGGTGATAAAAGAAGGTATTCAGGAGTATTTGGTAGGTCCGATTCGGTATAAAGGCGAGGTTCTTGGCATATCAGCAGGTTTCGTTCGCGGGAAATGGCCAGAGGATCAACGTCTGTGGGGACAGGTTGTCTCGAACCAAATTGGTTCAGTCATTGCCAACGCGCGCGCCTTTCAAGAAATTCAACGTCTTAAAGCGCAACTGGAACTTCAAAATTCTTATCTCGAGGAAGCGGTCATTGAGGCAAAGGCTTTTGGCGACCTAATCGGCCAGAGTGAACCGCTTAGACACATAGTCAACCAGATCGATCTGGTTGCACCAACGGAAGCTTCAGTACTAATTCTCGGTGAAACGGGCGTCGGTAAAGAATTAGTGGCCCACGAAATACACCGACGCAGCAAGCGGTTTGAAGGTCCTTTGGTTCGAGTCAATTGCGCGTCCATCCCACGAGCACTTTTTGAAAGCGAATTTTTCGGCCACGTAAAAGGTTCATTTACAGGCGCTGTGAAAGAACGTGCAGGCCGTTTTGAAACCGCTGAGGGGGGCACTATTTTCCTTGATGAGGTAGGCGAAATCCCACTTGATATTCAGAGCAAGTTATTGCGTGTGCTCCAGGAAAAATGTTATGAGCGCGTCGGCGACGATTACACACGACGCGCTGATATACGTATAATCGCTGCGACCAACCGTGACTTGAAACAGGCAGTTGCAATGGGTCGGTTCCGAGAAGACCTTTATTACCGATTAAATGTTTTTCCTATTCAGGTTCCACCTCTCCGAGAAAGACGCGATGACATTCCATCACTGGCGAAACACTTTGTTGAAATCTCTACGCGAGACTTAAAATGCACCAAACCGCGTTTGACGCGGACAGGAGTTGTGAAACTGCAAAGCTACGACTGGCCTGGAAACGTTCGAGAATTGCGCAATGTGATCGAGCGAGCCGTTATTCTCGCACATGGTGGCACCTTGGATTTCGACTTGCCAATCGCCAGTCAGCCTGTGCCTCTGGTTCAATCAATGATACCTACCAGGGAAATTGCACAATCGGAGTATCTCACCGAAGTTGAACTCCTACGCCGCGAACGAGAAAATCTCCTAATCATCCTCGAAAAGACCAACTGGAAGATCAAGGGTCCCGATGGCGCAGCGGAGCTCCTGGGCGTGAACCCTACTACCTTGCTCTCTCGTATGAAGAAATGGGGACTCAGAAGGCCATTACCCCAATAAGTTGATAAACTAACAGAGCAGCAGATTTGTACCATTCTCTTGTGGCGTAACCTTTGAATTCCATTAATAACAGATAGACTTGAGTCACTTTAGCTGAAAATGCCATGCCTGAAAACTGTTATCAGAGATTACAGTAGGTGGCAGACAGGCGGCGACAGAAGGTTAGGCAGCCCTTTCTTGTTGGTGCGAATTGGGTGGGCTATAAAAAAAAGACCTCGGAATCTCAATTCGGTGAACTTTTTTTCAAGGAAAGCTACTACCGAAAGGAACCCCGATGCCCTATAATTATCTCATATTAGAATCATGTTATTTTCTATGACATTATGCTGCATCAATAATACATAATCCGGGAGATTGGACTCTTGCTGGGGTACATCCACTGCACCATCAGCAGAGAACCACTTTATATGTATCACGAGTTGATGTGTAATCTGATTGATAAATTCACGATATACTGGAGTCCGAAACAGATGGTAGAAAATCGGACACCTTCATTCTAACAACCGCATGAATTCTTCTCCCCTCCACCAGCTTAATCCTCAATCATGCGGTCTGAGTCAAGTTCTTCCTTGCTATCACCCGGTGCATTTCCATCCTTCTGCATCGCACGCCACCGGGTATAGCCATAGGCCACGCTCAACAGGGCCAGCCCTAGGAAAATCATAGCGCCTACACGATAGAGACCCTCCAGCTTCCACACGTCCACAAAGAAGGCGCGGGACGTGGCGAGTCCGATAGTGGCAAGCGCCGCGTATCGGAACCAGGGTTGGCGGGTGGTGAGTGCCCACACGAAGAGAGCCAGCGCCCAGACGGTCCAACCGATGGTGAGGTAGTAATCGTGGATCGCCTCGATACGTGTCAGAGCCACGATACCGAGCAGGGTGGGCAGCCCCGTCAAGACCATATTCAGCAGAATACGGTATTCGGTCAGGAGCTCAATGCCGGTACGTTCGAGGACGATGGTTGTGCCCCGCTCGGTGCAGAGCCAATAGGTGATGACCGAAGCATAGGCGGCAACAATCAATACGATGGAAGCGGGACTCAGGGGCATGAGCAAGAGCGGCACGGACGCCATGATTCCAGAGACCAGGGAGAGGACGACTGCGGTACGTGTCTTGAAGGCAGCCCCATAAACAAGGAAAGCCAGGGCTACACCAGCAAGGCCCACATAGTACAGCAGGTTGCTGGTGATTTCTATATTGTAGTGGGTGCAGGCTATCCACGCGATCACTAGCAGAAGGCGACCCAACAGGGGCTTAGGAAAGGGCTGGAAATACGCGAAGAGCCGATCCCCTGCCACAGCCACCACCAAAAGGGCAACAAATGCCCCGTGGAACCAAGGGCCGGGTACTTCGGGCGTTGCCGTACCCACCCAGGTGACCAGGGCGACCAGGGTGATCGCCGTCGTTGCGAGGGCCATAGCACGGCGATGAAGCCATGGTAGTGCGACCCCGAAAGCGACAGCTAAGAGGACTAAGGTCACGGGTAGTACCGGGTAGAGATAATTCGCGTTCAGGAGCCACATACCACCCCAAGCGATAGCGCCGTAAGCAACATAGGGTGCGGGTAAGAGGTGATGGAGAGCCAGGCCGGCCCGCGCTCCCCACCAGCGGCGTTCCACAGCGGTCGCGGCGATGGTTGCAATCACCAGGCCGATAGTGGCCATCCAGGGTTGGGTCATTTCGGAGGTGGCTTCTATGGAGTAGCATCCAGTGAAAAGCACCAGAAGCAACCCGGCAAGCCCCAGGTTGACGCTGCCCGTGATGGTACCATAGACGGTAGCCGCCAAGGCCAGTGAGCCACACAAAAGCAATGCCTGTTCTGTGGGAAAGCGTACGGCAGCGAAAAACATGACAAGGATGGCTGCCAGTGCTGCGCAACCCAGGGCCAGGTGATGGTGGTTGCGGTACCAGGCCCCCTGAATGTCGTTAAGCTGCGCATAGGCTGCAAAGCGTCGGGGCACCAGCATGCCGTAGGCCTCGGAAAGGAGGAACAGAGGCGCAATTGCGCCGAGGGCCAATACTGCCTTGGATACTGTCTCGCTATCGTGGAGTACGTTAGCAAAAGACCAGCCAATAAACAGAATCATAAAGACCGTGGCGGAGAGCAGGGGTACGGAAGCCCGGAAGAGCGCCACAGCGGCCACGAGCAGCGCACCGAAACCCAAGCCGAGGAGTGTGCCCCCCGGCGACAAGAGTGATACGCAGTAGCCCCCGAAGAGGGCTGTGCCCAAGAAGGCCAGGCCATGGGTGAAAATCATCCGGCTTTCTCCTGGGCCACCCGCATAGCCTTCGGGATGCATTTCTAAGATCGCACAGAGACGGTTAAGGACCGACGCGTTCGGAAAGGTGCTGAACGGAAAAGTCTGCCAGGGCGTTACCCGATACACTTCTACCAGGACGACGAAGAGGGCCACGATGGTCAGTGCCACGGCCACCTCACCCGCAAAGCCTGCTTCACCTCGAGCGGGCAGGTTTACGTATAGAATCACATAAAGACCATGCACAAAGGCCACGAGTGCCACCGCCAGCGAGAGGAGGCGTCCCGCATGTTCCCGGGCGTAACGCGCCGTGAACAGGAGCACCAGGGCTTGCAATGCCAGCGACAAGGTCAAGGTTGATCCATCCAGCCAGGTAGCCAAGCCCAGGGTCACGAGAACAGAAGTCTTGGTAAAATACATCGTAGCGATCCGGACCTTCCCGTATCGCTGGAGGTACGCCAGACCCATGGTGAGGGTAAATAGGGCTGTGGCGAAATAGAGGAAATGCTCGTAGGGACGGGCAAAGGGAAAGGCACGGATCAGCCCCAGCCCGAGAAGAACAAAGCCCGTGGTGTTGAGCGTCACAAAAATGTTTTGGATTCGCGGAGATGCTGTGCGGCGCGCAGGGGGCGTGAGAAATTCGGCCAGGGCATAAGTGACGAGATAGGCAGCGAGCACCGCCATACCGATCATGAAATCGACAGGCGCGTCGCTGCCGGGAGACCTTGCAAGCCAGAAGAACTGATTCAGGTAACTGCCGATCATGGCGGTCATGGCCACGACGAACCAGCCATGGCGCACAAGGAACCAGGCACTGCCAATACCAAGTAGCAGGAGACCGCCCACCGCCGCACGACTGGGCGATTCCAGCGAGAGCGTAGACAGGGCCACCGTAAAGTGGCCTAGCAGGGTCATGGTCAGGGCGATGAGCTGTGATCGACGCCAGTGAGCGAGGGCACCCCAAACAGCCACCAGGAGCGCGAGTAACAGCAAGGTGAATTCCTGACTGGGCGTAATACGCGTGCCGGGAATGTACCATGTGGCGAAGGTCACAAAATAGATGAGTCCGAAGCCGCCTCCCATGAGGACGCGTGCGTAATTGGTGTATTTCGTCTCCAGGGCACGCCCCACACCGAGCAGGCCGAAGCTGAGGAAATAGCCGAGGCCCACGCGGGCATAGGGCATCCAGACGGCGTCTTTGAATTGCTGCGCGACGTAGGTGAAACCCCACACCGTGCCGATCGCCACGAGCAATATCCCCACACGGGGGAGCCAATAGCTACCCAGGGCCATTTCAAAGCTCATATCTTCTGGTGGTCCAAATCGCCGGGGCTTCTTCTTTCGCTGAGGGAGTGGGTGTGTTGAGGCAGGTGTCACAGCAACAGGTTTCGTCGGAAGCAAAGCCGGAGATTTCGGCAGGGACGTGACTGGTGGGGCTATGTTCACCAGGGTGCTTTCCGACGTCTGCGACGATGCTCGTGCCGGTGGGAGCGGCGGTATGCTCGGCGGTATATACCTCGACTCCTTGGAATGCGCGGCGGAGTCGACCGATGGGGGTACTTCGACCTCCTGCGAACGGTGCTGTGCCTCTGCTTCGTCTAGACGCCGGGTAAGGAACCCTACTTGAAGCTCCAATAGTTTCAGCTCGTTGCGAATCTGTTGTATTTCATCGTCGATTGGCATAATCCCGGTTCTCCCTGGTAACCCGGTCTACAAAGCTACCTGTGCGATAGTATATCACACGAATGTTAGAAGTCAAACAATTATTTGTGCGGTTCAAAAAGACCGTCGATAGCAATAATTTCTGTTGCAGTTGCATAGATAAGTAATCTATAATTTTCTAAAAAGCTTAAAAGGTGGGTTCGGAATGCGTAAGGTGCGTTGGTTGCGCTAAAAAAGTCCTGGCCGCTTGTCCAGCAGCTGAAAACCTGTCCCCATGGCCTCTTTTTTAGGATTGGGGGAGTCCGTCCCGAGCGGAGTCATTCGGCACTCAATGTATACCCTATGGCTGTTAGATCATGGATCATGTAGGAGAAGCATTTTCCTCAGCAACTCGTCAATCACCGAGAGAAGATGTGTTGTGTTACCATTTTCATCACCAGTTCTTTACTAAAATCTACGAGTCTAGAAACCATCTTTATAATGTTGCCAAACCTGGCTTGCAACTAACTTGAATTTAAGAATAAATTTGATTTTTGCATATATTTATTTTAATCTGAATGCTCTAATGTATGTTCATTTTTCCTTGGGGGTTATTTATATCAGGAGCACAGACTAAACCTTACAGCATGTCCTGTAAGGATTTTCATGCCGCTATCACAATATCTGTAGTATGAGGTGTTTACGTTGCATACCGAGGTATGAGCTGAAAGAAAGTTAATTCGTTATGGTTCTTGTTGTTTCTGCATTTTGTCTAAGCAACAGTGATGGTGGTTCTCTACTCTTGTGAAGCGCAGTATCGAAGGTGTTAGTTGTGAGTAGATTTTTGAAGAAAGCGCTCTTTGTACTTTTTAGCATTCTAGGCGGTGTATTGACGTTTTGGGCTGTGATGCCTACAAGCGAGATCCAGAAGTACAATCGACTAGCTGAAATCGCAGTATGTACTTTGGAAGTTTCAGCAGAAATTCCGAGCGCTTCCGCTACTTTCACTGCGACCCAGCACAGCCAGATGTTTCATGTTGGAATGCGGCAAAAAGAACATCCGGTTCCAATATCAATTACGATTACTTGCGACAGAGGACTTATTGCTAATGTCTCACTGGTACAAGCAAATCACTTCTTTGGCCTAGGGCATAATGTTCCGCCCGGCATCTACACGGTTACATTAGGTCAGGAACCCAACGGGCAAGGAGCCTCACTAGTTATAGCTACCGAGAAGCCTGTCTATACGACAGGTTGGCAAATATGGTCCCGGGTCTATGTCGCAATGCTTCTCTTGTCGGGAATATGGGTTATCATTACCCGGAAATCTGATTATGTGAGAAGGCGTGAAAACTGTCTCTACACTTTTCAACTCCTTCTACTCGGATTCTTGGTAATTTTCATATATCTGCTCTTTCATGAAGGCGGACATGCTCTTGCAGAAATCTATTTCGGACGTTTTGACCTTGTACGAAGCGATTTCTGGGGAATACATGGACATCCACATTCGGGCGGAATGATGGGGCCTGGCCTTGAGCCTTGGCAACAGACAGTAATTTCTTGCGCTGGACCAATGTTGCCGACCATTGCTGGATTCGCTCTTTTTATACTTTGGATTTCTTTTTTAAGGAAATACATACGAGCTTCACGCCCCATCTTGAAACTGTACATCACCGCGATAATTGCGATGCTGATATTTCCCGATACTGTCCTCACGCCATTGTATTTACTCAGTTTTATAAGAGCCGAGGGCGACTTGATTGGTTTCGTCTCCAGCACAGACGGCCCCGTGTGGATATTCAGGGGACTTCTACTGGCGGTATCCTTCACCGGTGCGGTTTTTTTGTGGTATCTCATTCCCGAGTTTCATAGAGAATTTAAAGTGCAATTCCTTTTGAAAAGATCTTGCTGACAGTTGGCGGGTCCGTTCCTTGTTTCCTGGACTCCTTGGTGTGAATACAGTTCAGTAGATGGCGGTATCGCTCCGCCGGTTCGAGTTAGATACCGGACACCTACTAGATCAGGTAAAAGTCACTCGTGCATTTGACTGACCAGTTCGAGTTCGTGATCGCAAATCAGGCCTTCACGCTTTCTCCGTTGCGTTTGGCGATCACCTCCGGGTCTCCCTTAACTCAGTGTTATGCATATCGGCTCATGAAGTCTTGAAGGCCTGATGAATGTATTTTCATCAACAATCCCTTTACTGCCTCGCGGCCTCCAGAAATCCCATATGTGCCTTAGCTTATCCACTACGGCGTCTTTTTCTTACACCAATCCGACCATACTAATTGTTGATATTTCCGACATCTGTACCCATAAGACGTAACTGCAATTTCTTACCCATACATTGATTGAGGAGGGATTCCAGTTCTTCACTTTTCTGCAACTTCAGTCTCATAATCATCAATTCGTTGTACAAATGTTTGGCAGCGCCTTCGAAGGTCAGAGGGTATATCTTGTACTTACAACAGTCCCGGTATTCTGGATTGTCCACATCGAAAAAGAACTTCACATTAAACTAGCCTGCCACACCTGTACATGCCAGTAGCAAGCCACCACACTTAAAATATTGCGCTGACTACTTAATAGCATATTATTCTTTAACCGGGCGCGGCAGGGAATCTATAAATTCGATAGCCTCTTCAATGAATATTTGACCAGTGTACTCGCCCAGGCTTGTTCGGCTGATATAATCATAGCGGTCGAAACTGAACCAGTCTTCTTTGGTAATGATATAGCCAAACGCGTCGTTTGTAAGACCCAGCAGAAAATTGCTGTTTCCATGCATCTTCCGTTTCAGGTAGAAACCGATATTCGGCATTGCTTCGCCCGGTATTGTGAGCATCTGTGCGTCGGCCAGATTAATCACGTTTACTTGGGTTCTCACTACCGTTTCGTCGTCATTATTATAATTGAGCGGCGATGTCTTCAGTATCATGCGCATCAAATCGGAGTCCACCGGAAATTCCATCGTCATTGCAGCACACATCAATGGCGGATTTTCTTTGACAGGTGCGTTCTCAATAATACGCAACGCCTCGTCGGCCATAAGTTCACCTATGCGCACGCATTCGGTCAATAGCGTAGCGTCTTCAGGTCGGTTACGTGTGTCTGCCGTAATCATGCCGCCTTGAGCGCCGTTCATATAGATGCCAATGCCGCCACCCTTGGCATGTATGCGTTCATAGAGCGGCCCACAGAAATCAGGACTCAGTACACCTTGGTTTGACCCGATAACCTCGGGATGGCTGGCGTAGTTGACCATTGTTGCGATAGGCTCACCGGTCTCGTTGGAAATGTATTGGAGAACATCCATTCGCCGATCATACAAGTTTGGAGCATAGTAATTGTACGCCATTCCCTCCGCACCCCTGCCTGTGGCGATCTTAACGCTAGCCGGTTCGAGACTTTCGACTGCTTCGTTAATGGCCTCGGCAATCTTCGCACAGACAAAGTCCAGATAGTCCAAATCCGCTGATATAGTTCCATCAGGATTGAGAAACCCATAACAACACGGTGCGCTGTGCGTGTGCGTAACGCCGATCAGGATGTTTTCCGGCGGGATACTGTTCACTTGCGCACGCGCCTTGTCACCCAAAGGCTTTGGAAATCCGAGAAAATCAGCGCTAACAATAGCCACACGCGTCTCATCCTGTTCCATCACTAGTGCACGCACTGTCAGGTCCCACAATTTCTGGTCGACCGGTGAGCTTCCGCCAGTACCACCGCTTACCGGTAGCAATGGTTCGGGAGTAACTATTCTGACCGCCGCAGCAGCCCTGAACTCAGCCGATGCCGCCACTGACAACGTCAGTACAAGTGCCAGCGCAACTAACAATGTTAGATGTTTACCCATTATTCGACTCCTCGCGTCGCTCGAGGCGCTCACCTTTGAGATTTTGATTATTCAAGAGCATGCCCGGTAAGTCCGGATGCCTCACTGTATTAAAAAGTTTGAGGCTGTTCCAAGTGTAATGTGAAATTATATCAAAAACTAGTCAGTTTATACCTTCTACAAGTACTCTAAATGAATCCAGGAACCATTCTGATTGATTACAGCAAGGGCATCAATGAATCAATACCAGCACAAACACATATTAACGATATTCGCTAGCTAATTATGATTTGCAGTTGTATTGTGTCGAATAGTTACTGTCATCACAAGTAAAAATTCCCACAACAATTGCGCCAGGGGTTTCTTCTACTACAATGTTGTGATGAGTCTGACTAGCCAATTTCCCGAATGAATTTGAGGACTTTGGCCTTGTCTATTTCTGCGTAGACTTTAGTGATATCTGCACTGGAATGACCCTGGGCAACCTGTGCAGCTCCCAAGCCAATATTCTTACGTACCTTGGTGACGGAATCAGGCTGTACCAGAACGCTTGTGATATCTGAAGAGGGGAACAGACTCGTTACTGGCGCCTGTTTTGCATGACTTGCAAGTAAATCTGGTGCTCTTTATTGTCTATTATGAGCATGATTTTGGGCTAGTATTTGTCACTATATTGCATCTACTTGCATAGATTTCCCGGAATTTCCGTGAAAGTCGGTTATACAAGTCGTGCTGCAATACAATGCAGGTAATCCCGTAAGTACTTGGGATTCAGCAGGTTACAAATGGAGCTGGCGAAGGGAATCGAACCCCCGACCTGCTGATTACAAGAGACATACGAGTTAACCAGCAATACCATACAGACGATCATAAATGCCTATGTTTCAACTACTTATAGCAAGTGTATACTTCAGCTACCTTAACACATACTGTACTAATTAGCAGCCTCATGCACCTGATTGGGGTATCATACCCCAAAGACACTACCAAGTCAACCATCGAATTCCCTGGATGTTACGTGCATTTGGCTCCTGTTCTGCTTCCTGTCCTTCGTAAAGTAGCGGTTCAACAGGTACTTTATTGACCTTGCTGAACCGCTACTATAACTTATGATTGATCTATACTACTACAACAACCCTTGATCTTTCAGGTACTGTTGCGCGTCGTCAATCCGCTTTTTTCTGCGTTTTGACGGCTGGCCCTTGGCCGAGCTGTTCACCGGCGCCTCCATCTTCGCCCTGGCGACTTCTGTCCCAAATGCGTTCAGCGCTTCTGCGGTGGTGTATATTGTCTTGCCAAAGCGCTTGTGCTCCAGCAACACACCATCAATCCCTTTCACACACCATCTGTACAGTGTAGATGGACGCGGATGCCGACCATTGTTGCAAGGCAGCAACCGTGCTGCATTTGCCAGGGTCATGTAATTACCATTCATCACTATTGTGTATCTTTCAAGGTGATGCCAATGAAAGGTAATACCCAATCAACAGGATGGGGCTACACAAAGGTGTCTACAGGGGGCACAAATTCTCTACGATTTTATGTCAATCTATGGCCTTTCACTTTCGGTTGACCTGTCCAGCCTATCTGGACAGGTCTGTAACAGTATCTACCACCGCATGCCTCACTGCGCCATCATGCGTGCACCGGCTGCTTGCGAAGCACCTTGTGACGCGGGTAAGGTGTTGACCAGGTAGTAGAATTTCGATGGGCCGCGTTGCTTGCAGCCTATC
>Ga0334884_1004906_pt1 | contig 13277 bp, 9 predicted proteins | sample GraSluR1_MG_7_FD_207215 | JGI IMG/M metagenome (GOLD analysis project Ga0334884, IMG submission 207215) | Sludge microbial communities from methane-producing bioreactor in Wageningen University, Netherlands - Granular Sludge_12_05 R1 | ecosystem: Engineered > Bioreactor > Anaerobic > Unclassified...
GTCTGAATCCAAACGATCCTTCCTGGAAGTCCGTTTCGAATATTGGTTCGAGGATAAGCTTCATTGCTCCCTGTACTATCCTGTCCCTTATGGTCGGTATCTTCAGTATTCTCTCTTTACCGTTGGCCTTCGGGATGGATACGCTTCTGTACTCAAATGGTTCGTACTCTCCCTTGAGCAGTTCCTGAAGTAGTTCGAGGATATAGTTCCTTACACCTATTGCCTCGATGTCATGAAAGCTTACTCCATCCACCCCGGGAGATCCGTTGTTCTTTCTGGCCATGTAGTAGGCCTTTTCCAGTGTTTCTACCTTACAGATATGGGTGTATAGTCCCCAGAATCTCCATTCTGGTTCGGCCTTCGCCTTGAGGTATATCTTGTTCCTCACTTCCTGCAGGGGTATGAATCCTTTTCTCATTCCGATTCCTGCCTCCTTTCTTGGTAACAAGAGTTACATACAGTAGGGCTCCTTTACTCGGGAGGAGTTACCCTCCGTCATTGCTAGTACGAACCCATCCGCCACCCTCTGGTCTTTCGGTCAATTTCCCATTCCGGTTATATGACCTACCTCGTTCAAGGGATTTCTCCCAGGTACCAGTAGGGCTTCTCCAGTTGCATCGAATGTCCTTGCAATCATGCCATCGCTATCACCCCGCCGGAAGATACTCGCGTTTCAGTCAGTCTTCACTCATATCTGCTGTCTTCGCCCAGGGTGCAAGGGCTCGACTTCCGGAACTGTAGTCTCGAGGCTACTCGTACGTTCACTTTCGTTATGGCCTGACCACTCGCTCACCATACTTAATATGGCTTTGTCAATAGACTTCAGTGGTTCAGTTACCTTTACCACTGCTATCCAAGCTACGGGGCTCTGACTTCTTCCCCGGTGGGCCTTTTTCCCCACTGAACATTCTTGCCTTAGCTGGACGTGCACACACCCCACCGCAAGCGGTCCCCCCCCGCTCGAGCGGGGATTTAGAAGCCGGACTCGAAAAGAACATACCAGCAAGGATGCCTCCGGCAGGAAGCCTCTCAGGTCCACCGTCAAAGGTTCTCCGTTCTCCGAGGAGACCAAGAGCATAAGTGATGCCGCTTTCAGCGGGAAGCATTAGAAGCTAGTCACGAGGCGAGAATCATCGCCGCTAGTACCACTTTGTGGTGCCAGTCTCAGCTTAAAGCTGAGGCCAGTCACTGCAAGCAGCGGCAACATAGTGACTTTCATTTTGCTTGCAGTATTGGCTATTATCAGAACTTCAACTGACAAGCGCGTAAGAGACAGCCGAAAGGACCGGTACATATACTAATCTCCTGGCACAGCCTGATACATAAAGACAGTCTCAATATGAGTGTTCTTGCAGGAAGTCGTACAGGATCTCTGCAGTCGTGAAGGCGAGGGCGGTAACGGTGTCGGCCGCTCCGTAGTATATGGCGATTCTGCCCGTTTCCGGGTCCTGAAGGCTGGCGCACGGGAAGGTGACGTTGGGGACGTCGCCAATGTTTTCGTAAGGCATTCTCGGGTTGAGTATGTAGTGTTTCGACCTTTTGATTACTTTCCATGGTCTTTCCAGATCGAGGAGGGCCACTCCGGCACTGTACACGAAGCCGTTGCAGGATGTCCATACTCCGTGATAGATTAGCAGCCAACCTTCCGAGGTTTCTATCGGAATAGGTCCGGCCCCAACCTTGGTCGATTGCCAGCCGGCGGTGGGTGACATTACATGCCTGTGGCAGCCCCAATGAATCATGTCGGGGCTCTCGCTGTAGAAGATGTCTCCAAAGGGAGTGTGGCCGTTGTCGCTCGGCCGGCTCAACATTGCAAACTTTCCTTTGATCTTTCTCGGGAAGAGGACCCCGTTTCTGTTGAAGGGAAGGAATGCGTTCTCAAGCTGATAAAATCTCTCGAAATCGTAAGTGTAGCCAACGCCTATGGTAGGCCCGTGATAACCGTTGCACCAGGTTACGTAGTATCTGTCTTCCAGGAAGACGACTCTGGGATCGTATCCGTAAACGAATCGGCCGATTTCCGGGTCTTCGGCATTAAATTCGATTCTCTCCTGATCAATGTTCCACGACAATCCGTCTTCGCTTCTTCCCGAGTGAAGCTCCATGACAAGCTCTTTCGTATCTATACGGAATACTCCCCTGAATTCATCTTTGTAGGCTACGACCGCGCTGTTGAAGATGCTGTTTGCGCCTCTCACCGTTTCCCGTGTGATTATGGGGTTTTTCGAGTATCTCCAGACCGGTTCTAGACAATCTTTGGGTTTCTCTTCCCAGGGGAGATTTTTGAGTTTGTGGCCGAGTATTGTGATCGACAAAGAGATCCTCTCCTTCCTCTCTCCTATATGGCTTTAACCGAGTCCCTTTCGACGAGGGCCGTGGGCAGAACTATATTCCTGAATACTCTCTTCTGTGTAAGCCTCAATCTCTCTATGAGCAGCTGAGCCGCAGCGCTTCCCATTTCGATTCTCGGTTGTGAGACGGTGGTTAATGCGGGGATCGTATAGGGCGCGTGAACGGAATCGTCGAACCCGATCACGGATACGTCGTCTGGGACACGAACACCGTTTTTGTGAAGCTCCTGCATTGCCCCCATTGCCACGTGGTCGTTGACGGCAAAGATCGCCGTGAAATCGATACCGAAATCACGAAGGTAATCACGGATCGCCTCCTGCCCGTGGTGAGGTTCGAAGCCCCCTACCTTCGCGACTTTAAGATCGAAATCCGAGGTCCTCGAAGCGAATTTTCTCAGCCCCTTCAACCTATCCTTTGAAGCATGCACTCCTTCCTGCCCCGGGAGAAAGAGGACCCGTCTGTGCCCCTTTTCGTAAAGGAATTTCGCAACGTTGTATGCTGCAAAGGAGTTGTCTATGTTTACGGAATCGGCCTTTATTTCTCTTATTGGGGAGTCGACGGCGACAACGACTATCCCGCTCTCTATGAACCTGTTGAGCATGTGCTCGTCGCTGTGAAGAGTCGCAACTATGACTCCATCTACCTTTCGCTGGAAGTATTCGTTCAGAATCTCCTGTTCACGACTGACCATTTCTCTGGCCATGGCAAGCATCACGTTGAAACCGTTTTTGTGAGCATAATCCTCCACTCCCATGAAGATTTCGCCGTAATGGTTTCCCATTGTGTTGGGCAGGAGGACGCCCAGGGTTCTGTATAGGCTCTTCTTTCGAATCGAAGGCATGGGATGGTAGTTGAGTCTGTTGATGACCCTCAACACGCGCAGCTTCGTATCTTCGGAAACATAGCCGCTTCCGTTCAATACCCGAGAGACGGTCGCTATCGAAACCTCGGCTTCGGCAGCGACATCCTTTATCGTCACCATCCAGTCCTTTCCCCCTATTCGATGAGCAGAGTTTCGTCAAAAATGTCGTAAGGCTCTTTCAGCATCTTCTTGAAACCATTAACCGAGCCCTGCTTTATGATTTCTTTCAAAAGGTAGTAGGAAGGTCTCGGAGTGAGGCTTCCATCATTGAAGTCCACACTGACCAGTCCGAAGCGCATCCCAAGGCCGGAGGCCCATTCGTAGTTGTCGGTGAGAGACCAGTGCATGTACCCCTTTACGCTGAAGCCCTCTTCAATAAGCTTTTCCACTGCTTTCAGGTGACCTATGAGATAGTATGGTCTCAGTCCGTCCGTGGCATCGGCGATTCCATTCTCGGTTACGAAGACTGGAACGTCGTACCTTCTCATAGTCGTCTTCAGTATATTGTACAACCCTTCGGGGTAGATCTCCCAGCCGAAATCGCTCGTCGGTCTGCCCGATCTGGAAAGCGAGTTGGGCTTGCAGCCCTGTCCGAATCCCGGCAGGAGTTTGTAACCTATGTCGCTCTCTTCATCGCTTTCTACTACCATCCGTGAATAGTAATTCAAACCAAGGAAGTTTGTTCTATCTTTTATGCGGTCGATAAATTCAAACTGAGCTTTCAGGGCAGAATCGACCGCCCTTTCCTCCCCGTCTATCCAGCTCATAGCGTAGATCAGTCCTACCGGAGAGCTCGTTTCTTTCTTTAGTTCCTCGTATCCAAGAAGATGGGCATTGATCAGATTGTCGCGGGCTACCCCCGCCAGTTCGGGCCTGATTATCGAGGGAGGGAACCCGGAGGCCCTGTTTCTGTAGCCAAGCGTAGCCAAGACGTTCGGTTCATTCTCGGTCGACCACATGTCGACGATATCTCCAAGTCTCCTTCCGCAGAGAGCGGCGAATTTACGGAATTCCTCCGCAGCGCGGGGATCGGCCCAGCCCCCGGCGGTGAAATCGGAGTATCTGTTGACCCTAATCGGTTCGTGGAGCCAAATGGGGAGTGAGAAATGGTTGAGATTTACCATCACCTTCATTCCCCGGTTTCTTATGTCCTCGATGATCCCTCTGTAATGCTCTAACGCTTCAGTGTTGCATATGTCATCCAAATCATCTGTCCATCTCTCGAAAGTCGGTTTGGGGAGGATTCTAGACCACTCCAGACCTATTCGTATTATCTTCATTCCCGCGTCGGCCGCAAGTCTGTGGAACTCCTCGAAACCTGTCCAGTAATTCGGCCCGCTTTCGGGAAACGTCCCGCTAACTATCCCGTTTTCGATGTTCAATTTATCATGAGCCCAAGCGTACCAATCCGAGCCGCGGTCGATGCTCTCGGGAGAGTTCCTACCCATTTCAAACTGAAATCCCGAAAGAGAGGCACCGAACAGGAAATCTTCGCCAAACATGTCTTCATCTCCTTTGTACGGCAACATAGTGATCCTCTTCAACTTCCACCATTTCATGTTCCGCATCCATGATGGGATCGAAACACTTCCGTCCGTCTATTTTCTTTTTGTGATCGCTTTCAATATCCTCCCACTTCTTGTCGAGCCTCGGTACTGAAGAGAGAAGTTTGCATGTGTAATAGTGCTGGGGGTTGAAGAAAACTTTGTCAGTTCTTCCCATTTCTACGACATGACCTTTGAACAGTATCACAGCTCTTTCGCTTAAATAGTAGCCGAGAGACAGGTCATGAGTTATGAAGAGGATTGAAAGACCCTTCTTTTTTAGGTCTGCGAGCAGGTTCAAAACGTCTATTCTTGTAGAGGCGTCGAGCATGCTTATCAGTTCGTCGGCAACGAGAAGGTTCACGTCCAGCAGCAGGGCCCTGGATATCAGGATTCTCTGGAGCTGTCCGCCGCTGAGCTGATGAGGATACTTGCCCAGAATCTGATCCGGATCGAGGCCAACCAGTTTCAGGACCGTGTGGACCTTGTCCATCCAGTCGCTGTAGTGCATCTTCGCAAAGAAGACCGATCTAAGATTCTCGAAGACTCTGTCAACTTTGAAGATAGGATTATACGAGCTGAAGGGATCCTGAAAGACACCCTGGACCTTTCTGTAATAGTCTCTTAGCTCTGCGCCCTTCAGCCCGCTTATATCGCGTCCGTCAAGTCGTATTTCCCCTTCGGTGATTGTCAACAATCTCAAGATCATCTTTCCTATGGTGCTTTTTCCGCTCCCGCTTTCGCCTATGAGCGAGGTGACCTCTCCCTCTTCGATCTTGAATGAGACGTTGTTTACGGCCTTGAGCCTTCCTGAAGAGAACATTCCCGTCTTGAAGACCTTAGTCAGATTAATGAGCTCAAGCATCTAGTTCACTCCCCAGCAGGCCACCCAGTGTGAAGGCTCAATTTCAACCATGGGCGGTTCCTCTTCGCACTTTTCGAAGGCGATGGGACATCTGTCCCTGAATCTGCAGCCCCGCGGGGGCGAGAGGAGTTGAGGGGGTTTTCCAGGGATTCCTTTCAGTCTCTTATCTGTGTAGTGAACGCCTACCTCCGGAAGAGACGAGATAAGCATCTTCGTGTAGGGATGGACGGGCCTTTTTATTATCACTTCCGTGGCGGCCCGCTCGACAAGCTTACCCGCGTACATTATAAGAATAGAATCGGCTATCTGGTAGAGGATCGAGATGTCATGGGTAACGAAGATGATGCTTTTGACGAAACCCTTGTCCCTGAACTCCACGATCATCTCGGCCACTGCTCGCTGAGTCGAGACATCCAGGGCCGATGTGATCTCGTCGGCTACCAGCAGAGAGGGATTCAGAAGCGTCGAGATAACCATTACGGCCCTCTGCTTCATTCCGCCCGACAGTTCCACGGGATACATCTTCAGGACCGAACTATCCAGACCAACAAGATCCAGTCTCCTGCTGAGTTCGGGGAGAGTTTTTTCGTAACCCACGCCGTGACAGGCGAGAAGATCTGAGATAAGTCTCTTGAGCTTCACGGTGGGATTCAAGGCGTTCATGGCATACTGAGGGATTATCGAGATTCTCTTGTATCTGAAGTCGTTCATCTTCCTTTGATCGCCGATTGGAAGAGGGCTTCCGTCAAGAGAGGCACTGCCTTCCACGAGTTTCATCGGGAGGCGAAGCATTATGAGGGAGTTGCTGAGAGTCGACTTTCCGCAGCCCGATTCTCCGGCAATTCCTGCGATCTCCCCATCACTAAGATCGAAGCTCACACCGTCCAGTGCCTTTATATCTCCCTTAAGAGTCTGGTAATAGACTCTAAGGCCATCCACGCTTAGAGACATCGTCACAGCTCCCTCAATTTAGGATTGAAGACTTCGTCCAGTCCAGTATTCATAAAGTAGAGCGCGCCGACGATAGCCGTAATGGCTACTCCGGGAGGTATCAGCCACCACCACATTCCGAGCTGAATTGCGCTCCAAAGAACCGCATTCTGCATCATGAGTCCGAGCGAGATCCCCTGAGTCGGGCCGAGCCCGATGAAATCAAGCGTAACGGCCGCGAGAATGGCGCCTCCGAACTGGAGTATGAAGGTCATGAAAAGATAGGACATCATGTTTGGAGCGATCTCCCCAAAGATTATCCTCAAGGGTTTCATACCAGTTATTCTTGCGAGGTCCACAAAGTCCCTTGTTCTCAAAGTAAACGTCTGGGCCCTTATCGCTCTCGCCGCCCACGGCCAGGAGGTGAGCCCTATAAATATGCTCTGGACGAGTATTCCCCTGTATGGCAGATAAGCCGCCACAATGAGAAGGAGGGCAAGCGTCGGTATGACGGTAACTACATTGGTCAACATATTGAGCAGCTCGTCGATCATGCCTCCATGGTAGCCGGCTACGAAGCCGATTAGGACTCCCAGAAGCGTAGCGAGACCTCCGGCAACCAATCCGACCAGGAAGGTTGACCTCAGCCCGTAAACCGTCTGCGAGAAAACATCCTGCCCGAAGGTTGTGGTCCCTAACCAGAACTCTTTCGAAGGCGGACGGTAGCCCGGACCCGCATAATCGAGCGGTCCGTGCTTCGCGAAGAGAGGTCCGAAGATCGCCAGCAAGATAAAGAACACGAGTATGAAAAAGCCGACCTTCAAACGCCCGTTCCTCAGGGCGAAGTATAGAAACTCATTCTTAATCTTCATACAGTCTCTCCCCCTACCGTGTGCCTGATTCTCGGATCGATCAGTATATACGCGATATCCAGAATGATGTTAGCCAACAACACGCCGACGATTATGAACAGAAAACAGCCCTGTATGAGAAAGTAATCTTGATTCATTATCGCTTCCTTCAGAAGATGTCCGATACCGGGGTATGAGAAGACGACTTCTGTAGCAAGGGCCCCGGCGACTATGACACCAAGCTGGAGAGCCAGTCCTGTGATCTGAGGAAGAACCGCATTTCTGTAGGCATAACGTCTGACCAGTCTTCTCGAGGCTCCCAGAGATTCAAGGTATCTGGAATATTCGGCCTCAAGTTCGTAGATGATCATGTTGCGCATTCCTATAGCCCAACCTCCAAACTGCACGAGAAAGAGAGAGCTGAAGGGAAGTATCCAGTGCTTAAGGAAATCCCAGATGAAGGTCCAGCTCCAGTTGGGAACCATTGAAAAACTGTAAGCCCCCGCTATCGGAAGAATGTCAAGCGCGACCCCAAAGAACCACGCCAGAAGTATGCCCAGCCACATGTACGGCGTTGCTGTCAGCACGTACCAGATGGGCAGGACAATGCCGTCTAGTTTCTTTTTCCTGGCGGCAAAGGCGCCGAACTTGTTTCCAGCAATATAACTCAACATTATTGCGGGAATCAACAGGGCAAGATCAAAGGGCAGGGCCCGGGCTATTACCCTTGTGACCGGAGCCCCTGTAACATATATGCTGACTCCGAGATCACCTCTGAAAAGGCCCGCCCAAAAGGCGACATACTGTTGAAACGGTGATTTGTCCAGCCCGTAGATCTCGTTAAGATAACCGGCGATTACCTCGGTTGTATCCGATCTGGTGGAAAACCTGGACAGTAGACTCGTAATTGGATTGCCGGGCATGAATCGCGGTATCATCCAGTCTATCGTAACTGCAAATACAAATGTCAGCAGGTAGATTATTATCTTTCTTCTGAAATAGGCTCCCAAGGTCTGAGTCTCCTTCCTTTAACCCTACCCACATGATGGAGAGCTTTATCTTCTTGCCCAACCAAAAGTGATTCTCTGACGAAAGTGCGATACTCAATCCCTTCCGATCACCCATTTAGATTTCGAGGCTCTTCAGGCTCTCGCCTGACAGAGAGGGTGGATCGGACAGGTTTTTCCTTCTTCACTGATGCTGAAAGTCGCTTCGATAATGTTTAGAGACTGCGCTTGTGAAGATCCGGGTGCAATCTTATACTCATAGGCAGTCCGGTATCTCGATCTTTCCAGTTTGTGCCTTTATCGTTATCGTTTTTCGGAATACAGACGCATTGTCAGGAACTTTCTCTTTACTCGCTCAGCGAAAAACAACACTGGGAGCCCGGACTTGACAGGTTGAATCTCACATGAGCCAAATATTTCGATCTTGGTCTGCCAAAGGCCCCCACGGATCGGAAGTCCATGGGGGCGGAGATCATACTTTGCTACTTGGCCTCCAGGGCTGTCAGCATGAATATACCACCGAGCTGCCACTTTCCGTTCCAGGTACATGGATAGTAGTTAGGGCCATGTTCGCTCGGCCAGTTGGTCCATACATCGGTGCTCGCCTGGAACCACATTCCGTTGAACCAGAGAGGAACGTATGGAATCTCTTTCAAGAACAACTCTTCCAGTTCCGACATGATCTTCTGACCCGTCTCATAATCATCGACAGGCGTTCTGTCGAAGGCTTCCATTAACTCAAAGGCCTTAGGATTGTCGTATTTCCCATAGTTGCCCTGAGTTTGCTGTTCTCTGATATCCCAGAACAACCAGTAGTAGTAGCTCCATACTGTGTTGGACAGGTTGCTGTTGAAGTTGTTTATCGCCATATCGAAGTTGCCGCCGTAAAGTTCGTCCTGATACCTCGAATAGTCTGGGAACTCGGCTTTTGCATTGATCCCCACGGCGTTCAGGTTGTTGGCTATTATCTTTATCGACTCCATCCAGTCGGTCCAGCCGAATGGAACTATGATAGAGAGTTCAATTTTGGAGCCGTCGGGCGCCTCGACGAATCCGTCTCCGTTAATGTCCTTGTAGCCCGCATCGGCAAGGAGCTTCTTAGAGACAGAGGGATCATATTTGAAACCGTACTGCTCAACAACCTTTTCATCGTAGTACTTCATCCAGGCGTCGATAGGAAGGAAACCAAGCGGGTTAGACTTGATTACCTGGTTCTCGAAAACCCTCGTGACTATGTCGTCAGCATTTATTGCCCAGGCAACGGCCTTCCTGAAGTTGACATCATCCATCGGTTTTCTGCTGTTGTTTAGAAAGAGAACTGCCGTGTTGTCGGAAAGCATGTAGGGCGCGCCATCGAAATATGTGTGGATTCCGTAAGCGGATTTGACGGCTGGGACTCCTGGAAGGAAGAAGTTACTGATGTCCAGTTCTCCTTTGAAAATCATACCGAGAGCTACGTTGTTTCCCGAAACTGTTAAGTAGACTATTCTCTTGGGCGTCGGCTTGATTCCAAGCTGCTCGATAGCCCACCAGTTTTCGTTTCTCAGGTAGATCATTCTGTCCTGACCGTAACCTTCGGCTGTGTAGCAACCCGTTCCAATAGGACCCTCATTAGCTCCAGTCAGAATTTCGGCTTCCGTCTTGTTTTTCCATATGTGCTCGGGAACCATAGGCAACTGATAGAGCTGGAAGGACCATTGCTGATACAGTGGTTCGGTGAAGTGGACACGTACAGTCAGTCTGTCCACTATCTCCACTTCTTTCATCCAGTTCCACATAGAGCTGTAATGGACTCCGGGATACTTCTTTGCGATGTCGAATGTGAATTTCACATCTTCGGCATTGAACTCCTCTCCATCCGTCCAGTATACTCCGTCTCGAAGCTTCAGCTCATAGGTCTTTCCGTCTATCCATCCTCCATCCACCGCAAGCCAGGGGATCATCTCGTTGCTTAGAGGATCGAACATGAACAGATACTCATAGATGAGACCGTTGGTTCCGGTCATAATCGCCCATGGGGTGAATGGATTCCAGTTGTTCGGCGGACTCCAAAGGCCTCCGCCGGCGTACAGAGTTTCCTTTCGATCGTAAACTTGACCAATAGCGAGGCTACTAACGAGTATGATGGCCAGAAGTAGTAGAATGAACCTCTTTTTCATATACCCAACCTCCTTTGCTTAGCCTTAAGGGCTCCGACAACATAATATTCCTGAAAACATTTACATGTTAAAGCGATCTCAGGGCGATATTTCTCAGAAATCTGGAATTATCAGCGAACAGGGCTTAATGTTTTCTTTATTCATAAATAAGTAACGCTATTTAAAGGTAAACCGTGCGGCTTTCTATAGGCTTGATCTGAATTATCTTTAGTGGAGGTCGTATCAGTTTTCTTCTCTTGCAATAGAGGAATAAAGATGAACTTGCTTTTGCGTTTTTTCGCGGAGAGTCTCTTTTAGAGGATCCCTATGAGATGTTCATTTATGAAAATGGTTTTCATGTATCGGTTCGTTAGGGTCGAAATTCTTGTGGCAAGAACCCGTCCTTGGATAAGATCAAACTTAGATCCCGAAACAAGTTCGGGATGACAGCTAACGGTTACTCCGAAAAGGCTAGATTCCGTCATTCCGACAAAGCCCCTGGTCGGAATCTCGATGCTATTGCTTCACGGCTCTCCCCGATGGACAGAGAATCGTTTAACTGAGGACCACTTTCTTTTGCTCTTTCAAACCACGGACCAGCAAACCCCAACCCCGGTCTTTCAATAGCCAGATCCTTAACAGGAGCGCTTCAGTGACAGCTGGGTACTCCCTCTAACATAATTCTATACTCTCTCTCTTTTGACAATACACGAGGATAGTCGGCCTAGAGTAATGGGAATGCGTTACATTTCGTCATCTGAACTTGTTTTGAAACCCTAGTGGGCTTCGTAAAACCGGCACAATGCGTCATCTGAACTCCATTCAGAATCTTGCTCTTGGTTTTTTGACTTAACCAAGACCGAAGAACAGATTTAAGAATCTTCGACTTGGAACACTCTTTTGATATTTTTATAGAACCTGCAACTTGGAACTTACATCTTGCAAATGATCGCTTGCTCTTCCAACCTCTGGCCACTGACCTCTAACCTCGGTTTTCATACCCCCCTTCTTTATCCTTTCTCGTTCTTCTTCCACAATTCTGGTCCACTATGGCCCGTAGATTGCCTTCTTAGGACTGTCCGATCAGAAATTAGCATGTCTGCCTCTCTCTGTGTGTAACCCCCTGCACTCCTCATAATCCCAATGGAGATCACAATTATCAGAACGCGATGTCAGAGAGGTATAATCAAGTTAGGCTGTATCTTCTCGTAATGACGACGCGGGTGTTGAGCTGGAACCGCGATGGATAGGAGTAAGAAGCAATGTCGAGCAGTAAACAAAAAAAGAAAATTCTTGACAGAATAAACGAACATGATGCTCTTCTTATACTGAAAGCCTTGGCCAACGAAGATCGGAGCATTGCGAGACGCATTGAACAAATCGCGTTGGAATATCTGCGCGATATAGATGTTGAAAGCGTTGCTTCACATGTGTACCATGCGTTGAAAGGAATTGAAGTTGAGGATCTCTGGGAACAATCAGGCAGTACAAGGTATGGCTATGTGGAACCGTCAGATAGGGCTTGGGAAATGTTTGAAGAGGCTTTAGAACCATTCACAAATGAAATGAACAAATACTTCGACCTTTCACTGGACAACGAGGCAAAGAATTACTGCATGGGTATCCTGAAAGGAATAAACCAGTTCGATAGAGAGTCAACGTCTGAATTCAAAGACTGGGCCGAAGATGCTCCAGATGAGTTTTTCGAAAGGGTCTTGGATGACTGGAAGAAGGCCTGCAAAACGCCTGAACTCATACAGGAAATGGAAGACTTCATCGAGCGGGGTCTGGGAAACTGACGGTTTGGACAAAGACGAGCAAAGGCTGGCAGTATGGAAGAGAGGCGCACATATCTCTTGATCTTGACAACAAGCCAGTTTTCGATTGGATCGGCGAAGGATTCGAATAGCGTCAAAGATAGGTGATAACTTAAGCGATTTAAATACATCCTGCAGAAAGCGCATATGATTCCAACGAGCTCTATGACTACATTCCGAGAAGAGCGGCTTAATACCTTTTATTGGCAAAAACAGCAGGAGAGGTTTGGTGGCTCTAGAGAAGCAGAAGGAATTTCCTTGGCTTCCAATTGGTCTGAAGAAGCTTCACTCGATGAGATACAAACTGAGAGATAAAGAGAAGCAATTCAATACTTGAACGTACCATTGATTCGGAGTTCATACATCAAACGCCAAACAGATACATCTGTTGCATCTTCGAAATCGATCTCTTCTCTTAATGATTCCTGTCCCTGACATATCTCGCGAATCGACTTCAATTATCATTTCCGATAAACTGCCGATATATTTCCGATAATCCATATCTTCGATTCTTGTTAGAGGGATCTAGTACTTCAAGAAAGCCTTCTTGGACCCACTTGTTCACTATATTTCTTACCATTCTATTCGAAAGTCCCAGGTTGTTGTGTGCCAGCTCTCTTACGGTCAAGGAATCTCTTGAAGAGAACATAGAGAGTACATTCTTCTGCCTATGGTCAAGTCGTCTCAAGAGCATGGGGTCTGAAGGAATCGCTCCTTGAGCGAGAACTTCCTTTCCAGCTGCTTCGAAAACCTTTGCAAGCAATTCCACGAAGTATCCAACCCAGCCGGTGGTGATCGGCCCATCTGGGTCTGGTCAGATAACCCCCGTTCATTCGCGCGGCGACTACGGGGACATCGACTCTGTCGAGAAACTTGTCGGTTCCGGGAGGGACCACACCGAACTCACCGTC
>Ga0334884_1004920_pt1 | contig 13228 bp, 13 predicted proteins | sample GraSluR1_MG_7_FD_207215 | JGI IMG/M metagenome (GOLD analysis project Ga0334884, IMG submission 207215) | Sludge microbial communities from methane-producing bioreactor in Wageningen University, Netherlands - Granular Sludge_12_05 R1 | ecosystem: Engineered > Bioreactor > Anaerobic >...
CTTCCGCTACGTCAGCCATATTCATGGCTATCACCAACGGCACTCCCAGTTCCTTTATCTGAGTGGTAAGATAGAGGTTGCGCTCCAGATTGGAAGCATCGACAACATTGACCACAACATCAGGTTTTTCATTTATAATAACGTTCCGGGCTACCACCTCATCCGGTGAATAGGCAGTAAGACTATAGGTGCCAGGGAGGTCAATAACCTTGATCTCATAATCCTGGTATTTCAAATTTCCTTCCTTCTTTTCCACCGTTACCCCGGAATAATTACCTACATGCTGACGGGAACCGGTAAGGTTGTTGAATATAGTTGTTTTACCTGAATTGGGATTGCCCGCCAGGGCTATAGTAAGCTTGTGTCGCAATTCCTTCCCCTCCTTATCCAATTAGTCCAGAATGATATTTTCCGCTTCCTCCTTACGAAGCGACAAGTGATAGCCCTTAAGCTTGATCTCAACCGGGTCTCCCAGGGGTGCATAGCGTTCCATTTCAATTTCTGAGCCGGGAACCAATCCCATATCCAGAATTCTTCTTTTTATGGACCTACGGCCCTGTACTTGGGCTATCCTCCCTTTTTCTCCCGGCATCAGTTCACTCAGACTTCTGCCCATCGCAAACACCTCCCATCAAGCTGCTGGGCTGTTTCTCCGTTTGGTTTCCCGCTAATATCATTACTGTATTTCCTTCGCAGCCACACTGGCAGCAGCTGCCGTCTGGGCAGCACGTCCCACAGCTGCCTGTCTTTAACAGGTTTTTGATTCGCTGGAATATTATTAGCAATGCTAATATGCCTATTACGGCAATAATGATCTTTTCCATTCTCATTCCCCCTTTTCTCGTTGATGCTGGAAACTCATTCTGCTTACGCTTCTATGCCCAAACTGCCGGCGGTTTAGTTAGTTTTGCCTAACTTTGCCGGGTTAAAAAGTGCCCCTCAACCCAGCGGACGGAGCCTCAAGCAACTAATTTTTTTACCCAAGCTATGATATTGATATTCATTATCACCATTATTATAATACTTTCCCGGTCCGGTATATGTCAAGGGGCTATTTATGCTTTTTCATGGCTGGCCTGAGTATTTTCCTTCTATTGATCAGAGAACCCGGGCCTGTATTAGGGTGTACGTAAAGAATCCATGATATTCTGGCAGGTTCAATATGAAGTCCGGAGATTCAGGATCACAAATCTGCTGATAGGCTCCCCACAGTTCATGTCCAATTTCCTCCCGGCTGCTTCCCCAGCGCATTCGCAATAAGCTGCTCAAGGCATCGCGAATATCCCCACTCAAGGGGGCGTTCACCCAGCCAGCATAGGTTCGAACCTCGGTCTGGTTCAATCCCAGGCGGTGAAAACAACGTCGAGAACGCAGAAAATGCTGCTCGGGCTGCATATGATCCTGAAAAGGGGCCATGCCAGCTTTAGTGGCATTCAATCCTGCTTCCAATTTTGGATAGCCGGGCAAGAGTATTTGGGAAGACCAGGCCATGATCGCCGCCATGCCCCCTGGTTTTATTACCCTCACCAGTTCTCCCAGCAGGGTATGGATATCAGGACCTCCGTATCCGATAAAATCGATGCTGCAGGCCCAATCAAATGCATTGTCATCCCAGGACAGTCTACAGGCGTCGCCAACCTGATAATCAGCAGTTGCCGTACCGATACTGCAATCCGACAAAACGCGAGCACATTGAATAAACTCAGGATTATAGTCCAGCCCAACCACCTGCCCTCTTGGACCAATGATATGGGCCAATATACGAGTACCCAAGCCCGGACCACAGCCTACATCCAAACCCCTGCTTCCTTCCGGAAGATTGAGGCTGCCCAAGGCAGTCTCCAGAACTGGTCTTCTTATAGGTTCTGACAGCAATAGATCCTGTAAATAGTGATTTTTCACAGCTTTCATCTCCATACCTCCAAAATATATCATCACTGGCAGCCTATAACCAGTATAATATATTTAGCCTTCTAAATGGTGTCTCCTGCTCTGCCAGTCTATCTAGATTTGTCAAAAAGCGCCATGCAGTCTATAATTTATAAGCAGAATACTATTACCCTGATAATATTTGCTATTAATAACTGCTGATTAATGGAAGGAGGCTGCCATGTCCCGTTATTTATACATATTTTCTTGTTTATTGCTTCAGCTTTTCATATTAGTTAACCCTGCAGTTCTGGCTGCTGATACTGATTATACCCAGTACGATAATATGCCGGAATACTACGTTAAGGCATCGGTGCTGGACGTTCAGGCTCTTGACCATGAACTGGCGGAGGGGTACATGATGCAGGAACAACTGGTTAAAGTTGAAGTCCTGGAGGGCAAGTTCCAGGGGCAGGTATTATTGGCCCGGAACAGCCTTTCCGGCAGTGCTGGGATTGACATAATAGTAGACAAAGGCGATCGGGTGGTTTTATACATTACCGAGCTGCTTTCCCAGGACGATGAACAATACGAAATTGCAGAAATTTACGTAGTAGAGAAAGACCGCAGCGGGGCTCAAATGATACTATTAGGAATTTTCATGGGGCTGCTGGTGTTGATCGGCGGGATTCAGGGAATTAAGGCTCTGGTAGGTTTGGGCTTTACCGGTCTGGGGATATTCCTGGTCCTCCTGCCGGCTCTGGCAGAAGGCCGCTCTCCGCTCCTGGTGACTTTGCCGCTGCTGGTTGCAGTCACTTTATTGACCATGCTGGTAGTAGCCGGTTTCAGCCGCAAAGCTCTAGCCGCTACTCTGGGCACCGCGGGCGGACTTCTGGTTGCGGGCCTGATGGCGGTATTGGTGGGAGGCGATATCGCTTCTCTCCAGGGTTTGGGCACCGAAGAAGAACGAATGCTCCTGTACATAGAAAATGTTAGTATCAATACCCGGGGGATTCTATTCGCCGGCATTCTGCTGGGGGCTTTGGGGGCCATTATGGATGTAGCTATGTCGGTAGCCTCGGCCATTGAAGAAGTGAAAAAGGCAAACCCGGATCTAACTCCGGCTCAGCTTACTCGAGCCGGAATGCAGGTGGGACGTGACGTCATGGGCACCATGGCTAATACCTTGATACTGGCCTATGCCGGAGGAGCCCTGCCTTTCCTGCTTCTTTATGTCTCTTATCACTCTCCGACTGTCTACTGGCTCAATACTGAATTCATCACCAGCGAGGTATTGCGGGCGGCGGCAGGAAGTGTTGGTCTGGTGGTTTCGGTTCCGATAACTGCAGTACTGGCCGGGGTGCTGAACCAGAACAAGACCGACCGTATGCAGGCTCACTCCCTTACCTCCCCTTCTTCGGAGTAAGGCCGGCGAATCATGGCTTAGATAATCTCCACCGAAACTGCAGCTGCTTCAGAGCAGCGCAGGCTCATATGGAATCCCTGTATCTCGATTTCCATGGGGTCTCCTAGGGGGGCCATCCTTTCCACCAGCAGAACCACCCCCGGTACCAGTCCCATGTCCAGCAAGCGCCGACGCAGTACGGAATCAGCAGAACCTACCTTTTTTACCCGTCCCTTCTGACCTGGTCTCAAATCAGCCAGAGTCAGGTCTGTACTTCTGCTGTCTTCCGGTTGGGGGGTTCCTGGCCGCAGTTTCTGTTCCATTTTTTTGAAAGTCTCTTCACTGATTATGTGCTCTATTCTGCAGGCATCCTGATCAGCTGCAGCAGGAGATACGGCCAGAATATCCTGTAAATAGGTCCGGATCACTTCGTGCTTATATATCACTTCTCTCCCTTTCCTCAGACCTTCAGGGGTTAGATACACCGGACTGTAGGGGTCTTGTTTCACCAACCCCTTCTTTTTTAGATCAGCCACAGCTTGAGTGACACTGGGCTTGGCGATATTCAGCCTGGCCGCAATATCGCTTATCCTCACTCCTCTGGGCTGCTGCTCCGAAAGGTCGGTGATAACTCGTATATAATCTTCCAGGGCCGGCGATAGATGTTTTGTCATGCCATTTCATCTCCTTGATTGGATTTACAGCTAACCGTAACCTTCCAGACCGCCCCTATAATTTTGCGGTAAGGCCGGGGTTGATTCATCTTCACCGGCCTCTAAGACTCGATGGAACCGGGTCCCGGATCCAAATCTGGAAAAAGCCTCGACCCCTGGGGGATAGAGTATTTCAGAGCCCCGGAAGGACAGGCATTAACGGTTTTAATTATATTCTCCGGTTCATCGGCATTAACCTTAACCCAGGGCCGCGATTCCGGATCGAATACGGTCCTATGGCTGCCGAAACAATTGGTATCGTGAGTACATCGAGCCGGATTCCAATAAACGACGATATCTTTATTGGCATAGGTTCTTATGTAGTCCTCCTGTCTAACCGGCATATCCCGGTTGGTATTGACCCTCATTTGATACTCCAAAGCGGGCTCCAACATCTTATCCTCGCCGGATACCGCCCTAGCAAAATTCCGGCCAAAATCTCTGGCAAGTTCCAAAGATACTGAACTGGGATTCAACCTCACTCTCAGACCAGACATGATTCTCATCCTGAGCATACGCAAACGAGCCTCCAGGTTGGGTACAGCTTCCCCGCTCCAGCCATAGGAGCCAAAGGCTGCGGCTTTTTTGCCATCACATTCTATGGGTGAAAGGCGATTTAACAGGTTCCATACCGTAGGCAAAGCATCTTTATTGATGGTAGGGGAACCAACCAGCAGGCCATCGGCAGATTTGGCTTCCTCCCACACTGCTTCTTCAGAAGATTCCAACAAGTCATATTGATGAACTTGAATACTGCCCTGCTCACTTATCCCCGCAGCAATCTGCTGCGCCAAGCGTTTAGTATACCCATAAGCCGATACATAGGCTATTACTATTTTGGGAGGGTCATTTGCCGGCCGGGGCCGGGCCCATTGACGATACAGGTCAATATAGCTGGCGACATCAGCACGTATAATGGGACCATGTCCCGGACAGATCATATCTATTTCATAGCGGGCGAGCCTATCCATAGCCCTAATAACATACGGTTTGAAGGGACCCATGATATGATCAAAATAATATTTGAAAGCAGGAACAATATCAGCCTCAATCAAATCGTCGAATAGCCGGTCGTCCGAAAAATGACTACCGAAAGAATCTCCACTGAAAAGAATTTTATCCTCTTTTAAATACACATATACATTATCCGGCCAGTGCAGCATCGCCGCACCGATAAATTTCAGGGTTTTTCCTCCCAGTTCTATTTCCAGCCCCTTGCCTATTACCTCATGGTCATAAGTCTGGTTGCATATTTCCGGCAGAAATTCCATGGCATTGGCGCTGCCTACGATCTTTAATCCCGGTATTAACTGCATCATTTTGCTTACCGAGCCTGAGTGGTCAGGTTCGGTATGGTTGATCAACAGATATTTGATTTCAGATAAGTCAATAACACTGCTTAGGTTATCCAGATATTCATCCCAGAATTCTTCTTTTACTGTATCAATCAGGGCCGCACCGTCTTCTCCCTTTACCAGGTATGCTCCATAACTGGTCCCGAATTCAGTTTCCATTATTATGTCAAAAACACGTAAATCGGGATCCTGCACGCCTACCCAATAGACTCCTGAAGTGATTTCGGTTGCCAAACCGATCCCCCCGATCCAAATTTATTTATTTCTTTTCGGTTATTATATAATAAATTACTATTATTTAACATGGTTTAGCCGGATCGGGAAGGGCTCCAAGGAATTATTTATTATTTTTTTCCATTTTGTCCTGGTTTTTTTCTTCGTTGTGCTATATAATATATTTATTCAGGACTAATAACCTATACCAAAGCAAGGGAGGCCTATAATCAATTGAATCCATCTCCTTTATTCGAACGTCATCTCAGCTGCCCGGTATGTGAAAGTAAATTTACCTCCATGAGCGTACGCACCTCAGCGGTAAATGTCTCGAAAGTAGAATCAGACCGGCATATCATATACCGGGGGCCAAGTCCACTGCACTATATCATTGCGGTATGTCCGATCTGTAAGTATGCAGCACCTTACGCCAAATTTAAGGAACCACTCTCAGACTATAAACTGGAAAAATTTATATCGGCACAGCGAGTTTTCTCCAACCTGCCTGATTTTGGACAAACCAGGGATTTGGGGCTAAGTCTATTGTCTTTTAATCTGGCAGTGGAAACCGCTCAAGTGATATCACTTCCCGCCAGCGAGATTGCAGGTCTGGTCTTGAGTATGGCCTGGATAGCAAGAGAATCCGGACTCCAGCCAATCGAACAACGCTGCCTTAACCAGGCTATGAGCCTTTATATGGAAGCCTATACCAGCGAGGGCGAAGGCAAGCTTTCCGATGTTCAACTAGCTTATATTATAGGCGAAATCCATAGGCGACTGGGCCTATTCCGGGAAGCAATAGTATGGCTTAACCAGGCTCTGAACAGCAAGAATATCAAGAAGTATCCTCAGATAGAAAGAGAAGCTCGGGATGTCTGGGCTGCCATCCGGGAACAAGGCTGATACCCACTCACCTGGTTTTGGCCGTGGATCAGAGGGAGTTAACCTGCTGGGACTAAGACAATTATACGGCAGGATGCTTAATCCAGCCGGCTATGTGTTAAACTAATAATCAAACCCGGATGGCAAATATCAGATGGGAGTACCGAGCATGAAGATCAAGCCTATCAAGAGGAGACTGAAGCTGTATGGATTCAATAATTTGACCAAAAGCCTGAGCTTCAACCTGTATGACGTATGCTATGCTACCAATGAAGCCCAGCGTAAAGAATACCTGGAGTACGTAGATGAAGAGTATAACGCTGAAAGACTGTCTGGTATTCTGACCGATGTTTCTAGTATTATTGGAGCCTGTGTGCTCAATATAGCCCGGCAGGATTATGAACCCCAGGGGGCCAGCGTTACCATGCTCATTGCTGAGGAGGAACTGCAAAAGCAGCCGGAACAGCACTTGGCCGATGAATCTCCCGGCCCCGGGAGTGTAGTGGGACAGCTAGACACTAGTCACATAGCTGTCCACACTTATCCGGAGAGTCATCCCTCCCAGGGAGTCATAACCTTCCGGGCAGATATCGATGTTTCTACCTGTGGACACATTTCTCCCCTGAAGGCCTTGAATTATTTAATGAATACCTTTAAACCGGATATAGCTATAATAGATTATCGGGTGCGGGGATTTACCCGGGATGTTAACGGCAGAAAATTTTTCCTGGATCATAAGATTGACTCCATACAAAATTACATCCCTAATGAAATTAAAGACTTGTACCAGATGATCGATGTCAATGTGTACCAGGAGAACATTTTTCACACCAAAATGTTATTGAAGGAATTCAACCTGGACAACTACCTGTTCGGTGCTTCCTACGATAAAATGCCGGCTGGGGCACTGGAAAAGATAAAACAACAGCTGAGCAAAGAAATGCGGGAGATATATTCCGGAAGGAATTTTTCATGAGCAATATGAAGCATCTCCAGATCTCTGGTCCCCAACTGCATTCTCTGGCTCTGCACTCCAATCTTTTCCCTGCCGATACCATAGTGGAAATAGATGAAACCAACTCATATTTTCAGCCAGTCTCCTGATTCAGCACAAGAAAAGCGTTTATACCTTACCTGCCCGTGTTTGTCTTGCCCATCGTTCCAGAAATAATCCAGCTTGTTATTACGAGCCCAGATGTGACATATAGGTTTGTGAAGTCTTTCGGCCCGGGCAACGATCTGGGCGGTTACAGATTCCTCGTAATTGCTCTGCCCGTCCCAGACTACCATCATGACGTCACTATGTTCAGCGATAAAATACCCGGCATGAAGATAAGCTTCTCTTCTGCTCGGCAAAGGGGGAATATTTATTATTTCGGTAGCCCGTTCCGACAACCAGTGTTTAAACTCTTTTCTCAATTCTGCGCCCTTTTTATCCACCCAATAATCATCAGTAAGCCCGAAGTCATTTATATATTCATCCCGGGGAACCGGCAGTACAGCTATCAAACGGGAATTCTCCTTTTTTAGCAGTTCCCTCGCCACCAGACGGTCAGACCCTATGGCCAGGGGTGAAAATACTGTTAGATAACGATCCGGGAATTGCTGTTCAATAAAGTCTATAGCTCGTTGAACTGCCTGCCGCAATTTATCCATTTGATTCTGATCCAGACTGATATGCCCGGAAATACCAATACGCAGCATTTCCCGATGTCCCAAACGGGTCAAGGCATTAAACTCATCCATGTTCACATGCATTTTAAGAATGTGATCAGGCGGCAGACTGGATAATTCATACTTCCGTTTATCATGTAGGTTGCTCATTTTTATCAGGTTATCCATGGAACGAGCTCCGTGGAAATATTGACTTACCCGCAGGAAAGCATCCAGGACTCCGGTTTCAATTTGGATATGTTCATCTGATCTTATTTGAGGGGCTCCAGTCTCCAGGTACTGTCTTAGTACAAAGGCTCTGCGAATCATATAAAGCCTGTCTTCTACGGTATTGGGATCTCCGTTAATACCCTTTATATTGATGTAAGCCCTCAGGCGGCTGATAAAATCAGGTTTCTTGGCATCGCGATCCTTGGGTCCGCTGTCAACCCGAAAATCCTCAAAGGAAGATTTGGTGGCACCGGCGAAAACATATATCCCCCGGCCCAGAGGATGAGTTCTGCCCTGATCAGTAAACTCCCCATCCTGCATGGGAGCTAGAAAATACTGCAGCCACCCCAAAGCCTGTCCCTCGCAGGGGGTGTCAAATTCATCCCAGAAGACTAGAGGAGTTTTGCCTTTCAGGTTTAAATCACGAATCTGATGAAAAGCATTCTGAAGCTCAGCGGCAAGCTGAAATTGGGACAGGTTGAAAGTAAGCTGGGCATCGGTGTCTATACCCAAACCTCTGGCGATTTCCTTGATGACAAAGGATTTACCAGCGCCGGGAGGTCCGAACACCGCCACACCCAGAGGGGTCTCCGGTTTCTGCAGCTGCAGATAACTCTTCATGGCATTATTAACACTTCTGACCCCTTCTACTTCCTGGCGGTCTGCGCTGCACCATGAACCTACAATCTCTATGGGTACATCCGGCAGTGCCTTTCGCGGCCCATAAACCACAATATTTCTAGCACATTCGCCCACCGCCTCGATGTTGCGTGTATTTTCCAGGTAATCCCGGGGGACTGCCTCCTTCAATAGAGTATTCTCCAGTATGGTCCATTTTCCCAGTCTGCGAGGGTTGATAGTCAGCCCCTGGTAATCAGTAAATACACCTAAATCACCAATACTGCTCATGTCTGGCCATACTTCCGCTGCTTGAGTCCCGTCATTTAACTCCCGGTAGGCCTGGCCCAGCATAGCGTAAGGATACTGAAGGTATTTGTATCCTCCTCCTTCCTCTACTACATCGAAACCTTTCACATGCAGCAGCCGCGCCAGGGCCATCCCCTGGTATACAGCCTGCTTCCAGTCCGGGGAAGCCGGGTTGCGGGTCCATTCCGCGGCCAGGGCTGCTATGACGCAGGTATTGTAGCCTATCATCTGGCCCGGGTACTGAGCGGCGAAATCTCCTTCCTGTCCCCTGCAGTCAAAAATTAGGGTGCTAAACTTGTTTCCAACTATCACTGCTCCACTGGCACCGATAGTCACCACTACCTGTTTATACTTTAAACTCCTGGAACTCTGGTCCCAGAAGGGAGAGTTAGCACTGCATACGGCAGCCGCGACTTCTTCCAGCATCCGTTCCCATGATAACGATACTCCGACTTTAACCGGGCAGGAACGGAGGTCGCTCAAGGTGGTAACAATGGTAGTCAAGGGGGATAACTCCAGCTCCCCAATCCTATCCAGAAGAGGGTTTTCCGGTATATCTCCATATTGACCCAACCTGATAATAATCTGGTCCGGCAATTTATGGGACTTATCGGATAAAACCTGGGGCCATCCTTCCGGGCAAAAACGAAATCCTAATCCACTATCCTGTAGCACCAGCAAATCAGGATAGCCGTTCAGCCTATGGGCCTGGTAATTCCAGCTCCCGGGCTCAAATTCCTGCCACTCCGAAAGGCGAAAGGCGGTGCTGTTCAGACCGGGATTAGCAAATTCCTTCCACAAGGTCCAGGAAGTTGTTATACGGTCATCCTTGGGCTGCTGCAGCAGCTCCTCTTCCACTACCAGACCTTGTAAGCGGCCGACTTCATCAGGAATAATTTCCTGCATCAGCTGCAAGACATTGGCTGCCCCCCCGGGCCTGGAACTCATTCGCACCCGGGAGACCTCCTGTTGTTTTTTCCAGAAATACACGCCGCCCCTGACTACTATATTTTCATTGTGAATACGGAACCAATCTACCGTTGGATCTCCGCACACCTGTATGAGTGGTTTCATTATTACTCCTCCCGCCTTTCACTCAACTTTTTCCTTTGGTTTCATAGAAAAAACCTATCGTCACAACCGTTCTTACTATACCACGCCTAAAAGCTAAATAACTTATAGCTTTCCATTCCTTTTCATCAGATATCTAATCAGGGTATAGACCAAAGAAATGATAACATAAAGGGGTATTATGATGGTCGCAATAATAAAAAACACTGCTTCATCGCCATTTACTCTAGCAAAATATGAAGAAAACCATGCATAAATGGCATTATGCAGTATAACCGCAGTTGTCCAGGCCGCTATTATCCACAGCAGCCTCCTCCAACTCAGCAAAAAATATCGGTCATATTTCATTTTACATCCCCCGCTATTACTTAGGCCCAAATAGGAGAACCGGATCAACTTTCGAGCAATTCCTCCAAATCAACTTCTGCTATTTCGACCACGGGAGTAATATCATCATACTCAGCAATTCCCAGACAGGCCAAACAGGGTATAATCACCTGATACCACCGGTCGCCGTTATTATACAAGACAGCATCCGGACCATTAACCGGTCCGTAACAAATAGAGCCCTCTAAAATCTTTCTGGCTTCTGGTATGGTTATCATCCGGGCATTTTCTCTGCGGGAGTATATTTGCTGCAAATTATCATGATTACATTTTTCCATGTTTCTTTCTCCCCTACTGCAATTACTGACTGTCCATTAATCAAGTTTAATTGACCGCATTTATATTTTAGCATTTCAGATCTGCAGGTAAAGTCTTTTAAGAATAATGATGGGCTGGCATCATGCAATAAAGGAGACACATGTCCAAATAAAAGGGAGGATAAAAACCGGCGGCTTTCGCCGCCGGGATATTATTATTTGTCGATCATTATCGGAGTAAGGTTTACTCTCCGCTGCCGTTTATCTGTAATGTATTCATCTCGTTTCCGGCGCTTGAAGATTATACGCACCAGCAGGCCAATGGCAATAATACCAATACTTAACCAGACTATATCTTTCGCCCCCTTAACATATACTCCCTAATAATTCTATCGGCAGGCGACAGCAGAAGCTTTAGAGAATCAGGCAAATTAACCTGTCAGTCCATAATATTTGATGCAGTTTGTTCGTTCAAAGGCAATAAATAATAATCTTTGTAGTTAAGGAAGGCAGACATTATATTGCTTAACGACATTAATAGGCAGTCCTTTTTCAAAATACAATAGTTTGATATCTTCCGTTTTGCCATAGTCCATACTAGTCACGAAAGGTTTTTGTTAAGATATTTAGGCATAGCAAAAAAATTGACACCAATTAAGTTGGTGCCAACCCTGCTTGATACCTAGATTTTGGTGCCCGAGGCCGGGGTCGAACCGGCACGACCGGTAAAGTTCGCGGGATTTTAAGTCCGGCGGTGGCAATTTCCGTTAACTAACGTAAACCAGCGCCATATATGGCTTCTTATTTTCTCCATTATTATGGCATTTTTGTTTTTTAGCATTTTCCCATTCGTTTCCGAACGTCAACATTTTTAATAAAAAATTCCTGGCGGTGGTCAAAATGTGGGGCAAAATAATCAAGGATTTGTGTAGGATTAGATCCCCTCTTGTTGCTTAACCATTACCTGGCTTATGCAATTTATAAGTGGCTCAAGCACCTTATCGGCGGACAGAATTGACGCTTTTAGTAAAGTTTCCGGTTCAACCAAAGACCAGTCTATTTCATACCCCGCCCGGAGGGCCAGTTGTCGCATAAACTCACGGATAGTTCTTCCGTTTCCTTCTCTAAATGGGTGTATCATATTCATTTCGGACATATAATACGCAATCCGGGTCGAAAACACATCAATATCCAATTTTCTTAAGTAGTTCTCTTGTTTTATAGCTTCTAAGAGTGTCGTCAGGTTTTCTTCAATATACTCGGTCTTGCAAAAGAATGTTTGATCCTTCCACATATCCTCAACCCTATATTTGCCTGCAAACGGATAAATATCCTGAAAAATATATTTGTGTATTTTCTTCAGATGAGCAACGCCGAATCTGCCTTTGAAAGAGTTTTCATGTTCAAGCTCATATTGTCGTAACATCGTAATATCTGATTCGTATCTGGCCAAGTCTTCAGCATTCTTAATATGTTCCTTGTTAATCAGCACCTCTGTGCCTTCATAACAATATATCGATTGAGTTATTTCTTTCCGGTAGTACCTCGAAAGTCCCCCACTCATTTACTTGCCAAATTTTGCAGAGTGCTGCATCTTAATCTTTATAACCGCTTCTTTACCGCTTATCTTTCCTTCTAAATACTGTTTCCCAATAACCCGAGCTTTCGCGCTGGGTTTCATACCTTCAACGGCCATAGATGCCTGTACATTAGCAATCACACGTTCTATTTGCCCATGCTTCTTTTTCATAACTTGCACCCCCTATATAATTATACCCAATTGCAGGGTAAAAATGAATCAGAGTCTGTCGCCAAGATGATTCTTCACCTTATACAATGTTTGGGTACTTGACTTTTAATCAGGGAATCCCGTGTTCGAGTCGCGGAAGGTTACGAACCCCATGATAAAATATTATTTGAACTGATCAGCTATCCACTCCTCCTTCCGTGCACATTATGCCTACCGGGCACTGTTTTGCAATCCGGGAGAAGGCCATGAAAAAGGCCTGGTAGAGAATCTGGTCGGTTACTCGCGCCGCAACTTTATGGTACCTGTGCCGAAAACAGCTTAGAATGCCCACCCTGGCGCATGTTAACGATATTGTACGTCAAGCTGAAGAAGGCGGTCTCGGATACGAAACCTTCCTTTGCGAAGTATTGCAACGGGAGATATTCCAGAGAGAAGAGAACCAGCAGCGCAGAAAAATCCGCCAGGCCAGGTTCCCATTGGACAAGAGCCTGGATACTCTTGATCTCAAGGAATTA